>Ga0307929_1000417_pt1 | contig 42135 bp, 26 predicted proteins | sample AceLakmetage1330_FD_203160 | JGI IMG/M metagenome (GOLD analysis project Ga0307929, IMG submission 203160) | Saline water microbial communities from Ace Lake, Antarctica - #1330 | ecosystem: Environmental > Aquatic > Non-marine Saline and Alkaline > Saline | place: Antarctica: Ace Lake... | reverse complement strand
ACCTCGTGTTCAAAAAGTTACTAAAATTTATTCTCTATGGTGTTGCCATTTTGTTTATTCTCTTTATTGGCTTAGTAATCTTTATTCCTGATGATTCCACAGAGAGTGAAGAGGATGTTGACAAGGTCAGTAATGAGACCTCTGCCGAATCAATTAATGGGAGTATATATTACCACCAACCCTCAGGTTGGAGGTTTATAATTCCTGAAGGGTGGCAGGTGCAAGATGGTGAAGTTTCCGAGAAACTGTATCAGGAGAGTAAGGAACTTATTGAATCATCAACCGGGGAGACGGTTAGGCAATCTGCTAAACCTTCAGGTGAACTAGCACTTATTTTCAGCCCGGGAAACACCCTTAACTATAAATATCAGGAATGGGATAAAAAACGGTTTCCTGAATTTGAGCAGGTTGTTCAGTTTTTTATTCGTTTATTGTCTGATACATACCAAAATATGGCAGCGCAGGAAGGTGATAAGTTAAAATTTGAAAGATCAAAGGCCAACATCGGAGGAATCCTGTTTGATACTCTTCATTTCACAATCTTTAACCCTCAGACAAAGAATGTATTATTAACGAATCAACTCTCTCTTGCTGAGATCAATGGCCTCATGGCTTGGATAAACTTCAATTGCACAACAGAAGAAATCTGCTCTACGATTGATGCAGCGGTAGGTTCATCATTGTTTGAATCAATGCTCACTGAATCACGCAAATTATTTTATAGTGCGGTAAACGAACTCGATAATAATAATACACCTGACGCATACAATCTCATTTCACAAGCAATCGAACTTGAGCCAAACCACCCCTTGTACCACATAGTACGAGCTGACGCTGCATCAAGAATGGAAGGATACACGGATAGCTATATTAATGATTTAGATATAGCAGAACAGCTTGCTCCCCAACTACAAAACATTTATCACTTAAGAGCAACGTCGGCCCAAAAAGCAGGTAATAGTGATCAATATTATTTGAATTTACATAAATCAAACCTCTTCAAAAGGCTCCAGGATAATAACCAAAATTTGCCGCCAAATACTTTTGGTATGACAGAGAAGGCGTTTCATGAAAAAGCCGGGAAGATTGGCTATATCCAATCTGGATTAACTCTTGATTTCCAAGAGACACTTCCTCTTCCAAAAGTTGGCGAGAAAGCAATGTTTATGTTTAATAAACTAGAAATTGTTGATGAATTCGGTACTGTTGCATGTTCGGATAATCTCTGCAATGTTTTTGATGGCCAAGAAGTTACGGCATATAACTTACTCACAGCCTTTGAAGATTCATCAGGAGAATTTTATCAACTCTATTATCAGGTTAAGTACAAGGAGAATTAACACATACTGGAGTTCAAAATCTATCTTGATATTCTTAGCTCTGAAAGATTGTCTTGATCTGTGGCATCAAGCAGCTCTACTGGTTACAAACAATATTCATGAAAGGGAGATTACTTTATGGGTGAGAATGAAGCGAACACCGCTGTCCAAAGTCCGGATAATATCAAAAATGGCACTGATACCCTGAATCTACTTGCTGTTGCGACACGGCAAAGGGCAATAATGATGACACTGTTGATCTGTATTCTGGTTATCATCGGAGCAAGGTTCATCCCTGTAGTCCGGGCAAACGAGCCCCTAATAATGATTATTGTAAGTCTGGCAATTGTTTTTTTCGCTGCCAGGCTTTGCTGGGTTGTTTATGGCAAGGTCTCTGCATCTTTGTTGACGGTTTTGTGCTGCATTCCTTATGTGAACATTATAATTATATTGATGGTAAGCAGCAGATCAACCAAGATCTTAAAGGAAAAAGGTTTTAAAGTCGGTCTACTTGGTGCAAATATCAAAGATGTTGCAGCTGACAGGTAGGATTGCAACTATCCTTATCACCTGTTTTTACTACTCCCAAAACAGGTGATAGCAATAAGACGTATTATACGGGCCAATAAAACGCACTTTTTTTATAGTGCCTTGGCTGCCATAGACAAAGTGTTTAAAGAGTGGGCAAACTGGATAGCACAGCACAGAATCACCCCAGGGAAATGTTAAAAAAACGGCTTGATTCTTCCCCTGTAGCCAGTAGGCATTTTCCCATTGGAAAACAAGAAAAAAGTTGGCTTACAAAAGCCAAAAAAAAATGATTGAATGACTACATGGGTTTAACGTACCATCCAAAACTAATTGAGCATCTGGTTCGGCAAACAAAGAAAACTGTCATAGCAGTTTCTATTACATCATTGCTGGCTTTGTGGATATATAGAAATCATATCCCATTAGGTTTGCAAGTTGCATGGTTTCTGGCCCAGACTCTCTTTTTATGTTTGCGCTATTACAATGCCGTTTTACTGAAGAGGTCTATTGATGGTGATGATGAGAAAAAAGTTCAACTACATACGCGAGTTCTTTTTTGTATAATTATATATTCTGCGATTTTATGGAATACAATTGTCGCACTTGGTTTTATTTTTGCACCAGATATTTACGCACTTTTTTCATATATTTTGATCGCTGGTTTAATAAATGGTGCGTTGCTCTCTCTCTCCTCTCTGGTTGGTCTTTATCTCGTATATTTCCTGCTATTGATAGTTCCCCAGATTGTCTACATGTATCTTTTGCATGGAAGCGTATACGATGGCACTTTACTTTTAACCCTTATCTATATCCCGTATGTTGTAATACTCTCGAGATTGCTCAACCGAAATCTGGTCAATGAGATAAAAACAAATGAAACTCTGGAAAAGAATGTCGATGAGCTGCACGCACTCTCTATTACCGACCCTTTAACAAAAATCTACAATAGACGTTATTTCTTTCAAGCTTCAGGAGATCTTATAAAGGTGTCAAAACGGGAACAAAAAAAGATTGCACTTTTAATGATAGACCTTGATCATTTTAAAAGCATTAATGACACCTATGGTCATAAAGGGGGGGATGTAGTACTCGCCTCCCTTGCCAGAGAGATAAAGATGATCATTAGAGAAAGTGATATTTTTGCCAGGGTCGGGGGAGAGGAGTTTGCCGTTTTTCTGTATGGGGCATCTTTAGACGATGCAAAAAGAATTGCCCAGAAAATATGTATGACAATTGAGCATCATACATGTATCTCTGGCGGGGAGAAAATTGCTACAACTGTCAGTATAGGTGTTGCTCAGCTGCATGACAAGATAGATACATTGGAGTTACTTTACATCGAGGCTGACAGTAAGCTTTATGAAGCGAAAAAGCTTGGGCGGAATCGTGTCTGTTAAGTAGAGATGATGATCTGGTAATAAAGACTGATGCTGGAACTGTCTCAATGCAGACCCTAAAAGTCGTTAAAAATAGAGGGAGACCATATACGGACAGCAGTGAAATGACTTCAAGATTGGAGCCCTGCTGCATAGGAACGGAATCAGGAAGATGCGTGGCTTATCCTCTACTACCTCTTCTCGGACAGACACTAATTCACCAAGGCTCCAACATTTCCACCATCAATTTGTAATTGATGGTCTCTTTTTCCTTCCGGTGGTTTCCCATGTGGTGATTTGACCCAGGGATTCGCCCGTGTTCGTTGTCCCGATTGTTATCACGAACACCTGTTGGCTTTTTCCTGTCGAAGCAGCTGGTTCTGTCCTTCCTGTTATGAAAAAAAGGTCGTCCAGTTCGGGGAAATATTCTCTGTCCTCTGCCACACCGTCAGTACGTCTTCAGCATTCCCATTATCTTGCACAAACTTTTTTTGTATAACCGTAAGCTTCTGTCCACCTTGTGTAAGGCTGCATCCGACAGCCTGCAGATATTTTTCCGCACAGTCACAGGTTTGAAAGACGGTATCGTTAGGACGGTGATGATCATCCAGACAGTTGGCGATTACGCCAAGTGGTACCCCTCATATCCACGCCATCGTAGCCCACGCCATCGTAGCCAAGGGTCTCTTCTGTTGCCAAGGTTGCCGCGATGCGCCTTGTCAAGGCGGCGGCTTAATTACTGTAAAAGGTTAAAACAACCACCTTTTAAGCGAATAGCATTTTACTGGCAGGTAGCGTATACTTCTTGATAAAGGGTAGTGTCAATGCAGTCGTACAAAGTATAAGAGAGTGTGTGAAATTTAGTCGTAATGTTGAACGGTTATGGCTATGAGAAAAAACGACAAATCACGGAGGATAAAATGACAAATGAAACAAGTAAATTTGATGCTATGAAGGAAGCTGTTGAGCAACTGCGTGATGAGATCAAATTAAAGGCCCATCTCGGTAAAGCAGAGGCCAGAGAAGAGCTTGATAAACTTGATAAGAAATGGGACGCGTTTGTGGCTGATTCGAAACCTGTCACAGACGAAGCAGGGAATATGGCAAAAAATGTTGGCACTGCCTTAGGACTTGCTGCTGAGGAACTGAAGGAAGGCTACGAACGTATTCGTAAACTTTTTTAACCGGCGGTAAAATCAGTAGCTAAGATGATAGTGAAAAAGAATACAATCAGCGACAGGAACAGAGATGTCCGACGAAAAAAAGTTTAATCCGGCTAAACGAAAGAAGCTGAATAATCCAGTTCGATTGCAGTGGCTTCCACCACAGAGAATAAAAGCCCTTCTGGAAATGGAGGCTGGAAAGGTGTACCTCGATATTGGTGCGGGCACTGGTTATATTAGTCGCGAAGTAACAGCGAATGTACCCGATTCCCTAGTTCACGCTCTCGATATTGAACCGTTGATGGTGGCGGAGATGGAGAGGGGTGGTGAGAAGGGTGGTATTTTGCCTCAGCTTATGGAACGTGATGTTCTTTCATTTGCCAAGGCCAGCGTCAATGGTATCTGGTCCATCACTGTTTTTCATGAACTTGGCGATCCTGTCCCCTTGTTGACTGAAATAAGGCGAGTCCTTGTGCCTGGAGGACGATTGTTGATAGTTGACTGGGAAAAGAAGACGGAAGCCTGTGAACAGGGACCTCCTCTGGAACATCGTGTGCTCGCTGAAGATGTTGTGGCTGTGCTTCGGGAGGCTGGTTTTTTAGAAGTGCAGGAAGTGGCTGGCTTTACGTATCATTTCGGAGTACTTGCCAGCAATTAAAATTATTAGTACCTCAAAACATGTACTCTGCCATCGAGGATATACTGGGTGGTGGCGCAATTCCCTGTTCTAATAAATACGAGTTTGTACACTCTAAGACAGCCATAGCACCACCTGCTGTTTTTGAATTCAAAAGTGAAATTATATGTCTCTGCCCTTGGTAACAATTTATACAGATGGTTCATGCAGTCCAAATCCCGGGACGGGTGGTTGGGGTGTTGTGATAATGCCTGAGAAGGGAAAGAAAAGAGAACTTTCCGGCAGGGTGGCAGAGACCACAAATAACCGCATGGAGCTGCAGGCATCCCTTGAAGCATTACAGGCCCTTCCTGCTGCCAGTGCTGTTCAGCTCTTTACAGATTCCAGGTATGTGCAGAATGGGATCAGTAAATGGATTGGTAACTGGCGAGCGAACAACTGGCTCACCGCGGAAAAGGAAGCTGTCAAAAATCGTGATCTCTGGGAGGCGCTTGATAAGGAGATAAAGCGCCACAGGGTTGAGTGGATATGGGTGAAAGGACATGCCGACAATACTCATAATGAACGTGTTGATGCACTCGCTGCTGCTGCCCGTGGGCGCCCTTTGCTACCACTAGATGATGAAGCAGCCATTCATATCTTTATAGGTATTACCTGGAAACGGAAAGTGAAAACAGGATCATGGGCAGCAATTCTCAGATACAGAAATCATTGTAAAGTATTGAGCGCTATCGTTGAGAATTCGTCGGCTAATCGTATCCATATACAATCGGCAACTGAGGCTCTTGGCGCTCTTAAACGACTGTTACCTGTACATCTTTATACAAGTTCCGGGTATTTAAAGGATGGAGCCAGCAACTGGCTTAAGGGGTGGGAACGTAATGGCTGGCATACCCGTGAAGGAAAGGTGGTCAGTAACAAAGATGAGTGGCAGCAGCTGAGTCAGGTACTGCAGGAATCTTCTGTTAGCCTGCATGTGATAGATAAGGCAATGCCGCCCTGCCATAGTCAAGAGGCAAAAGAACTTGCCGTTGAGTGGGTGGATGCGTTTTTGAAACCGGATTCTCAGGATAATTGAATATGAGAGAAAAAAGGGAAAACAACAAATTTAGTCAGCTTTTCAGGTGTAAGTTATCACTTCTGATAGGTGTTGTCTTCAGCAGTCTCCTGGTCCTTCTTGGGCTTATTCTCACCCTCTATTCCTACGATACTCAAGAACAAAAAACCCTGGTAACAACAGAAAAGATTTTTGAACTTACCTCAATACAAACAGAAGAAAAACTGACAGGGGTTATTGCTTCAGTCAAAAGTTTTGTGACCATGTCGTCGGCATTACAGAGTCTGAGTGGTGGCGGTGCTGAAAAACTATCTCTTCTTCTGCCCTATTTTAGACAATCTTTTGTTACCATTCCATGGATGGAGGCGTTCTACGTAGGGTATAATGATGGCTCCTTTTATATGGTTCAGGCCATACGTGGAAATGAAAAAATCCGTCGGATTCTTTCTGCCCCTGTAGAAGCTGCGTACAGCGTGAAACTAATACCTCCGGCATCTGTTACAAACAGGCAGGTTACGTTTTCCTACTTTGATACCGAACTTACTTTGCTTCATACCAGAACCGTAGCGTTTGAGGGCTATGACCCTCGGGAAAGAGGGTGGTATAGACGAGCGATATCAACCAAGGATATTGTGATTACAGAACCCTATATGTATTTTACCACTCAGGAGATAGGAATTACAACGGCTCACTCATTACGGCAGGGGGCAGGGGTTGCCGGAGCGGATTCTGTTCTTAGTTCTATAGCGGCACTTCTCAAAGGGCAGAAAATTACAGACTCAACGGAGATTGTGCTGTTTGATGCACAGGGACGGGTTATTTTAAGTGCAAATGGCACCGACCTGCAGAAAATTGAGGAATTCAAGAAATCCGGAAAGGACGGAGTGTTACGGGTACAGGAGCTTGAAAATCAATCCGTCAATATTTTGTATGAGAAATTTATTGCGGCAGGATTGGATGGAGGACATGTCCTAAAGGTGGATGGCAAACAGTGGTTTGGGCATCTCAGGCAGGTTACGGATGAGACAAGCCATGGGATCTACATTGCAATAGCCTCACCTTTTGATGAGTTAATGGTGAATGCCAGGGCGACCAGACAGCGAAGTCTTTTTATTGTAGTTTCAGTCGTCTTTGCAGCACTTGCACTTGGAGTCTATTTCTCACAGCGTATCGCCGGGTCTTTGCGTGAACTTTCAATGCAGGCTGAAAATGTGCGGAATTTTAAACTGGCAACGCCGCTTACCGTTCAATCAAGAATTTGTGAGGTAAATGATCTCGCTTCAAGTATGACGGTGATGCAGACGGCTATTAATCGTTTTGTTGCAATTGCAAGGGCATTATCTGCTGAGAAAAAAATGGATAAAGTGCTTGGAATGATAGTGGAAGAGGCTCAATCCGTTGCAGGAGCAGACGGTGGTGGTATTGGGCTTGTGAGTGATGATGAGAAAAGCTTTTCCTATGTACTTATTCGGAATACAGAATCCGATCTCTTCTTGAAAGGTGATACTATTTCAATTGAGCCCGTGGGGCTTACACAGGGGCAATCGTCACTAGAAAAAAGTGTTATTGAGAATGGCCGTACCAGAGTTATCAACGATTTACCTGAGTTTGCAGGGAACACGTCTCTTCCCCTTGTCACGATGCATCAAAAAGAGGGATATCTATGCCACTCGTTGTTGCTGATACCTCTTTTAAATCGGCAGGATGAAGTAATAGGTCTTCTCCACTTGGTGAATGCAAGAGATGAACGAAATGGTCTTATCCCGTTTTCAGATGAAAAGATATCGTATATTACTGCACTTGCCTCTAATGCTGCACTGGCACTTGATAATAACAGGCTAATCAGAGCCCAAAAGGATCTTTTTGACTCCTTTGTTCGTTTGATTGCGGGAGCGATTGATACGAAATCACCCTATACCGGAGGTCATTGTCAGCGTGTTCCTGTGATTGCGGCTATGATTGCAGAAGCTGCTTCGGCAACAAAGGACGTACCTTTTGAGAATTTTGAGCTCTCTGAAGAGGAACACTATGAACTTTTTGTTGCTTCCTGGCTCCACGACTGTGGAAAAGTGACGACTCCTGAATACGTAGTGGATAAAGCAACTAAACTTGAAACAATTTATAATCGGATCCATGAAATCCGTACTCGTTTTGAAGTCCTGTGGAGGGATGCGGATATCTCTTTTTATAAAGAATTATTCAAAAACCCTACTCGGGAAGCAGAATTGCTGCAAATTCGTGATCAGAGAAGAGACGAGTTGCAGAATGATTTTGCTTTTCTAGCGGGTTGCAATGTGGGGGGTGAATTTATGGCACCCGATAAGGTAGAACGTCTGGAACAAATTGGGAAACAGGTTTGGCAGCGTAACTTTGACAATCGCATAGGACTCTCCGGGGATGAAGAAGCCAGGACCGATATGGACGCTGTGGTTTCCCTGCCGAAAAATGAGACTCTGCTGGCCAATAGAACGGACCATATCTTCCCACGTTTGGATGATGGCCCCCCCTATGGGGATAATCCCTGGAATTTTACCATGCCGGTCCCTGATTACAGATACAATCAGGGTGAACTCTATAACTTATCCATAGCAAAAGGTACACTCACCGATGAAGAACGCTATAAAATCAATGACCATATAGTACAAACTATTGAAATGCTGAACACTCTGCCGTTTCCTAAAGAAATAAGGAGGGTTCCGGACTGGGCCGGCAACCATCATGAAAAACTTGACGGAAGTGGTTATCCCAGGAGCTTGACGGCAGATCAATTGTCAATTCCTGAACGGATTATGGCTGTGGCTGATATATTTGAGGCTTTAACTGCTGCCGACAGGCCGTATAAAGCCCCTAAAAGTCTTAGCAACTGCATTAAAATTATGAGTTTTATGAGAAACGATGGACATATTTGTCCCGATCTTTTTGAGTTGCTTCTCAGATCCGGTTTATACAAAGAGTATGCGGAAAAATATATGCGGCCGGAGCAAATAGATGAGGTTACTGTGAAAGATTATCTTGATACCGTTTCCTGATTTCATGTTCTCAAAAGCGGACTGGTTTTACTACGATTGATGTTTGCAATTGGATACTAATCGTGCTATCCAGTGACCTGCTATACGAGTTTTCTTAAAGCCGGAAAATAGGCTTTTCTATCGCTTTGTTACGTTGCCTTTCAACTGGAAGGCTGTTCTGTTTTACAGAGCGGCCTTTTTCTATTTATATGAAAAAAAGATTACGATCCGGATATACCACGGGAGCATGTGCTGCTGCAGCTTCGAAGGCCGCGGCTTTGCTGCTTTTTAGTGGAGCATCACCAAAAACTGTGGAAATACCTTTTCCAGATGATTCCAGGGTGCAATTTTCCATTGTCCAGTCACAGCTCACCGGTTCCGATAAACATGCTGCCATGGCCTGTGTTATTAAAGATGCAGGAGATGATCCGGATGTTACCAATGGTGCACGGATAGAAGCTTCGGTACGATATGGAAAATTAAAAGCCTCAGGTGACGAGTCACTTGTTCTTCATGGTGGAAAAGGGGTGGGGAGAGTCACCAAGAGAGGACTTGCCATTTCCGTTGGAAATCCGGCAATTAATCCTGTGCCTCAAAAAATGATTCGGGCAGCCGTTACAGAAGCTCTTGAGGAAACAGATCAGGACCATGACCTCTGTCTTGAAATAACTCTTTCCATTCCGGATGGGGAGGAGCTTGCAATTAAAACGCTGAACCATCGATTGGGAATTGTCGGAGGGCTTTCTGTGCTTGGTACCACAGGGATTGTTCGCCCGGTTTCAGCTGATGCATGGACTGCAACCATCGCAACGTCCATGGATGTAGCAAAAGAGGCGGGACTTGCTGATATTATTCTCTCCACCGGGAGGACTTCGGAAAAAGTAGTTCAGGAGCTTCTTGATTTGCCAGAAGAAGCTTTGGTGATGATGGGTGATTTCCTCCACTTTTCACTGGTTGAGGCTGCAAAACATAGGTTTACTACAATTCACCTTGCTGCAATGTGGGCCAAGGTAATGAAGTGTGGAATGCAGATTCCCCAGACCCATGTTCGCAATGGTGCTTTGGAAGTAGAGGCGGCCCTTACTTTCTTAGAAGGCCTTGGCTGCAGCAGGGAACTGATCCAGGCCCTCCAGGGATCGAATACGGCACGTGAGATTTACGGTAGATTACAAGACCTGGGGGAAGAGCAAGTGATTATGAAAGTTTGTGAAGCCGCAGCGGACTATGCAAGAGATGTCTCCGGGCTTGATGTAACTGTGTATCTTGTGGATGCAACAAGAACGGTGGTTGCAAAGACTTCAGCGGGGGTATGAGATTGGAAAATGTAATTCATATCTTTGGGATAGATGATGCAACCGTTGGGTCTGAAGCATTCTCTTCGGCCTTGAAGGGTTCCGTTGCTGTGGTTTCAGGAATTCGTCTCTACGAAACTGTGGAGAATACCTATCAAGGTGTATCACTTCCAAAACGTATTCCGGTTGTTCCACTACCTGCTTGTATGTCGACTATCAAGGAAAAACTAATTGGTGGTGATGTGCTGGTCTTTGCATCCGGGGATCCTCTCTTTTTTGGAATTGGTCGTAGGGTAGTTGAAGCGTTTCCGGAAACGACAGTTCATATCCATCCAGCCATTTCCTCCATGCAACTAGCGTTTGCAAGGTTTCGGATTCCCTGGGATGATACATCTTTTATTAGTCTGCATGGGCGCAGGAGTGATAATCTTGCGTCAAGGCTGCTGAGGTATTCAAAGGTCTTTCTTGTGACGGACCCGGTAAACAGGCCAGATGTGATCGCTGGAAGATTACTGAAGAAATGTGACGTTGAAACGGCTGCAACTATTACCTGCCATGTTGGCGAGTGCCTTGGGCTTTCCTCTGAACAAAGAGTGAGTGGAACCCTTGCAGATATTGCTTCCATGCAATTTTCTGAACCCAATGTGATGATCCTACTCAATCCCGAAGCGCATTCGGTTACCAGGGATTACCCATCTTTTGGTCTTGAGGAAGATGAAATTTGTCATAGCCGTGGGCTTTTAACTAAAAATGAAGTTCGAGCTGCTGCTCTTCATGCGCTCCGTCTTCCGAGATGTGGTGTTTTGTGGGATGTTGGGGCGGGATCCGGTTCCGTAGGACTTGAAGCTGCTCGGTTGTTCCCGGATAGTACAGTGCTTTCTGTTGAAAAAGAAGAAGAACAATGGCAAAACATTGAAGATAATAGTAAAAAATTTAAAGCCTGGAATATCAATCTGGTGAAAGGTGCTGCCCCCGAGGCTCTTGAAAATCTACCGGCTCCCGACCGTGTCTTTGTCGGTGGGAGTGGTGGCAACCTGCAACAGATTCTAGAGTTCTGCGCTGAAAAACTTCTCCCAGAAGGTGTGATAGTGGTCAATGCGGTTATTGAAAAGACTGCAAAGATTGCACCGGATGTTTTGTCTTCGCTTGGTTTTAACGTGGAAATCAGGGAGATTGCAGTCCAGCGTTACAAATATCCGGAAGAGAAAGCCAGGCGCTTTAATCCCATTAAAATTATTGTTGCCAGAAAATCAGAGGAATAACATGATAAATAATGATACCCCGCCAATAGCAATAGTTGGTGCAGGTCCTGGTGATGTTGAACTTATTACCATCAAGGGGCGAAGGCTGCTTGATGAGGCGGATTGTATTGTTTTTGCAGGAAGTCTTGTGAACAAAAAACTGCTCGATGGCTGTAGAGCGGATATCTACGATTCCCAGGGGATGAACCTTGATGAAATAATAGAGGTGTTATCTAATGCCTGGAACAGAGGGAAACGTGTAGTTCGGCTCCATACCGGAGATCCTTCAATCTTTGGTGCTATTAAAGAGCAGATGCAGCAGCTCGATGCCTTGCAGATTCCCTACTCTGTCGTCCCTGGAGTAAGCTCTGCATTTGGAGCTGCCGCATCGCTTAAGGCTGAACTGACGCTGCCGGAAGTTGCCCAGACCGTAATTATTACCCGTCAGGAGGGACGAACCCCCGTTCCTGAGTTTGAAAAATTAAGGCTTCTTGCCAGTCATCAGACAACCATGCTTATCTTTCTTTCCGTATCTATGATCGAAAAAGTGGTTCAGGAGTTGATTGCTGGAGGCTATCCGCAGGATACTCCTGTTGCTATAGTTGAAAAAGCAACCTGGGAGGATGAAACAATCCTGCTTGGAAGTTTACAGACGATCGCCGCACAGGTTGAAAAGGCAGGAATTAGAAAAACTGCCCTTATCTGTGTTGGAAAGGTTTTTGCGGGTACAGATCTTGAAGCAGTATCCAAATTGTATGACAGGAGTTTTAGCCATGGAACAAGAGAAGCAAAAACCAACTAAGACCAAAGGTCTGGTGGCAGTGTTTACTGGAAATGGTAAGGGCAAGACTACTGCTGCATTAGGCCTTGCTTTCAGAGCGCTTGGCCATGGCCACCGGGTTTGTATTATCCAATTTTTAAAAGGAAGCTGGAAGTATGGGGAGCTTGAAACCGCGAAGAAATTTTCTCCACTTCTTGACTTTCATGTTATGGGGCGCGGTTTTACCTGGAAATCAGATGATCTTGAAAAAGATAAACAGGTTGCTCGTGAAGCCTGGGAGTTTGCAAAAGAGGTTATTCTGTCTGATAAATACTCCATGGTTATTCTCGATGAACTGACCTATCTGCCCCATTATAAGATTCTTGAAGAGCAGGAAATTCTGTCGATACTTGATAGAAAGCCACCTAAGCAACATGTAGTTATCACCGGGCGCTATGCAACGAAAAAATTAATCGAGCTGGCCGATCTGGTAACTGAAATGAAAGAGATAAAACATCCCTTTCAGGCTGGAATTAAGGCCCAGAAGGGATTTGAGTTTTAGTACCTTATAAATTCTTTCGAAGTCTACGCTTATGTCGTGTTTTTTGAAAAGAATTAAGTGAAGGTACTTATCATGGCCACCGTACTGGTTACCAGTGTTAGTCTGTTAGGGCCAGTTGTGTCTTGCGTACAAGCGTGGTTGACACTGGATTGTCGGCTGGTTATTGTGCTGTAGATACTGATAAACATAAGTACCCTTAATTATTTGTGGAGAATAAAATGGAATCATTTGATGTCCTGTTGGAACGATCGACCAAGGTTCATGGCCATATCTGTGCCGGGCAGGTCATTGGCGTAAGAATGTCCATATTAGGGCTTGAGTCCATTGGTATTCAGGATCCAAGAGGGCTTGATCGGAAAAAGCTCTACGTACTGGTGGAGATTGATCGTTGCGCCACCGATGCCATTCAATCTGTAACTGGTTGTAGCCTGGGGAAACGCTCTATGCGCTGGATCGATTACGGTGTGATGGCTGCCACCTTTGTAAATCTTGACAGCGGTAAGGCTGTTCGGATTGTCGCAAGAGAAGAGTCGCGTGAGTTGTCAAAGAAGTACTGTCCTGAGATTGAAAACAAATACCAGCGTCAGCTCGGGGCTTATCGTGTAATGCCTGAGGATGAACTGTTTACCGTTGATGAAGTTCATGTTGATATTCCAAAGGAAGATATGCCGGGCAGACCGCTTAAACGCATTCAATGTGAAAGCTGTGGTGATTGGGTCCAGGATTGTCGTGATGTTGAGCTGGATGGTAAAAACCTTTGTCGTGGTTGTGCCAGTGGAAAATACTACAAGTTACTAAAATAATAATACTACAATGATAACCTTACTCGATTATGGCGCCGGTAATGTCCGAAGCGTCAGAAATGCAATCCGAAAACTTGGCTATAGTGTGCAGAATGTCAAAAGTCCTGCAGATATCTTGAGTGCAGAGCGTCTCATCTTTCCAGGAGTAGGAAGTTATGGCTCTGTTATGGATCGTCTTAGGCAGGATGGCTTTGTGGAGCCTTTGATAGAACGAATAAAATTGGATAAACCTGTTTTGGGAATTTGCGTAGCCCTTCAGACCTTATTTGAAGGCAGTGAAGAATCACCCGGTGTTGCCGGTCTTTCAATCCTTAAAGGACAGGTGAAACGATTTGTCGCGCCCACTCTTTCCGTTCCCCAGATTGGTTGGAACGGGATAAACCTGCATCAGCAGTCACCACTGTTTGCCGGATATAATGGTGAAAAACTCTATTTTGTTCATTCGTATCGGGCAACCCTTGAGGAGGTCGATCAGGAATGGCTGCTGACCACCACCAATTATGGTGAAGAATTTGTCAGTGGTGTTCAGAAAGGAAATATTACAGCATTTCAGTTTCATCCTGAGAAAAGTGGTTCTGCAGGTTTGAACATTTTAGGAAATTACCTTCAATCTCAGTCAGAGGGAACTCTAAAAGTTTCGACGCCGGTTGTTGGTGAGAGGTATCAGGAAACCAGGATGGCAAAACGTGTTATTGCCTGTCTTGATGTGCGGACCAATGATAATGGCGATCTGGTTGTTACCAAAGGTGATCAGTACGATGTACGTGACAAGGGTGAGGTGAGAAATCTTGGGAAACCCGTGGAACTTGCCAGGCGATATTATGAAGAGGGTGCCGATGAAATAACATTCTTAAATATTACTGGATTTCGGGATTTTCCCATGGAAGATCAACCCATGCTCGAGGTGTTACAAAAGACATCAGAAAATGTCTTTGTCCCTCTGACCATTGGTGGTGGAATTCGTGAGTTTACCGATTCCAATGGGAAGGAGTACACATCCCTTGATGTTGCATCAGAATATTTCCGCTCCGGGGCTGATAAAATATCCATTGGCTCCGATGCCTGCTATACAGCAGAAGAGTATATCAAAACAGGTATCAAAAGCGGTAACAGTTCTATTGAACAAATTTCCTACATATATGGCGCTCAGGCTGTGGTTATTTCCGTTGATCCCAGACGGGTCTATGTTGCTTCCCCTGAAGATACCGCACACAATACCATTAAAACCAAGGTTCCTGGACCAAACGGTGAGGGATTTTGCTGGTATCAGTGTACAGTGAGAGGTGGAAGGGAAGGACGTGATCTTGATGCGGTACAGCTTGCAGCAAGCTGTGAGGCGTTGGGAGCTGGAGAAATCCTGCTAAATTGTATAGATAAAGATGGAACTAACAGTGGTTTTGATTTTGAGCTGATTAATCATGTCAGGGGTGCAGTAAATATTCCGGTTATAGCCTCATCCGGTGCCGGATCGGCTGCCCATTTCGTCGATGTTTTTAAGGAAACCGATGCTGAGGCTGCTCTGGCGGCAGGAATCTTTCACCGCAAGGAAGTTCCCATTGCTGAAGTGAAGAATGCTCTGAAACAGAGTGGTGTCGAGATACGTTAGTCGAAATATGATTCTTTAAAAGAACGAAAAAAGGCCTGACAGAAGTAACTCTGTCAGGCCTTTTTTCGTTTACTCTGCTGATAAATGAATCAGAATTTATCACCATTGACGAGGAAATGCGTCACGATGGATGCGGCATAGCCAAGGGCAATTACCGGTGTCCATTTGAGATGACCGCCAAATGTATATGAACCACGAGCCTGGCCCATAAGTGCAACGCCTGCTGCTGAACCAATGGAGAGCATGCTGCCTCCGACTCCTGCGGTCAGGGTGACCAGCAACCACTGTCCCTGTGACATTTCGGGTAACATCGTAAGAACTGCAAACATAACGGGGATATTATCAACAATCGCTGACAATACACCAACGGTGATATTTGCTGGTGTTGCTCCCCAGCTGTCATACATTATATGGGAGACCAGGCCAAGGTATCCCATAAATCCAAGACCACCGACACAAAGAATTACTCCATAGAAGAAAAACAGGGTATCCCACTCTGCTCTGGCAATACTTTTAAAGATATCAAAAGAGACGGTGTCACCGAGGCGCTGGTCAGCTTTTTCCGGGTCATATGAAACGCCGTCGGCATGTTTGTCATGGGTTTTTTTCAGCAAGAAGCCATATAGCTTTAAATAGGAGAGACCCATCATCATACCGGCCATGGGAGGAAGATGCAGGAAATTATGGAAGCTGACCGCTGTAACGATGGTCAGAAGAAAGAGAAGTATAACTATAAAACCACCACGTTTCATGGTGATAGTTACTCCATCTCCTTCGGGTTTGCCCTTTTCAACGGCAAAATGCATAATGGCAGCAGGTACCAGCCAGTTCACGAGGGAGGGAAGAAAGAGTGCAAAGAATTCACTAAAGCTGACAATTCCCTTCTGCCATACCATAAGGGTTGTAATATCACCAAATGGACTAAAGGCTCCGCCTGCATTAGCAGCAACAACAATGTTGATACAGGCAAGAAGGATAAACTTTTTATTGTCTTTGCCAAGTGCCATAACGACAGCACACATAAGTAGGGCGGTTGTGAGATTGTCGGCAACCGGTGAAATAACAAAAGAAAGTGCCCCGGTTATCCAGAATAACTGTCTGAAGGAAAACCCGGCAGAGACAAGTTTAGTCCGGAGTGTCTGGAATACCAGTCGTTCTTCCATGGCATTGATATAGGTCATTGCCACAAGGAGGAAAAAGAAAAGTTCAGCATATTCAAGGATGTTATGACGAATGGCCATTCCTGCAGCATGGGGCATATCATTGCTTGCATACACTGCAGCAATAAGAATCCAGATAATACCAGCAGCGAACAGAACGGGTTTTGACTTGCGCAGGTGTGTTACTTCTTCTGCCATAACAAAAAGGTAGGCAATGAAAAAAATGAGTAGTGATATATACCCCACGGTGTGTTTAGTGAGGTCAAGTGTTTCGCCACCGCCGCCGGATGCAAGAACAGATGCAGGGAGCAGCAGTAATAAAGCAGAGATCGGCAATAATGCTCTAAGCGATGCAAGCATACATTCCTCCTAGTAAGATTAATGTTAAGTATTGGTCAGGTACGTTTTAATAGCGATAAGAAAGCATATCATAGTTGTTTATGACTATTCAAGGCGGCTGATAAATGAACACGAAATAAGGGTTTTTAACAAGGGAAATATATTGTTGTGCTGATTAATTGAGCGAGTTTGTTAATAGAAAGAAGTATGGTATATGTTGGTTGCAATTATTCCTGTGGAAATAAATAAAAGTAATTTTTATAGAAGGAACGTGAGGGGATGAGCAGAATAGAAGTGGCCGTAGCTGCTCCATTGTTTCAAACTTTTTCCTATTCGTTTGATCCGGACATGGATGGTGATCCGATCGGAAGAAGAGTTCTCGTACGTCTGGGAAAACAAAAGGTTACCGGGTATGTGCTTGCACTTCTTCCAGAGGAAGATGTCAGCTACAGAATACTCCCGGTTCTGCGCTTTCTTGATGAAAAAAATAAAGGGTTGTTTCCTGCTAATCTGGTACCATTTTTCAGATGGATTGCTGATTATTATCATCATCCCATAGGCGAAGTGGTGAAGACCGCTCTTCCTGGTGGACTCACTCTTCGTAACCGCAAGGTTCTTCAGCTTGTATCAGGTGTTGAACGGTTAGACATCGACTTGTCTGTTTTTAATATTTCTGAGCCTGAATGGTTTGCCCCTCTCCTCCAAAAAAAGTCATTAAGTCCAGCTGTAACTAAAAAAATATTGGCAGATTCCTCGTTTCGCAAGCTTATCAAAGAGCTTGAAAAAACGCATACTATCCAGATAGTAGATGTTCTTGATAAGGGGAAAACTTCGGAAAAACGTGAACTCTGTTATAGAATCACTGCTGATCTTGAGCTACCCGAATTACCTCTATCTGATGATGCAAAAGAAGAAATCAAGGTGGCCGTTAAACAAAAAATTAACGGTAAGTATCTTTCTGTTCCTCAGTTGAGAACGCTTCTGTTGTTGTTCAAGCTTTCTGCCGAACAGGGTGCGGAGAGCATTGCTGCAAAGGATTTGCGCAAACTGTATAGTGGAGCATCAAAATCTTTAAAAGAGCTTGAAGATATTAAATTTATCCGTTCTGAGCAACGGCGTATCTACAGAAATCCATTTGGGGAAACTCTTGTTCACTTTCCAAAACCAGAAAAGCTGAGTGAAGAACAAACTCTTGTCTTGTTACAAATTATTCCAGCTCTGGAAGAACAATCATTTACCCCCTTTTTACTTCACGGCGTTACTGGATGCGGGAAAACTGAAGTATATCTTCGGGCAGCTGAAAAAACATTGCAGCTTGGTCGCGACGTATTAGTGCTTGTTCCGGAAATTGCACTTGCCACACAACTTGAGGCTCACTTTGTTTCACGCTTTGGGGATCAGGTGGTACTGCTTCATTCGGGGCTGAGTAGTGGAGAACGATTTGATCAATGGAGCCTTGCTGCCAGTGGTAGTGCAAAAATAGTTATTGGTGCCCGGTCAGCTGTTTTTGCTCCCCTTGAAAACCCAGGGCTGATCGTGGTTGATGAGGAGCATGATGGTGCATATAAGCAAGCAGATGGCTTGCGTTACCAGGGGCGTGATTTAGCTATTCTTCGGGCGCGCTATAATAAATCAGTTGTGTTACTTGGCTCTGGCACACCCACTATTACAAGTTATGCAAATGCTAAAAATGGCAAGTTTACCCTGCTCCGCATGAAAAAACGGGTAGCAAACCGGCCACTGCCCACCGTTAAAGTCGTTGATCTTCGTGATAAAAAAGAAAAAAACTATCAGGAAGCAATTGGCAAAAAACTTCACAAGGAACTTTCTCTGAATCTTGAACAGGGAAAACAGGCCATTCTGCTACTCAATAGGCGCGGCTTTTCTTCAGTGTATCTCTGTAGTGATTGCGGAGAGCCCGTTAAGTGCGTCCACTGTCATGTCTCATTGACCTATCATAAAAAACGGGCAAAGCTGGTTTGTCACTATTGCGGTTATAATCTTCAGGAAAAGGTTATCTGCAGTGAATGCAGTTCTCATAATCTTACCCCTGTTGGCTATGGTACCGAACGTATTGAAGCAGAAATCACAGAAAATTTTCCGGATGCAAGGGTTGCCCGGATAGATTCTGACACAGCCAATGATCGGCGGAAGTTTCTGGCATTACTGAAGAAAATGCATCAACGAGAGATCGATATTTTAATAGGTACTCAGATGATAGCTAAGGGACACGATTTCCCCCATGTGACCCTTGTTGGTGTTATATGGGCCGATGGCGGGCTCAGTATGCCTGATTATCGAGGAGCTGAGCGGACATATCAACTGTTATCACAGGTGACCGGAAGGGCAGGAAGAGGAGAAAGTCCCGGCAGAGTTATTGTGCAAACACTGAGACCTGAACATTATGCGATCCAGCTTGCTCAGGCTCACGATTATGAGCAATTATATACAAGAGAAATGGAGATTCGGGAAAACCCGATGTTTCCTCCCTATTTGCGTTTGATTAACGTGAAAATTTCAGGGGAACATGAAGGGCAGGTTCAAAAAGTTGCAACTCAAGTGGCTTCACTCTGCCGGGAAGAAAAAATAAAAGGAATAGAAATATTGGGACCGGCGCCATCGCCCATCGATAGGATCCGCGACCGTTATCGCTGGCAGGTACTGCTAAAAGGAGTTGATTCCGTGAGTCTGCACGATGTTTGCGGGAAAATTGTTGGGAATCATGCCAGTTTGGCAAAGGGCGATATCCGAATTGCAATCGATGTGGATCCGGAATCGATGATGTGAAAAGCAGGTTGAGATTTTATGGAATAGTTCTCAACCTGCTTTGAAAAGTGCAACAGCTCAGGGGCTTGTCTGAGAATAGGCATTTCGTTCAAAATCGAAGAATTTTCTAAAAATAAGTGCAGCCATATTTTTAATATCGAAGTCTACGCTATCAGCGAGAATTATTTTTTGACAATTCTGAAGAGTTTGGGCGAAAGGGCATTCTCGGATAGCTCCTAGAGGAAAAGACGTCGTAACGAATCCAGATCTTCGTCAACTTCCATCACCAGAATCTGTGCAAGTGCATTGAGCGTAACAATGGCATTTTTGTCGGCATCCATTGCAGAGGTCATGTTAATTCGTTTTAAAATCCCCTCATTTACCTGTTGCACTTCACTGTAGTACTCCTGAATGCGATGCATGAAAAAGTCACAATTTTCTCCCTTCTGATGCGAAAAGTATTGCCGGAGCAGATAGGCAGATACAGAGCGATACATGGATTCTTCAACGGTTGCAAAGGGCAGGTGGTAACAGGCCATCGGTTTAAGAATAGCCATGGATGGACAGCCGCTGGTGGCCATGATAATGCCCATGATCGAAGCGAGTCCTTCCTGGACTGTTGTGTCCTTACTACAAGTTCTGGCTGTTGAAATACATGAAACAAGGCAGGATTTATGGGAAGCGGTATCCTTAAAGGCAAAGACTAAATCGGCAATGTTTGCAGCAAGAGGGCAGAAGTCGTTTGTGGCAAGTTCAAGGCGGCAGCATTCGCAGCGGGCAATTCCAAGAAGTGCCCAGTCGGGAGGCGTGCTGTTGGATGCTTTATATTCTAGAGTCTCGGAATCAATTTTTATAAGAAAACGTTTTTTACTGTTATCTGGAAAATCGAAGCGGTAGTTAAAAGTTGTGTCTGTCATAGGGGTAACATTGGTTTGTAAAGGGATCTGCTAAATATAATGTATCGTATTAGTGAATCTATTACTTTCTAAGGTAGCACAGATTAAAATTTATACCATTTTTTCTTTTGTGAAAAGAGGGCTACTCGGTTTCTTCCGGCTTCCTTGGCATTATAGAGTGCCATATCGGCCTCTTTTATGAAATTGCCCTTTGAAAACGTATCATCGGTTACAGGTTTTGCTGTGGAAACACCAAAACTTGCGGTGATATGGTAGTTTTGTTGTGGGTCTCTAAACACGTAGTCATCCACTGCTACTCGTAGTTTTTCGGCAACGGTATATGCTTCTTCCGAGGAAGTATCCGGTAAAATTACGGTGAATTCTTCTCCACCGTAACGTGCCAGCGTGTCGTATTTACGTATTTCTTTTTTAAGAATTACACAAAATTCCTTGAGTATAAAATCACCTACCTGATGACCATAAGTATCATTGAAAACCTTAAATTTATCGATATCTATTAAGAGGAGTGCAATTTCAGTTTCATTACGAAGGGCACGATCAATTTCATTATCAAGACTGTTTTGAAAGTAGCGATGATTGTAAATTTCTGTCAGCCCGTCGATATTGGCAAGATTTCCAAGGATAGTGTTTTTTTCTTTGAGCTCGGTGGTTAAATTCTCAAGTTCTATCTTCGTTTTGATAAGCTCCTGATTCATCTGGTCAAAATCCAGATTAATCAGACTCAGTCGGATATTTGCCTCCTGGAGAATTTCCTGAATGGATTTGGTGTTTTTGATACGAAGTCCAAAATACTGACCGGCGTGATCAACTTGAGTATGGACTTCACTTAAGATGTGCTCAAGATCTTCGTTTTTTAATCCAAGCAGGCTTTTTGCCTCTTTACGGAATCGATTATGAAATTCCTGCGGCTTATCCGAGTAAAGGATGGCGATAAGAAGATCAGAAAGATAGGATGCCTTACAGGTAACTTCAATTTTCTCAACACCTCCTTTATAAAGTAAAGGCTCATGGTGGTAGAGAATAGGGAGGAGAAGCACTTCAGGAAAGCCCCAGTTTTTAGCAACTTCATAACCGATAGTTGCATGTGTTATCCCAAAAGTATCCTCTTCTGCGTTCAGGGCGTCGTATTGCTCTTCGGTGATTTTGGCAAGGACCTCTTCATATTCCTCGGGAAATGTTCTGGCAACTATCAATTGACCAAGGTTTTGCAGTAAACCACAGATAAAAATTTCCTCGGTATCAGCCCCTTTGACACGTTCGAGTATAAGTTTAGAAGCAACAGCTCCGGCAAGAGAATTTTTCCAGAATTGTTCAAAATTAAAGTGAACCTTCTTGTTACCAGCCTTTATACTGAGAAAAGAAAACGACAGGACCAGACTTCGAACGGCATTAATTCCAAGGATGGAGACAGCCTGATTTATAGAACTTATCTGTTGAGCAAAGCTGTAAAATGCAGAGTTGGATACTTTAAGGATCTTGGCTGAAAGCGCAGTATCCTTAGAAACCAGGCTTGCGATATCGGCAAGAGTTGTATCTTCACGCGCGGTGAGTGTGATTATCTCAGAGGCAACCGTCGGCAGTGTTGGGAGTTCGTCTGATTTCAGTATAGCCTTAAGTGTTTCTTCCTTGTTCATGGACGATCCTTGTTTTTGGAGGTGAGAGGCAACAAATATAGACCTTATCCAAAAGTATATCTTTTTAAAGGGGGGAATGTCAAGGAGAGTGGTGAATTTTTATAAGGAGTCGCCATTTTCCGGGTAGGAACAGAACTTGCCACGGTAGTTGTGAAATAGAAGTTCATCACCACAACTGAGGATATAATCGGGAGTGAGTGGGATCTTCCCCTTTCCACCGGGGGCGTCCAGAGCAAATGTTGGAACTGCCATTCCTGAAATATTTCCAATCAGTTCCCTCATTATTTTTATTCCTGTACTGGAATGGGTGCGAAAATGATTGGTGCCCTTAGTGAGATCGCCCTGGAAAAGATAGTAGGGTTTTACCCGGATACGAAGGAGGCCCAGAAAGAGTTTCTTAAGTATTGCAGCATTATCATTTACCCCTTTTAACAGTACCGTCTGACAGCCAAGTGGGATTCCAGCATTGGCAAGAGTAGTACAGGCAAGGGCTGCTTCTTTGGTCAGTTCGTCTGGGTGGTTAAAGTGAGTGTTGATGTAAAGTGGATGATGCTTTGCAAAAATTGCTGCAAGTTCTTTGGTGATTCGCATGGGAAGAGTACATGGCATTCGCGTTCCGATCCGAATGACCTCAACACTTGGAATTGCACGAATGCGACCAAGTAATGAATCGAGTTTTTTATCACTCAGCATTAGCGGATCACCACCTGAGATAAGAACTTCTCTAATTTCTGGGTTTTCTCTGATGTATCTGATCCCTTCTTCAATGGATTTTTCGGTGATTGCCATTTTAGGAGTTCCGACCTTTCTTTTCCGAGTACAAAATCTGCAGTACATGGCACATTCACTGGCAACTAAAAGTAGGACTCTGTCAGGGTATTTGTGGACGAGATTTGGTACAGGACTAAGGTCTTCTTCGGCAAGAGGATCGGGTATGCATATGGAATCATTGATCTCAAGAGGACTAGGGACAGCCTGTTTCCACAGAGGGTCATTTACACTGCGAATAAGGCTTAAATAATAAGTATTAATACGCATAGGAAAGCTTGCGTTAGTGGCTTCTAATACGTTACAATCAAAATCAAAATGGCGTGCAAGTTCTGTTGGACTATTAACCGAATTTTGCAGAATTTCTTTCCAGTGTGTCATGGTGGCATATTATGGAGGATTGCAGGCTAAAAGTCAATTTCCCAATGTGGCAAAATGCCCAGGAGTATGGAAATGTCTGAAAATCAATACGGTTTCAAATACGATGAGTATGGTAACACCAGAGAAATACTAGTGTATGCCAGTGGTGCAAGTGTTCATAGTATCAGTTATGTGAATAAGGGCACAGCTTTTAACCTGGCTGAAAGAAAAAGACTCGGTCTTGAAGCAGCCCTTCCTCCTGCCGTCAGGAGCCTGGAACATCAGGTGGAAAATTCTCTGATTAAGGTCGGATCAAAGGATAAGCCCATAGAGAAATTTATTTACCTGCGTTCTCTCTTTGATCGCAATGTGGTGCTTGCCCATGCAACGATAAAAAGTGATATCGAGAAACTGATGGGTATTATCTATACACCAACGGTTGGACTTGCTGTACAAAAATACTCATCCATGTTCCGTCAGGCCAATGGCCTTCATTTTTATCCAGGAAATATTGATCAGGCTGAAGATATTCTGCGCCGCTATCTGCATCGTGATATCAGAGTAGCTGTTGTTACCGATAATCAAGGCATTTTAGGTATTGGTGACCAGGGAGCAGGTGGTATTGCAATTTGTCTTGGTAAACTTATGCTGTATACTCAGGGGGCAGGGGTCGCTCCATGGCACTGTTTGCCAATATCGCTTGATGTGGGCACAAATAATGAGGCACTGCTTGAGGATAATGATTACCTCGGCTGGCGTCATCACCGTATAGTTGGTGATGAATATCTGGAATTTTTAGGCCGTTTTGCCCATGCATTTAGAAACGTTTTTCCAAATGCCCTTTGTCAGTGGGAGGATTTTTCAAAACAGAATGCCTTTGCTATTCGTGATTCGTATCTCCATGACTTGATCTCTTTTAATGATGATATTCAAGGGACTGGTGCGGTTACTCTTGCAGGAATTCTCACTGCCATGCGAATCAAACTCGAAAAACTTGATAATCAGATTTTTCTTATCCATGGCGCAGGAGCCGGTGGCGTAGGAGTTGCCGAGCAAATTGGTGTAGCTCTTGTTGAAGCAGGCCTTACTGAAGAAGAGGCAAAAGATCGAATATTTACTCTCGATTCCCGCGGGGTTGTGACCAGTGATCGCGATATCGAAGAATATAAAATGAAGTTTGCTAAGGATAAAGAGAAATTCACATGGTTAAAAGAATCTACAAACCTCTCTCTTCTTGAAGCAGTTAAAGAGGCCGGAGTAACTGTACTGATCGGGACCTCTGGACAGGGCGGCTGTTTTACTCAGGAGGTTGTTGAGGCTGTCGCAAAAAATACTGATAGACCGGTAATTATGCCTCTTTCTAATCCAACTTCAATGACCGAAGCTCTGCCGGAGGATATTTATCGCTGGACGGATGGCAAGGCCCTTGTTGCAACAGGAAGTCCTTTTGAACCTGTCGTTCATAATGGGGTAACCCACCATATCGCTCAGTGTAATAATGTTTTTGTTTTCCCAGGCGTAGGGCTTGGTGTCCTTGGCTCAGGAGCAAGAGAAGTGCTTCCTCAGTTCTTTACAGCGGCGGCTCATGCTGTTTCGGAATCCGTTTCCAAAGCTGAAATGGCAGAAGGCTGTCTTGTACCTGCTGTTGATACTTTAAAAGATGTAAGCGGTAAAGTTGCTCTTGCCGTTGCCATGTCAGCCGTTAAGCATGGCGTTAGCAGGCCCTGTGTTTTCTCAACATTTCAGCATGAAGGGGATGAGGCGCGGATGAGTGAATTGCTTCGTAAAATGCGCTGGGATCCTGAATATCTTCCAATTGTAGCCATGTAAACCTGCAGTATAGCATTGGGCTGCTGGCCACTTTTTGTGGCAGCAGCCCTCCCCGTTTCCCCTCTTTTTCACTTCTTTGCTTACTTCTTTTCGTGTTGTCTTCGTAAATCTTGTCGCAGTTCTGATCGTTAAAAAAAATAGTTCTATAATTATTTCCTCGAAACTGTATGGATTTACGAGTGATTTGTGAGAGACCCTTATGGCGCATATTTTTTTTTTGAATGATTTATCAAAAAAAGTTAATGATTGTTAAAAAATATTGATATGTAGCTTGAAAAAAATTGAAAAACCTATTAATTTAAGCCTTTCATTACCCCTGATTGTCTGTCGATACAGGGTTTTTTTTAATGTTTTCTCTGCTCCTTCAGTGATATTAAAACTTTTTTATTGCGTAGAAGAGAGTTGAAAACAATTTGTCCCACATCCAACTAAACGATGATGCGATGCTGTTGCAGAATGATTTCGCTCATCAGAAATAATTGAGGAAATGTTAATGACGGCAAAGCTTATAAGCGGTATCGAGATAGCAAAGGAAATTCGTGAAGAACTGGGTAAAGAGGTTGCTGAGCTCAAAGACAAACATAATATAGTCCCCGGTCTTGTAACCATTCTTGTTGGTGAAGATCCTGCGTCGCAATCATATGTTGCTGCTAAAAATAAGACTGCCCATGCACTTGGTATTCACTCGGAACAGTTAACGCTTGATCCTGAGACCAGTGAAGAGGAATTGCTGAAACTTGTTGGTAAGTATAACAATGATCCCAAAATTAACGGTATCCTTGTGCAGTTGCCTCTCCCAAAACATATAAATGAAGCAAATATTCTCTATGCTATTGATCCCGATAAAGATGTTGATGGGTTTCACCCTGTCAATGTTGGAAAGATGGTTCTTGGTGAGCAGTGTTTCCTGCCATGTACACCCCATGGAATTCTTGAGATGCTTACCAGAAGTGGTGTCGAAACCAGTGGTGCTGAAGTTGTTGTAATCGGACGGTCCAATATTGTAGGTAAGCCAATCGCTAACCTGATGCTTCAAAAACGTGATGGTGGTAACGCTACCATTACCCTCTGTCATACCAGAACTAAAAATATGGCTGAGCACTGCAGGCGTGCTGATATTATTATTGCAGCTGTTGGCGTGCCCAAGATGGTTACCGCAGATATGGTAAAACCAGGTGCTGCAGTTATAGATGTTGGAGTGAATCGTGTTGGTCAGGCAAGCAATGGCAAAGCGATTCTTGCAGGTGATGTTGATTTTGAACCTGTTAAAGAAGTGGCGTCCTGTATCACTCCTGTTCCAGGAGGTGTCGGACCAATGACCATTACCATGTTGATGAAGAACACCGTACAGGCGGCCAAAATGGCTGCAAACCTTGTTTGATAGTAGAATACAAAGCAATAACGTATATATTTCCGGAGGAAAACTATGAGCGACAGTAAAGGTGGATGCACATCCTGTAACGATATAACAGGTGCTTCAACCAAAGACCTGCTTAATCAGGATTTGGCAAAACAGGTACGAACTGCCTATGATCGTATTGAAGATCGCGGTGTTTCAGCCTGTCTGTTTGGCTCAGGTGGAACCTGCTGCCGTATCTGTAATATGGGACCCTGTCAGATTATTGATGGCGTCGAGCAGATGGTTGGTGTATGCGGTGCTACCGCTGCAACCGTGGTCGCGAGAAACTTTGCCCGTATTGTAGCTGCTGGAACTGCTGCACATACTGACCATGCTCGTGAAATGGTTATGGGCTTTATTCAGACTGCCAAAGGAAAGACTCCACATGGAATAAAAGATGTTGAGAAACTTCATGCCATGGCAGAAATCTTTGAGATTGAAATCGAAGGTAGGGATAAGAATGAAATAGCCCTCGAACTTGGTGAGAAGGCGCTTGCCGAATTTGGCCAGCAGACCGGAACTCTATCCATGCTTAAACGTGCTCCTCAAAAGCAGCAGGATATATGGAAAGAGAAGGGTGTTGAACCTCGAGGAATTGATCGCGAGGTTGTCGAGACCATGCATCGTACTCATATGGGTGTCGATCAGGAATATAAAAATATCATGAAGCAGGCTGCACGCTGTTCGCTTGCTGATGGCTGGGGAGCGTCCATGCTTTCCACTGAGCTTACTGATATCATGTTTGGTACGCCGGTTCCAAGACGAGCTCTTATTGATCTTGGTGTATTAAAAGAAGATCAGGTGAATGTAACTGTCCATGGACATGAGCCGCTTCTTGCTGAAGCACTCTGTATGGCAGCAGAAGATCCTGAGATTCTGGCATTGGTTAAGAAAGTTGGTGCCAAGGGAATTAATCTTGCCGGCGTTTGCTGTACTGGTAATGAAATTCTTATGCGCCGCGGAATTGCCGTTGCAGGATCCTTTATCCAGCAGGAAATGGTACTTGCCACCGGTGCAGTTGAGGCTATGGTCGTTGATGTGCAGTGTGTTATGCAGTCGGTGGCCCAGGTGGTTAAAGAGAAACATACCGATATTATCACCACTAATTATCGCGCTAAGATGCCCGATGCAATTCATATGCAGTTTGAGGAAGAGGATCCTATTGGCTGTGCCAAGGGGATTCTTAGTCATGCAATCAAGAATTTCAAGAATCGCGGTGAGTTCTATATCCCCAAAGACCATAAAAATGATGTTGTCGTAGGGTTTAGCCATGAAACTATCAACTATATGCTTGGTGGCCGTTTCCGTAAAAGTTACCGACCATTGAATGATAATATTATCAATGGCCGTATCAAAGGACTTGGCGCGCTGGTTGGCTGTGAGCATTATAAGTATAGTGATGACGTGCATTTTAAAATTGCCGTTGAATTGCTGAAGAACAATGTTCTGGTGCTCGCCACTGGTTGTGCCGCACAGGCACTTGGTCGTATGGGACTTATGAGACCTGAGGCTGCAGAAGAATATTGTGGTGAAGGACTTAAAGAAGTCTGTGCCACTGTTGGTATGCCACCGGTTCTTCATGTCGGTTCCTGCGTTGATAATAGTAGATTGCTGATTGCACTTACCGAGATGGTGAAAGAGGGCGGTTTGGGTGAGGATATCTCTGAACTTCCTGCCTGTGGTACTGCACCACTGTGGATGAGTGAAAAAGCTGTTGCCATTGGCCAGTATTTTGTAACATCCGGTGCCCATGTAATCTTCCAGAATCTTCCGGTAACCGGTTCCAAAGAGATGGATGAGTTTATCACCAATGGAATGACGGAAGAGTATGGTGCCTGTTGGGATTATGAAGAAGATCCCATTAAGCTTGCCCAGAAGATGATTAAAGCCATTGACGGAAAACGTGATGCTCTAGGAATTAATAAGAAGCAGGATCGTGTCCTCTTTGATATGGAGATGCGTCGTGATCTCGATGCTGGTGCAACCGGGCAGGGAATTGCTGGTATGGGTTGCGCGCAAAAGCAATAAGTTTTTATTAGGAACACTTTTCTTGAATGCGAGTAGCAGGTCTGATGTATCGGCCTGCTATTTTAAAGATAGGTTTTTTGGCAGAAGGAGTCTAGCCGATGAAGTCGGGCAGTAATCTAGAAACACTATTAAAGAAGGGGACATTCGTTGTAACAGGCGAACTTGGGCCCCCAAAAAATGGAAATCCTGATGTAGTGCGTGAAAAGGCGCAACTACTTAAAGGAAATGTGGATGCAGTCAATATTACCGACTGCCAGACAGCAATAGTTCGTATGTCTTCAATTGCTGCTGGACTTATCGCTAAAGATGAAGGACTCGAGCCCGTTATTCAGATGACCTGTCGTGATCGAAACAGGATCAGCATGCAGTCTGATATACTCGGCGCACAAGCCTTAGGCCTTAAAAACCTTCTCTGTCTCACCGGTGACCATCAAAAATTTGGAAACCATCCCGGATCTAAGGGCGTTTTTGATATGGATTCAATCCAGATGCTTGGAATGATGAAGGGAATGCGTGATGATAAGGTTTTTCAATGTGGTGAGGCAATCAAGGATAACGAACCGAAACTTTTTCTTGGTGCCGCTGCAAACCCATTTGCCTATCCTTTTGAATATCGAGCAGTTCGTCTCGGCAAGAAAGTTGCCGCAGGCGCTGATTTTATTCAGACCCAGATTATTTATAATGTAGATAAATTTCGTGAATTTATGAAAATGGTTCGCGACCTTGGTCTTCATGAAAAATGTTATATTCTTGCCGGTGTAACACCTCCAAAATCTCTTGGAATGGCCCGTTACATGAAAAAATTTGTCCCTGGTATGGATGTCACCGACGAAGTGATTCAGCGGATGAAGGATGCCAAGGATAAACAGAATGAAGGGATTCAAATCTGTGCCGATATCATTAATGAGGTGAAAGACATTGAGGGTGTTGCTGGAATCCATTGTATGGCCATTGAATGGGAAAGTGCTGTTCCTGAGATACTCAACAGGGCAGGTCTTCTTCCACGACCAGGTATTACCGATCAGGAGCCAGTTGCAGTAGAGGAAGTTAAAGAACAAATTACCGTTCAGTCTGTTGATACTGATGCCTTACTTGAAAAAGCAAAAGCTGAGGCTGCAGAGATTATTGCTGCTGCAAGAGTTGAAGCTGAAAATCTTAAGCAGAATGCTGCAGCTGCCAGCTCAGTACCATCTGCCACTACAAGCATAACCACTGACGCGCCTCAGAGCGTAGATGATTCAGGAGAGCATGAAATGAATGAAAAAGAACGGATCATGGCCCTCGATTCTGTGAATCTTGGCCTGGCCGCATTGAAAAAGGCCTATGGATTAACTGATGATCAGTTTGAGGCACTGTCTAGCTTTGCTGGTGCTCATGCTATTTTGAGGAAAGAGCCTGAGGAGGGAGCTGCTGCTCCTGCGGCACCTGCAACTTCAGCTCCGGTAGCTGCTGCTCCGGTTGTTGATGATTCCGCTGAAAAAGCACAAGCTGCTGCAGATGCAAAAGCAAAGGCAGATGCTGCAGCTAAAGCCAGGGCTGATGAAGATGCTAAGTTAAAGGCCTCAGCCGATGCTAAATTGAAAGCTGATTCTGATGCGAAGGCTGCTGACGATCAAAAAGCTGCAGCAAGCGCGAAAACTGCTGAAGAGGCTAAGGCAAAAGCCGCTGCAGACCAAAAGGCTGCAGATGATGCAAAAGCCAAGGCAGATGCTGAGGCGAAAGCCAAAGAAGAGGCTGCTGCTAAAGAGCCGACAGCCGCACCCGTTGCAGACAGTGGTGTTGGCGAATTTGCAAAGGAAACCACTACACTGGCCGATCGAACCACGAAAATTGCCCCAACAAATTATGAGACCAAGTATTCAGGTGCTATTCGTCCAGTTACAATGGGCAATGATGGCAATGAAAAGCTTGTTGGTGGTTCCTCATCAATGCCATTCCAGCTTTTTGAAGGGGATCATCCAAACCGACCTCTTATTGCCATGGAAGTTTCCGATGTCAAACCTGACGAATGGCCAGAGACTCTTAGCCAGCATTTTAGTGATGTATATGATAATCCTGTTGCCTGGGCCGAGAAATGTGTCAAGGTGTATGGAGCTGAGGCTATCGCCATCACTCTTGGTTCAACGGACCCCAATGGACTGAATCGATCTGCTGCCGATGCTGCCAAGACTGCCGCGGATGTTATCGCAGCAGTTGATGTTCCTGTTATAGTATGGGGCTGTGGTAACTCTGATAAAGATACTGAAACATTACGGGATATAACGTCTGTAATCGGTGACAAGAAAGTTTGTCTCTCTCCTCTTGAGGATTCAAATTATCGAACAATCGGTGCTACTGCCATGGCATTCCAGCATCCGATTGTTGCTGCGTCCCCAATCGACGTTAACCTTGCCAAACAGTTAAATATCCTCCTTGAGAACCTCGGCGTGTCACTTGATACTGTCCTTATGGATCCATCTGTTGGATCACTTGGATACGGTATTGAATACACCTACTCAGTAATGGAGCGTATCCGTATTGCTGCTCTTACTCAGCAAGATGAAAAACTTCAGGTACCCATTATCTGTAACCTTGGTTGCGAAGTCTGGAAGGCAAAAGAGACCAAATTACCAAGTGACGATATGATTGGTGATCAGGAAACCCGCGGAATTATGATGGAAGCACTCACTGCAAGTTGTATGCTTATGGCAGGTGGAGAGGTGATGATTATGCGTCATCCCAAAGCCATTGCCTTGACTAAAGCTATGATTGCCGGACTTATGGATTGATTGACTACAATCCGTTGACTAGAAAAACGAACTAATCAGGCTTAATACAGCTATTACAGGAGTTTAAGATATGTCGAAAATAATTTGTTCAGCTGCCATTCGCGGTGCACAAAAAATTATAGATATGGCCGAAAGCAGCTATGAAGATGCTGTCAAAAAATTCGGTAAGGATAAAGAAGTATCATTCCCTAATACCGCCTATTACCTCCCTATTATTTACAGTATGCTTGGCGCTAAAGTTGAGAAACTCGGTGATATGGAAGATATATTCAAGGAGTGCCGTGGTTTGATGCCTCCTGTTGTTACCGGAGATATCTGGCTTCCCTATCTGGCTCCTGCACTCGATGCTGGAATGGCCACCTTCTTTGCTGAGGAAATGTATGAGTCTATCAGGTATCTGAATGATTCTTCCCTGTATACTGCAACGGAAGATCCTACAGCTGACAACTTCTGGCTTGGGGCTGCTGATGATGTAATTTTCAGAAAGCGTGGTGTTGAATTCGTTGATGGTTCAGCCCCAGGTTTTGCAGCTATTCTTGGAACTCCTAAAGATCCCGAAATGGCCGCTAAAATTGCACTTGAGCTTCAGGAAAAGAATCTCTATATCTTTATGCATGATCAGACCGAGGGTATTAACCTTCCTGATCAACTTCTTAAACAGAAACAACAGGTTGGCTGGGGAACACGTCTTGTTCCTTTTGGACGTGAATATACCACAGCCGTTTTTGCAATCGGTTTTGCCTGTCGTGTAGCTCTTGCCTTTGGTGGAGTGAAGCCCGGTGATTATGAAGGAAATCTGAAGTACAACAAAGACCGTACCTTTGCCTTTGTTATGGCCTTTGGCGAGGTAAGTGACGAGTGGTATGCAAATGCCGCTGGTGCTATTAACTGGGGCTTCCCAACCATATCTGATTACGATATTCCTGAGATTCTTCCCACTGGTGTCTGTACTTACGAACATGTTGTCTCCAATGTTCCCCATGATGAAATTGTTCAAAAGGCAATCGAAGTTCGTGGACTTAAAGTTAATGTGACAAAAATTGATATCCCAATGTCTTTTGGTCCGGCATTTGAGGGAGAGCGTGTCCGTAAAGATGATCTCTTTATGGAATGTGGTGGTGGACGAACACCTGGCGTTGAAGTTCTTATCTCCAAAGAGATGGACGAGATTGAAGATGGTCTTGTTACCCTTGATGGTATTGATATTTCAGATCTTGAGCGTGGTCAGAATGTACCACTTGGAATTCTTGTTGAAGTTGCAGGTCGCGAAATGCAGTCTGACTTTGAACCAATCCTTGAGCGTCAGTTCCATCATCTGATGAACTACATTCAGGGTATTATGCATATGGGGCAGCGTAACATTATGTGGCTCCGAATTGGTACAGCTGCAGTTGATAAAGGTTTCTCTTTCAAACATCTTGGTAAGGTTTTACACGGTAAACTTCATCAGGAGTTTGGTGCAATCGTTGATAAGATTCAGGTTAAACTTTTCACCACCGAAGAAGGGGTGAAGATGGTTTCTAATCTCGCAAATTCGGTATACACCGAACGTGATCTTCGTCTCGGTGCAATGACCGATGAAACAGAAGATGTATTCTACTCCTGTACCCTGTGTCAATCCTTTGCTCCAAGTCATGTCTGTGTAATTACACCTGAAAGAATTGGAATGTGTGGTGCCTATAACTGGCTTGACGGTAAAGCCTCATTTAATATTAATCCCACTGGTCCTAATCAGCCAATTGAAAAGGGGGAATGTATTGATGAGGATAACGGATACTATGCTGGAATTACCGAATTTGTAAATCAGGCTTCCCGTGGTGCTGTCCCCCAGGTTAGTTGTTATTCACTAATGAACAATCCCATGACCGCTTGTGGCTGTTTTGAAGCCATTGCTGCCATGCTTCCCACATGTAACGGAATTATGGTTGTTAACCGTGATTTTCTCGGTATGACACCATCTGGGATGAAATTTACTTCCCTTGCTGGTATGGCTGGTGGTGGTATGCAGACTCCAGGATTTATGGGAGTAAGTAAGCATTATATGACATCTAAAAAGCTGTTCAAGGCAGAGGGTGGATTGAAGCGGGTTGTCTGGTTGCCAAAGATGCTCAAAGAAGAAATTGCAGAAAAACTCAAAGAAGTTTGTGCGGATATCGGCATGCCTGAACTGTTTGACATGATAGCAACGGAAGAGCAGGGAACGACAGAGGAAGAAATCTATGAATTCCTTAAAGAAAAAGGTCATCCAGCGCTTGAAATGGAAACGGCTGTTTAGGCTTTACTGCTTGAACGTTTAAGAAAAGATAAAGTACTAAATAATATATAATACATAATTCCAATTGTATAGATAACTGGAGGAACCACCATGGCCTTAACCGGTATTCAAATTCTTAAGATGCTGCCCAAGAAAAATTGTGGCGAATGTAGCATCCCTACCTGCCTTGCCTTTGCTATGAAAGTAGCGGCGGGCCAGGTTGAAATTGATGATTGTCCTTACGTTTCCGATGAGGCCAAGGCCACCATTAGTGAAGCTTCCGCTCCTCCTATTCGTACCATTAAAGTTGGTGCTGGTGATGATAGCTTTACCGCCGGTGGTGAAACCTGCATGTATCGTCACGATAAGCGTTTTGAAAATCAAACCGGTATCGCAGTACTTGTGACCACCGAGATGAGTGACGCCGATGCCGACGGTCGTATCGAACGCTTTAACAAATTTGAGTACGAGCGTGTTGGTGTCGTTATGCGTGCTGATCTTATTGCCGTTAAAGATGCTAAAAACGATGAGGCTTCATTTGTTGCCCTTACCCAGAAGGTGCTCGATGGTTCTGCTCGTGCCGCACTTATTTTAATGAGTGATTCTGCTGCTAATCTTGCTGCAGCTGCCAAGGCTTGTGGAAAGAGAATTCCAATTCTTTATGGTGCAACTCTTGATAACGCCGAAGAAATGGCCAAGCTTGCTGAAACCATCAAGGCTCCCGTTGGTGTTAAGGGAAGCAATCTCGATAATTGTGTTGAGATAAGCGAAAAACTTGCTGCTGCCGGATTAAAGGATATAGTCCTCGACACCGGTGCCCGTACATTGCGTGCAGCCTTTGAAGATAACGTTGTCGCCAGACGCTCTGCCGTTACCGCTAAGTTTAAACCTCTTGGTTTTCCAACCATCACTTTTCCATGTGAGATCACAGATGATCCAATGCTGGAAGCGATGGTTGCTTCTGTTCTTATTGCAAAATATGCAGGTATTATAGTCCTTGGCGACCTTCAGGGGGATCTGCTGTTCCCATTGTTCCTTGAACGGATGAATATTTTTACCGATCCTCAGCGCCCAATGGTCGTGACCGAAGATATCTATCCACTCACCGGACCTGACGAAAATTCACCTGTTGTTATTACCTGTAACTTCTCGCTCACCTACTTTATTGTATCTGGTGAAATAGAAGGATCCAAGGTTCCAACATGGTTACTCATTAAAGACACCGAAGGCCTCTCTGTCCTTACTGCATGGGCAGCCGGTAAGTTTGGCGCAGATCTTATTGCCCAGTTTGTTAAGAAGGGTGGTATCGAAGATAAGGTTAAACATCGTGATATTATTATTCCTGGATATCTTGCATCCCTTAAAGGTGAGCTTGAAGAAGAGCTTCCGGATTGGAATATTATTATCGGACCTCGTGAAGCCGGTCATCTTCCAGTATTTTTGAAAGAATGGAAACCCTCTAAGTAGAGGTGTTATGAAACGTTTCTCTAGCCATTTTAATATGAAAATATCCTCAAATATCAAAAACTGATTTTTAATGAGCACAGTCACACTACATATAAACGGCAATGAAATAATAGCTGAAGAAGGTCTTTCCATCCTTGAGGTGGCTAAAAGATCTGATATCACTATTCCAACCCTCTGCTATGTAAAGGGTAAAGCAGCTGATAATCCATGCGAAATCTGCGTCGTAGAAGTCGAAGGGCAAGATGATCTTGTTTGTTCCTGTGACACCATTGCCTGTGATGGAATGGCTGTTCAGACTGAATCAGAGGCCGTTATTGCCCACAGGCAAGAGCGTCTTGCAATTATATCAGAGACTCATTTTGGTGATTGTAAAGCGCCATGCAATCTTACCTGTCCAGGCCAGATTAATGTCCAGGGGTATATTGCTCATGTTGCTCGTGGTGAATATGAAGAGGCATTACGCGTCGTTATGGAACGTAACCCCGTTCCGTTCTCAGTCGGACGTGTCTGCCCCCGGTTTTGTGAAACACGCTGCCGCAGACTTCTTATTGATGAACCGGTATCCATCAACCATCTGAAACGATTTGTTGCAGACTGGTGTATGAGTCATGAGATTGATCTTAAAATTTCCAAAGATAAACCAACTGGAAAAAGAATTGCGGTAATTGGTGGTGGTCCAGCCGGGCTTACTGCTGCCTGGTTTCTTACTAGAAAAGGGCATGATGTCACCATTTTTGAAGCAGCACCCAAACTTGGTGGTGCTCTTCGGTATGGTTTCCCCGACTATAAGATCCCTAAAGAAATTGTTGATTATGAAGTTAATGCTATTCTTCGGATGGGTATTAATATTCGACTCTCACAGAGGTGGGGAAAGGATTTTACACTCCAGGATCTCAAAGATATGGGATTTGATGCCACCTTTATTGGCATTGGAACAACTGTAGATGTTCCATTTGATGTTCCCTGTACCGATAAAGAAAACGTTTATACCGCTGTTGACTTCCTGCGTATGATTAACGAGGGAAGAAAACTTGAGCTTGGGAAAAAAGCCGCTGTTATTGGCGGAAATAACGTTGCCATGGAAGTGGCCCGCTCTCTTCTTCGAGAAGGCGTTGAACAGGTAACTATAGTGTATCCTCGGGCCAGACTCGAAATGCCTGCAAATCAACGAAATGTAAAAGAAGCTGAAAATGAAGGTGTTCAGTTTCTTCTTATGGCTTCACCATCCGGACTCTGCGCTGTCCCGGATGATAACACCCGGCTGAAACTTGATCTTATCAGGATGAAACTTGGTGAACCTGATAAAAAAGGTAAACGAGACATTCTTCCAATTCCAGGATCAACAAACTCTTTGAGTGTTGATACCGTTATTTCATCACTTGGTCAGATGGCAGTTAATGGTGTAATGGCTGGTGGTGAGCTTGAAGAACAGTTGAAAATGAAACCGGGTGGAATGTTTTTTGCCAATCCCCGCAGCTCTGAAACCAGTGTAAAAGGTGTATTTGCTGGAGGTGATGCAGCGACCGGTATGAAATCTGTTATTCAGGCTGTTGTCTCTGCAAGACGAGCAGCCAACAATATCAACGCCTATATAATGGATTGTGAAAAAGATCCCGCTGATAATCGTTTTAACTTTACCCGCGGAAAATCTTTTGATGATGTATCTCTAAAGAACTTTGATGAAATTGGTATCAATCTTCGTGAGAAAATGCCTGAACGTCCACCAGAAGTTTCAACCCAGGACTACGATGAGGTCAAACTCGGATTCACTGAGAAGATGGCCAAACGTGAGGCTGATCGCTGCTTGAAATGTGGCTGCACAGCATTTGAGCGCTGTGACCTGAAACGCCTGGATATTGATCTCAATATCAATATTAATAAAACTGGGATGGGGAAAGTTCCTGTTTATCCGATTGATACCAGTCATCGTGCAATTACCGTTGATCCCAATAAATGTATTTTCTGTGGACGCTGTGAGAGATCATGTGAGTATGACGCTCTGGAAGTAAGGGCTGATTCGCTTGATGATAAGGGGCGTCCAGTTGGTCTTGTTATAGATTTTAAGGATCATTGTGTCTCCTGTGGAAAATGTGTCGAGAATTGCTCTACGGGTGCACTGAATAAGAACAATCGTATCGTTCCAATCCAGTCAGAAGAAGTTTGTGAAATCAGAACAACCTGCCCATACTGTGGGACCGGTTGTCAGATGATCCTGAAGGTCAAGGGACATACCCTTATGGAGGTCACTGCAGACCCTGAAGTTGGGCCTAACTACGGTGATCTGTGTGTGAAGGGTCGTTTTGGCCACAACTTTATTCAGCATCCCGATCGCCTGAAAACTCCAATGATCAGACGTCAGAAGGGAATGCCGCTGGAGCCTGTGAAATGGGATGAGGCACTCGATTTTATGGCTCAGTCTTTTTCAGCCATATTAGGAGAAAAAGGTCCTGATGCACTGGCTGGGCTTTCTTCTGCCAGGTGTACAACCGAGGAAAATTACGCTTTTCAAAAATTCTTCAGGGCAGGCATAGGGACAAATAATGTTGACCACTGTGCCAGATACTGACACAGCCCAACGGTGACCGGTCTGGTCACAGTACTTGGTTCAGGCGCAATGACTAACACCATCAATGGTATCCTTGATAGTGATGTTATGCTGGTGATAGGCTCTAATACTACAGAAACGCATCCTATTATTGCCCTTCGAATGCTTGCTGCTGCCAAAAAAGGATCAAAATTGATAGTCGCTGATCCTCGTCGTATTACTCTCTGCAACTCCGCCGATCATTGGATGCAGCAAAAGCCAGGGACAGATGGAGCACTTATTAATGCAATCTGTCATGTTATTATTCGTGATGGCTTGGAAGACAAAGAATATATTGCAGAACGTGCTGAAAACTTTGATGCCTTTAAAAAGTCCATTGCAGAATGTACTCCAGAGTGGGCCGAAAAGATCACCAATGTGCCAGCAAAAGTGATTGAGGAAGTTGCTCATACGTTTGCAAAGGGAGAACGTGCAGGTATCTACTATACCATGGGGATAACCCAGCATACTTCCGGAACCGATAATGTTTGTGCTCTTGCAAATCTTGCAGTTATCACAGGAAATCTTGGTAAAGATGGGGCTGGTCTCAACCCGCTTCGTGGTCAGAACAATGTACAGGGTGCAAGTGATATGGGATGTAACCCATCATTCTTCCCCGGCTACCAGAAATGCGATAATGAAGATGCCAAAGCCAAATTTTCTGAAATTTGGGATGCTCCGATTACTGACAATCCAGGGCTTATGGCAACTGAGATGGGTGATGCCATGACTGAAGGCAAGGTTGCCGGTTTATGGATTATGGGTGAAAACCCAGTACTGAGTGATCCCAACTCTTCACACGCCAAAAAAGCTTTTGAAAAGCTCGATTGTCTGGTTGTTCAGGATATCTTTCTTACAGAAACTGCAGAAATTGCTGATGTTGTTTTACCAGCAGCATCGTTTGCCGAAAAAGATGGAACATTTGCAAATACCGAGCGTAAAGTTCAGCGTGTACGACGCGCTGTCCCACCTCCAGGTGATGCCAGAGACGATCTTTCCATTATCAATATGGTGAGTAATCGAATGCTTGGTAATAAAAATGGTGGCTATCAAGGGACAGTTGATCCGGTATTTCACACCGTTCCGCCATTTGCATCCGATATATTTGATGAAATAACCAAATGCTGGGTTGCGATGGCTGGTATGAGCTATAAGAGAATTGAGAAGGACGCAATTGCCTGGCCATGTCCGGAAAAGGATCATCCAGGAACTCCTGTACTTCATAAGGGCGTCTTCCCAAGAGGTAAGGCCTGGTTGTCAGAAATTACCTGGAATGGCCCTGCGGAGAACCCTGATACTGAGTATCCGCTTATATTAACTACTGGCAGGGTTCTGTATCAGTATCACACTGGAACCATGACCAGACGTTCCGAGGTTCTGGAAAACTCCGCCCCGTCTGCCTATGTTGAGATGAATCCTGCTGATGCTGAATCACTTAAACTGATTGATAATGAAATGGTCAGAGCAGCATCGCGTCGAGGTACCATTGAACTTGCTGTACGGATTACTGACCGAGTAGATAAAGGCCTTGTTTTTATTCCTTTTCATTATAAGGAAGCCTCGGCCAATCTTTTGACTAATGATGCCCTTGACCCGCACTGTAAGATTCCAGAAGCAAAGGTTTGTGCCATTAAGATAGAGAAACTTTAGTACTATACGTTTGTATGTACTTTCCGTAGTTTTATACTGCGTTAAGTAAATAGAAGTAACACCGGTGGAGAACGATTGGCCGGTACTTTTTTCAGTACCCCCCTTGAGGGGTGAAAGTACCTTCACTAAATTCTTTTCAAAAAACCTGAAAAGAATTTCTAAGGTTCTGATAATCACAAAAATATTAGCCCGGAGATTCTGATGGGAAAAGCAATTACACAGAGAGAAGGTGCTGTAATGATACTCGGCGGAGGAATCGCCGGTATCCAAGCCGCTCTCGATATGACCGACCTTGGTTATTATGTCTATCTGGTTGAAAAAATGCCTGCTGTTGGTGGTGTTATGGCCCAGCTGGACAAGACCTTTCCGACCAATGATTGTTCACTCTGAATCCTGGCACCAAAGCTGGTAGAGGCCGGTCGGTCTCCAAACATTGAGATGGTTACCAATGCAGATTTTATCGCATTGGAAGGAAAACCTGGAAATTTCACAGCAAAGCTGAATATTAGGCCTCGCTATATTGATGCAGATGCCTGTACTGCTTGTGGTTTATGTACACAGTACTGTCCGAAACATCACTCAGATCCCTATAATGAAGGATTGGCGATTACCAGGCCGATTCATATCGATTACGCTCAGGCTGTTCCTGCGACCTACTATATCGATCCTTCATCATGCATGTTCCTGCAGCATGACACTTGTCAGATCTGTGTTCCTGTATGCCAAAGCCATGCGATCAATTTTAATCAGAAGCCAGAGGCTCGCGATCTTAAGGTCGGAGCAGTAATTTTATCTCCAGGTTTTGGTAAAATTGCAGATGAAACACTCGAAAAATTCAGTTACGGAAAACATCCAGATGTTGTTACCGCTTATGAATATGAGCGAATGACAACTGCCTCAGGACCATTCCTTGGTGAAATTAAATGTTTTTCCGATGGTCGTCATCCAAAATCCATGGCATTTATTCAATGTGTTGGATCACGAGATTTAGGCTGTAATAACGGCTACTGTTCATCGGTCTGTTGTATGTATGCCATTAAGGAAGCGCTGGTAACAAAAGAGCATGATCCTGAAGTGGATATTACTATCTATTATATGGATATCCGTACTCAGGGGAAAGATTTTGATGCTGCCCGTGAACGCGCCGAGGCGATTGGTATCAAATTTGTTCGTGCAAAAGTTGCCGATGTCACACCTTGGGATAATCATCTGAAACTTACCTATTCAACACTGGATGGTCAGCATAAGTTTGATTCCCACGACATGGTAATTCTTTCTGTTGGCCTCGAGTCTCCTAAGGATGCCCAGAAAATTTCTGATATAACAAAAGTTGAGCTCAATAAGTACGATTTTTGTAAAACAGAATCTTTTACACCTCTTGAAACTAGCCAGGATGGTATTGTCGTTGCAGGTGCTTTCCAGGGTCCAAAAGATATCCCAGAATCCGCAACTCAGGCCTCCGGTGCTGCAGCACTTGCCGCAAGTATTCTGAAGAAACAAAGAGGAAAGGGAACGGTTAACAAAGAGTATCCCGATGAGCTTGCAGTAACTGAAGAAGATGAAGTTCGTATCGGAGTCTTTGTCTGTCACTGTGGTATCAATATCAGTTCCGTTGTTGATTGTCCCGATGTTGCAGACGATGCCGGAAAGATGGAGAATGTTACCTACTATACAGAAAATCTGTACTCCTGTTCCCAGGATGCTCAGGAACAAATCAAACAGACTATTAAAGATAAGAAGCTGAACCGTGTGGTTATCGCAGCTTGTTCGCCTAGAACACATGAGCCTCTTTTTCAGGAAACCCTGAAAGATGCCGGCCTTAACAGAAATCTTTTTGAAATGGTAAATATCAGGGATCATTGTTCCTGGGTTCATGCCAATGAGCCTGAAGAAGCTACTCAAAAATCAAAGGATCTTGTTCGTATGGCTGTCTCAAAGGCAGCCCATATTCAACCGCTTCCTGAACAGACTGTTCCCGTAACGCCTAAGGCCCTTGTCCTTGGTGGTGGTGTAGCCGGAATGACAGCAGCATTGTCTCTGGCAGATCAAGGATTTGAATCAGTTCTTGTTGAAAAGTCATCTTCTATTGGTGGGAACTTACAGAATTTAAAAAACACTCTTGCAGGAGATACGGTTGGAGGATTTTTGAAAAAACTTACCGCCAAGGTCAAAAACTCTGCAAAAATTAATGTGCTAACAGATGCCGCACTTGTTCAAAGTGCAGGATTTATTGGTAATTTCAACTCTGTTATTGAGAGTGGCAAGGATAAAAAGAAGACAGAGATGACCTATGATCACGGTGTTATTGTGGTTGCAACCGGTGGTCATGAACATCGCCCTGATCTCTACCAGCTTGATAAATCAAAAAAGGTCGTTACTCAGCAAGAGCTTGAGACTAAACTTGCCGGACGTGCCAAGAATCGCGCTCCAGATTCCATTGTTATGATTCAGTGTGCAGGTTCTCGAGGTGAGGATCTGAACTACTGTTCCAAAGTGTGCTGTAACCATGCGATCAAGAATGTTTTGAAGATCAAGGAACTTAATCCAGAATCTCAAATTATAGTTCTTTACCGTGATATACGAACCTATGGCTTTGCTGAAGATGCCTACCTTGAGGCAAGAAAAAAAGGCGTTATCTTTATTCCTTATGAAGTTGATCGCAGACCAGTAGTTACTTCAAAGGGTGCCAAGGTACAGGTTGATTTCTTTGATTCAATTATGCAGGAAGAAGTGAGTATGACTCCTGATCTGGTTGCATTATCCGTCGGTATCGTACCTGATGGAACCGATGAGCTGTCTAAAATGTTGAAACTCCCGGTTAACGCCAATGGCTTCTTCTTAGAGGCTCATGTGAAA
>Ga0307929_1000416_pt1 | contig 42166 bp, 34 predicted proteins | sample AceLakmetage1330_FD_203160 | JGI IMG/M metagenome (GOLD analysis project Ga0307929, IMG submission 203160) | Saline water microbial communities from Ace Lake, Antarctica - #1330 | ecosystem: Environmental > Aquatic > Non-marine Saline and Alkaline > Saline | place: Antarctica: Ace Lake... | reverse complement strand
TTCAGGTCATCACAGGGTGCTTTTAGGTTTGCAGTCTTGCGATCGATAACAGATACCGTACTCAAAAATAATTTATCAGTTTTGACCTCGTTGAATTTTATCGCTAATTTGAAGACTGATTAGTAACCCAAAATTTTATCCTGCCAAAATAGTGCTTCCGCATATTGGTTTGCTACCTGGCAATAAAACAGCGGATCGGAGGTCAGGTCGATTTTGTTTTTAATATCCAAAAATAAAACGGCAGCTTGCTGATAACGTAGCTGGTGGTATAAATTGCAAGCCTGCCCATAAGAAGTATCGCTTTCGCTGATGAGGCCTGTGGCCTTCACAAGTGTGCTATTTAAAAAGAGAAAAACCGCAATGAGAATCTTGTATTTCACCTCTTACTTTTTTTCTTCAAAGGTAGTTTTTTTGGATTTAAAAGATGTGCTTATCCAAAATTCATTGCCGTAATATCGCTACGACAGAAAAATAAGTACTTTTATCCCCTTAACATCATTGTATGCAAGCCGAAAAAGAATTTAAATACCAGGAAGTAAACGACTTTTGGAACGCCTTTGCCCCGGATGCCGAAAAGGAAATTGTGGCCGTAGTTGATGCCCGGCTTCGCGATTTGGGACGATTGCTCACCTCGTACAAGCACAGGTTTGAAAAGCTAAATGAAGCGGTGCTCGGAGAGCCGGACAACATCAAGCATTTCCGCGAATTCAACAGCAGCTTGCTCGAATTACTCACCAAGTATCAGGGCGAGCTAAGCGAGACGGATTGCAAAAATCCCTTTGGTTCCTATTATGAGCTTGTGGAACGCGAAACCACCATGCTGCCTCAGGAAGTGCTCCGACAAGAACGATTTACCGGTTATCCTCTCAGTAAAAAGGATAAGCTGATTACCCTTGTTCGCAAAGGCTGGCTCAATAGCGTTTATTTTGGAAAATTTTATTCAAAAAAGACAGGCAACTTTTTTAGACGAATAATTAAACGCCCGTCTGTTAAGCTCGAAACTTACCGCCTCCGTCATCTGCCTTTTTTTAAAATGGCACAGGTTTACACCCTGACACAGATGACCGGTGAATTGAGCCGTCTGCTATACGACTTGCTCAAAGGCGAAAGCATCATCCTACATAAAATCTGGAAATTAGATGAAGAATTCGACCGCCAACTACAAATTGCGATAGCTGAAAATGACAGTGATAAGCTTATCGAAATTTTTAAAAATAATAAAACACTTTCGCTTATTGACCAACTGAAGGGCGAGGTTTCCGAATTGCGTAAAAACATAAAAAAGCAGGCCAGTGAGCGCATGGCTAATGTTTTTTCTGATTTTGATAAGGCCATGCACCTTGTCGATACTCCCGATCTGCCTTTGGTGCGTTTTCACGATTCCAGGCTTTTGGCCGAAAGGGAAGTGAAGCTACGCAGGCTGAATACGGTTTGCAAACAATGGGCTAACACTCAAACCACGCTTTTTGACGATTGGGCTGTGGATGTAGAAATTGTATTGCTGTATTATTCCGTGTTGAGCCATGCCACCCGCCTGAAACAAAAAATTAACGATTTTATCAATCAGCATTTATCAGTCGATTTTGATCAGTTGGGAGCCTATATTAAGGCCTCGGCAAAAACGATTGAGGATAACAGTCATAGTGCCAGCAAGCTGGAAACAGCCTTACATAGCGAACGCGGACGCGTAAATGAAGAGCTTATCGATGCCATGCTTGCTGAAATGATCGAGCGGCTGTCGGGTAGTTTTATCGATGACCTTGAGGTGTTTCGTAGTAAGACCATGAGCCTGGCCGCCAAAGTATCCAACCATCGTGGATTTATCCGCAGCAAGAGCTATGAACGCGATGTGCGCGACAGCGAAATCAATTATATCTCGCCCCGCGAGCTGCTGAGCTTCGAGGCCTGGCCACACTTCGAGCAAAGTATTGAGGACGTAAAAAGCCTGGTTCGCGATTCGCTCGAAAAAGTGCGCCTCAAAATGTTGGCCATGGGCACGGTGTGCGATTTTAGTCTCGAATCGGCAATTATGTTGCTGGAGCAAAAGAAAAATGCCGCCAAGGGAGCCATGAACGTGGCCATCGAAGGCTATGACAGGGCTTTGCTGCACGTGGATGAAGCTATTGCTTTGGTGGAGGATATTCGCAAACAGCCGGTTGAAAAACTCGAAAAGGCCATCCACGAGTTTAATGCAGAAATTCAAGAACTCAAGAACACCGAAAATATCTTTGAGCTTAACATCCGCATTGCTCGAATACGAGCCATCGAAAGGTCGAAGAAAATGCGCCGCGATGCCATGCTGTGGCTGCGCAACATCGTTCCGGGCTTATTCCGACAACTGCAATCGCATTTTAATCAAACCAATCGCCTGGTGGATAATGTTAAGAGTATGATTGGTGTTACCAGCGAAAAAAAACCAATTTCCTACGAAGTGTCCGAGTTTATAAGGCAAACGGAGGTGGCACTCCAAAAGCTGCCCTTTGTCTATCAGCGCCTCTACCAAATCAGGCCCACCGATGAAGATCGTTTTTTTGTGGATCGCCGGAACGAATTTGAAATGCTGGAGAAGGCCTTTACCGATTGGACACTCGAACGCTTTGTAGTTGCTGCCGTCCTGGGCGAGAAAGGGAGTGGCATTACTTCTTTTCTGAGTTATTTCAAACGGAAAAGTGGCGATGATTATCCGGTGATTCATCATTCGCCCGATTATAAAATATACAAGCCCGAGCAGTACCTGCAGTTTTTTGCTTCTATTTTGGAAGTGGAGAAATTTGATAATAACGAAGCTATTATCAGCCATATCAACGCTTTTAGCGAGAAAAAAATAATCATCCTCGAAAACCTGCAGCATGTATTCCTGAAAATGGTGAATGGCCTGGAATGCCAGAAAATGCTTTTTGAGTTGATGTCGAACACCGCGAAAAAAGTTTTCTGGATAGGAACATACACGATACATTCGTGGGATTACTTAGATAAGGCCATCCATATTTCTGATTATTTTGTGCGCGAGATTCGTCTGGATAATATGAGCAGCGAAAATCTGGAAGCAATTATTTTTAAACGTAACAGCCTGAGTGGCTATAAGGTGCGTTTTGAGCCGCCGGATGATTTGCAGGATTCGCGGTCGTTTGCAAAGATGGACGATGGACAAAAACAGATTCTTTTGCGAAACCGGTATTTCGCCGATTTAACTACCCTATCCAATGGTAATATAAGTTTGGCGCAGCTTTATTGGTTGCGATCTACCCGCGAGGTTACCGAAGACACCATTAGCGTAGGTTCGATATTTGCCATTGACCTTAGCTTTGTTAAGAAAATAAAGTCCGACTACCTCTTTGCGCTTTATACCATGCTGGTACACGATGGCCTTACCCTCAGCGATTATGCCCGCCTGTTTTACCTTTCCGAATCTTCGTGCCGCAATATCCTGGTGCCTATGCTCGAAAAAGGGATGTTGATCCGTCCGAAAGAAAAATTTAATATCAACCCGATTATATACAGGCAGGTGGTAAGCTATCTGCGTTCACGAAATTTTATTAGCTAAACTATAAATTATGCAACACTATAAATATATAAGCCTTATTGCTGTTTTTGTGCTGGCACTTGCCATGATTTCGTCTGCACAAGATACTGTTGTTTCGTCTGCCGATTCAGCAGTCATTGCCTGGGTAGATACGGCAAGTGTTCATCTGGATTCGTTATCTAAACCTTTAAAAGCTAAGGATGACGTGGCTGTGGCCGATACGGTAAAAAAAACCAGCGGTCTCGATATTTTTAAAGAAGTAGGCGAGAAGGTGCCGGCCAAGCCCAAAGATGTGCTGAAATCCATTTCTTTTTCAAAGATTTTCTGGACACTGGTGCTCCTGCTTTTTGGTTATTATTTTATTAAGCTCGTTATCCGCATCCTTACGCTGCTGGCCGAAAAAAGTGCCCGCCTGCGCATCGCTATCAAAAGTGTTATTCCGGTGGTGCGCATCCTTGTGTGGGTTATCATCATTTTTGCCATTATCAAGGGTATTTACAATCCTCCCATCGAAACCGTAATTGCCGCTACTGCCACGGTGGGTATTGCCGTAGGCCTGGCATCGCAGGACTTGCTGAAGAATGTTTTTGGAGGTGCCGCCCTTCTTTTGGATCGTCCTTTCCAAGTGGGCGATAAAATTGATACCGGCACATACTATGGCGAAGTTATCGAGATAGGACTACGCGCCACACGGCTGGTTACCGGGGACGATTCGGTAGTGTCGGTGCCCAATGCCGAGTTGATAAATTCGTCGGTTTCCAACTCCAACTCGGGAGAACTGAATTGCCAGGTGGTTGCCGAGATTTACCTGCCCATCGATGTGGATACCGAAAAAGTGCGCCGTATCGCCATTGAGGCCGCTCAGGTATCGCGCTATGTATATCTGAATAAGCCCATCGTAGCCTTGTTTTTCAATGAGGTAAAAGAACGGCGTTCCTATCTCAAGCTGCGCTTAAAGGCTTATGTGATGGATATCCGCTACGAGTTTCAGTTTAAAAGCGATATGACCGAAATCGTGGTTCGCGAACTGCTCAAAGAAGGTGTAATTAAAAAGGATGAGTTGTTTTAATGATTAATGATGAAATAGTTTTATTGTGTGTTTATAATTATGTGATTCGATTACTGCAAGATACATTCCCTGGGGTAGTGTATTTCCATTTATTTTGAAAGTTCTATAACTATCGATAAACGCTTTTAACACCGTTTCACCATAGCTATTAAATAGGGTAAGCGTAGCAAACTCAGGTATCGAAGATTGAATTATACACTGTGTAGTAAAAGGATTGGGGTATGCGCTAAATTCAATGCCATCAGCTTTTATTTTATCAGGGCTAATGGCTGTAATTAAAGTATCATAGCTTCGCCATAATGAATTCCAGCTATCACCACAAACTAAAATCCTTCCTGATAAATCAAATGTAAAATCGGTAGCATCAGGATAGATCATCCCCGAGTTCAATATTTCATAAGTTTGGCCGTTATCACCCGAAAAGACAACACCAAAACCACCACCATTATAGGGGTCGGCAATAAATATCTTGTTTTCAGGTACTACTAAAATATCTTGGGCTAAAAAATTGTAGTTGTGGTATTCCCAAGTTCCGGTATCAAAATCGTAGTAATGCACGCCGTTTGCACCTACAAGCAAACGGCCTGAAGGGTCGTATTCGATGGAAGTGAACTGGCTGGAACCATTGTTGTAAAAAACCGACCAGCTCATCCCATAATCTTCCGAAACATACACCGAGCCGCTACCTCCTATATAAGTTTGACTACATGCGTATATTTTACCATCATCAGCATAAGCCACTCCATTAATTGTTTCTGGAAAATCAGGCGGGATTATTGTTAAATCAAGGACTACCTGCCAGCTTATGCCATGGTCGCCCGAACGCACAATACCATAGCCATATTGACCTCCAAGCAAAAAGATACTGTCAAAGCCAAATTCATTAGTATTAAAGCCAATTCCATTAGGGAGGGCATTGAAAACCTCCATCCACTCTTCCCCGTGATTTCCCGACCGGTATATTCGGGAATTTCCCCCTACAATAATATTATCAAAATCATCGATAGCTATGGATCTGGGATGAGGTGCAGTAGCAGTCATGCCATCAATCTTTCGTGCCCAACTTTCAAAATTATCATCGCTCCTGTAAATTCCGGTTAATGCTCCTGATGGCCAGGGGCAAGCCAGATAAATACGGCCTTCTGAATCCACAGCAATATCAAACATAGATAAGCCTCCGGGAGGGTTCATCTGTTCCCAATAATCCTGGGCTAAACCCTGCAGGTAAATAAAGCAAAATAAGAGTATAAATAAATATCTGATCGATTTCATATTGTATTTGTTGTTTTCAAGAAAAAACCAAAGTTAATAATAAAAATGGGAGACTAAAAATAATTATTTTACTTTAGCTTCATGGGGTTGGTTTTAGGGTTGCAATTCCCTGGCGGGGCTGCAAACCCGGCAAAGGGTTCGCAGCCCTGGCTGAAGGGGAGGGATTGCAACCCTGGCAAACTGTTAAAACATCTGTCGGCTTTTGCCTTCTTGCTATGGTAAAATATTGTTACCCATAGTTAAAACAAAGTTTTTTTACTTTTGCCAGCCATCAGGCGTTCGCTTTTGAACACCTGATGTTGGTTTGCGCACAGCATGGCTTTGCCATTTATTAAATGTGGATTATAAGGTATTGAATAAGTGTGTGATACTTTGTGTGGTGCGATTTTAGTTAAAACGATCTTTTTAATTTTAGAAGTACATTAATTTTATTAAACTAATAAATCATAAACTATTAAGCTGAAAACTATGAAACGATTTTTCTTAGCGATTTTTGCAGCCCTATTGCTGGGTCTTAGTGTTAACGCATCCAACCCGCGCCCCGACGAGGGCATGTGGCTGCCAATGTTTGTGGATCGGCTCAACTGGGTCGATATTCAGGAAATGGGCTTGCAGCTCACCGCCGAAGAACTATACAGCATCAACAACTCAAGCCTTAAAGATGCCATCGTGGGTCTGGCTTCAGGCTCGGCTCCCAACGGATACTTTTGTACCGGCGAGATTGTGTCCAGTCAAGGATTGATGTTTACCAACCATCACTGTGGCTACGATGTCATTCAAAATCACTCCACCATCGAGCACGATTATCTTACCGATGGCTTTTGGGCCATGAGCAAGGATGAGGAATTGAACAATCCAGGGCTTACCGCCTCTTTTTTGGTACGCATGGAAGATCTTACCCAGACGATTATTCCCGAACTCAGCGATACCCTCAGTCCGGGCGAGCGTGGTAAAAAAATTCGTGAGATTACCGCAGACATTAAAAAAGAAGCCTCCGAAGACGGGAAATACGATGTAGTGGTAAAGAGCTTTTTTGGCGGCAACGAATACTACATGTTTGTGTACGAAACGTACGAAGATGTAAGGCTGGTAGGCGCACCCCCTTCATCGATTGGTAAATATGGCGGCGACACCGACAACTGGATGTGGCCCCGTCATACCGGCGACTTTAGTATTTTTAGAGTTTATTGTGCCCCTGATGGATCGCCCGCCGAATATGCCGAAGAAAATGTGCCCCTCACCCCGCGCCATCATCTGCCTGTTTCGCTGGCCGGAGTTCAAAAAGATGATTATGCTATGATCTGGGGTTATCCCGGCAGCACCGAAAGATATCTTACCTCTTATGGAATCGAGTTTGCCCTCAACGAGAAAAATCCGGCCATCATCGATATCCTGGGTACCGCACTTGGCGTGATGAAAACATATATGGACGCCAGCGATGACATGCGGATTAAATATGCCTCGGATTATGCAAGCATGGCCAACGGCTGGAAATATTTTATCGGGCAAACCAAAGGCCTGAAAAACTTAAACGTGAAAGCCAAGAAAGAAAAAATTGAAGCTGATTTTACCCGGTGGGTCAACAAAAATGCGGCTCGTCAGGAAAAATATGGCGCGGTACTGGCGGACATCCAATCGGGCTACGATGAAATGAATAAGGTGGTAAAGCAAGTGTATTATCCTGCCATCGGTAGCGGAAATATCGAATTGCTCGGCCAGGCAGGTGAAGCGCGGCAATTATCGGGGCTGCTCGCAGATGCCAAAGAAAACAAGGCTGCTATCGCCGAAACTACCAAGGCGATGAAGGAAAGTGCCACTGAATTTTACAGCGATTACGATCGCGATATGGACATGGATATGATGAAAGAGTTATTAAAACTCTATCAAAAGAATTTATCCCAGGATCAACTGCCTGATTTATTTAATACCATCAACGAGGATTTCGATGGCGATGTGGATGCTTATGTGGATGAAATGTACGAAGAATCGATATTTGCCAGCCAGGAAGCCATGATGAAATTCCTGGATAAACCCAAAATGAAAACCCTTGAAAAAGACCTGGCTTATCAGGCAAGCATGTCGTTGCAATCGGTGATGATGCAATACGGGCAGGCCTACAACAATGGCGAAACCAAAGTTGATCAAAATATGCGGCTTTTTATTGCCGGCCTGCGCGAGATGAACCCCGACACCAAGTATTATCCCGATGCCAACTCCTCGATGCGTTTTTCGTATGGCACCGTGCAGGATTACTATCCCGCTGATGCGGTGCACTACGATTACATAACCCACCTGAGTGGCGTGATGGAAAAAGAGGATCCCGAAAATCCCGAATTTGTAGTTGCTGGTAAACTAAAGGAACTATACGAAATCAAAGACTATGGCCGCTATGGCCAGGATGGTAAGCTGATTGTTTGCTTCCTGTCAACCAACGATATTACCGGAGGCAACTCGGGAAGTCCGGTGATGAATGGCAAGGGCGAACTGATTGGAATCGCTTTCGATGGCAACTGGGAAGCCATGAGTGGCGACATTGCCTACGAGCCTGAACTACAGCGTACCATTAACGTGGATATTCGCTATGTGCTTTTTGTTATCGACAAATATGCCGGTGCTCAAAACCTGATCGATGAACTGACCATTGTAAAGTAAGCCACCACTTATCATAAATAAAAACGCCTGCCGGATATGTATTCTGGTAGGCGTTTTTTTTATCTAAATACGGGAATTATTCTCAATAGAAATTGTAAAAAACAGGAATTATTCTCAATAGAAATAGAGAAAACTTGGAATTATTCTCAATAGAAATAGGAAAAAGTAATAATTATTCTCAATAGAGTGAGAATAATGCTTACTTTTGTATTCGTTCACAACGCAAACTGAACTTGATATGGAAAGAAATAATTTTAGACAAATACTTATAGAACAGCAGGTGGAGCTTTCGTTAGTTAATGAAGAAACATGGATTTATCGTGACAAGGAAAATGAAATCGATACAGAAAGCAATCTTGCCCAAATTGTTACAGGCATAAGGCGTTGTGGGAAATCAACCCTCGCACAAATGGCTTTTCGTAAGCTAAAATTTGCCTTTGTTAATTTTGATGATGAACGGTTTTATGGTTTGCAAGCTGATGACCTAAACCATTTGCTCGAAGCACTTTATGCAGTTTATGGCGAATTCGACCATCTTTTACTTGATGAAATACAAAACGTTGACGGATGGCATTTGTTTGTAAACCGACTGCTGCGCAACAAAATCAAAATTATCCTCACGGGTTCAAATTCCAATCTGCTAAGTCGTGAAATGGCGACACACCTCACCGGAAGATACGGAATCATCGAATTGTTACCCTTTTCTTTTGGCGAATATTTGAAGGCCAAAAAGGTGGAACAGCGGGTATTCAACACTACCAAAGGCAAGGGGTTGGCGATGAATCTATTTATGGAGTACTTGGTAAATGGAGGCTTTCCGGAAGTGGTGCGTGGTGAAGATCGAAAAACTTATGTTTTCAATTTGTTCGAGGCCATTGTTACCAGAGATATTATTTATCGTTACAAAATCAGGAATGTCCGCACTTTTCGCGAAATCGCACTTTGGCTAACAGGTAATTATGGTGCCGAAATTAGCTACAATCGTGTTAAAAAGATTTTTGGACTGGGTAGTGAGAATACTGCAAAGAATTATGTTTCGTACCTGGAGGAGGCCTGGCTTTTTGTTAGTCTTTCAAAATTCTCTTATAAAAAACAAGAGAGCCTTCGCAACCGGAAGATGTACCTCACTGATACTTCTTTTGCTGATCTTGCCGGTGAAAGCGGATCGGAAAATACTGGACGCTTGCTCGAAAATGTGGTGATGTTGCATTTGCTGCGCCATAGATTGCGCTGTGGGTATGAAATATTTTATTACAAGAAAAACTTCGAAATTGATTTTTTGATTTATCACCAACGCAAGGTTTATGAATTAATACAGGTGTCGGTTTCTTTGGAAAACCCAAATACACGAAACCGGGAAATCAGGGCATTAACAGGGGCAAATCAGGAATTTAAAGCAGCCAAACTCACCATTATTACTATGAACGAAGAAGAACTAATCGAACAAAATGGCTTGACTATACACGTGAAACCGGTGATTAAATGGGTGCTTGAAGATGATATAGTAAAATCGCTTTCGCCTGAACTCTGATTAGCTTAGACTAATAATTGCCTTACAAAAAGTCAAGGCAAACATTTGTCAAAAAACTGAAAAAGTCAAGGCAAACACTTATCAAAAAACTGAAAAAGTCAAGGCAAACTTATGTCAGTTTCCAAAAAATCAATCCTTTTTCCTGGTAATTTTTGCCAGTCTGGAATCAAGAAATGTATAAACTTAGAAAAATCACAAGCCCGCTATTTCACTTTATTTACTAAATTTGTCCACCAAAATAATTTGATATTAATTAAAGCATTGAATACGACATGAAAGAATTTACTTCGATCGAATCCATCCTCGATTTCGCCATCAACAACGAACAAAATGCCGTTGATTTTTATACCCAACTGGCCGGTAGTTCCAAAAACGAAGAAATGACCAAAGTTTTTACTCAGTTTGCCAAAGAAGAAATGGGACACAAGACCCGGCTGACCCGGATTAAAAATGAGGGTGCTTTTAATCTTAAAAACGAAAAAACTGTGCTCGATCTTAAAATGGCCGACTACCTCGTTGACGTTGAACCCAAGCCCAACATGAGCTACGAAGAAGCCTTGATTGTGGCCATGAAACGCGAGAAAAGTGCTTTTAAACTCTACAGCCACCTTTCGGAAAAAGCCCCCACCGCCGAGCTACAGAAAATTTTTGAAGGCCTGGCTATCGAAGAATCAAAGCATAAATTGCGTTTCGAGCTGGAGTACGATGATTATGTGCTGCGCGAAAATTAAAAACCACCTTTTTCGCTAATGGCTGAAATCGGCGGCTATTAAAAAAAAATCCTGTTTCAAAATTATTCCTACCTGCTTTTTATCTTAAAAAGGCATAATGGGATAATATTTAGTTTTGCAGGCGTTTTTAGTCTCTGAATTTAATTTTACCAGCATAGTTTATGGAATTCGCAAACCCCCTATTTCTGTTTGGTCTCGCTGCCCTTGCTATTCCAATCATCATACATCTGTTTAATTTCCGAAGGTTCAAAAAGGTATTTTTTACCAATGTCCGCTTTATTCAGGAACTAAAACAGCAAACCCGTCAGCAATCGCAACTGCGCCACCTGCTGGTGTTGCTTATGCGCCTTTTGGCCATTACCGCTCTGGTGCTTGCCTTTGCCAGGCCTTACATTCCGCTGGCCGACATCGCCAGCAATCGCCAGGCCACCAACGCCATAAGCGTTTATGTGGACAACTCCTTTAGCATGGAAGCCGAATCGGGCGAAGGCCGCGTGCTGGATCAGGCATTGAACATGGCCCGCGAAACGGCGATGGCTTACGCAAGTTCCGATCGTTTCCAGTTGCTCACCAACGACTTTGAAGCCCGCCATCAGCGATTTGTAAACCGCGACGATTTTATCGACTTGTTGAGCGAAGTTGAACTTACACCCACCACACGCAAGATTTCGCAAGTTTATAAGCGGCAACTCGAAATGCTGGGCAAGGCCAAGGGCAGTTCCAGAAATGCCTTCATTATTTCCGACTTCCAAAAAACCACCACCGATTTTGGCAATATCCAGGCAGATACCAGCGTCAGGGTTTTTGTGGTGCCTGCTACCAGCCTGGATGCCTCCAATTTGTACATCGACAGCCTTTGGTTTGTCGAGCCGGTGTATCGCGTGGATCAGTTGGCCACGGTTTATGCCAGCCTCGTTAACGCCAGCGACCAGGATGTGGAAAAAATACCGGTAAGGCTTATGATCAAAGGCAGCCAGCGTGCTCTGGCCAGCGTTGACATCCATGCCGGCGAGCGAATCGAGATAAGTTTACCCTGGTCCAACACCAATGCTGGTCCGCATTATGGCGAGCTGGCACTAAACGACTATCCCATCACCTATGACGACAACTTTTATTTTGCCTACAATGTCCTGAATGAGATTCCGGTTTTTGCCATAAATGGCGGCGAGGAAAGCGTTTATCTGCAATCGCTTTTCGGAAAGGATTCCTTATTCCTCTTTCGCCAGGCCAACGAAAACAGTCTTGATTATACCACCTTCAACCGCTACAACCTGATAATCCTCGATGACTTGAACAGTATTTCGTCAGGGCTATCCCAAGAGTTGAAACGCTTTGTTGCAGGAGGAGGTAATGTGGCGGTCTTCCCGGGTGAGGACATCGACCAGGCCAGCTATCGCGAGTTTTTCCTGCTGGTGGAAATGCCCTACACCATGGTTAAAGATACCTTCGAGACCCGGGTGAATAAAATTAATGTCGAGAGTATTTTGTACGATGATGTGTTTGAATCGCTGCCCGAAAACATCGATCTGCCCGTGGTTTTTCAGCATTACAGCATCAGGCAGCAAACGCAGTCGATGATGGAGGTGCTGCTCGAAATGCAGGACGGCGACATTTTTCTGGGGAGCGAGCCGGTGCTCAATGGCATGGTTTATCTTTTTGCTACTCCGCTGGATAAGCAATGGACCAACTTCCCCAAACATGCCATCTTTGTCCCAACGCTATACAAAATGGCACTCCTGAGCAAACCCGCCACCAAACTGTATTATACCGCCGGCAGAGAACAAACTATTGACCTGCGAAATACCGGAACTACGGGCGATAAGATTTTTAAAATTGCCAGCATGGATAAGACCTTCGAGATTATCCCCGAATCGCGTTCGCTGGGTACACAGGTAAATATTTTTACGGGAAACCAAATTACCACGGCCGGAGTTTACCAATTAAACAGTGATGGCGACTACCTCGAATCGCTGGCTTTTAATTACGACCGGCGCGAATCGGATCTGGAAAAATACACAGCTGCAATGCTCACCACGCAAATCGCCGATTATCAACTTCAAAACTTTGTGCTACCCGAGCTTGCGCCAGGCCAATCCTTAACTGCCGGTATTGCCAACATCAACAGTGGTAAAAAACTGTGGAAACTATTTATCATCGCAGCCCTGGCATTTTTGCTTGCTGAGGTTGTTCTGTTGCGGCTTTGGAAGTAAACCAAATCTTTGCCTGGGTGTTTATGGATTAATGAGTGTCTGTCCATAAAGCTGGCAATTTATTGATTTAAGATCGCTAATCTGAAATTATATATTTTTCTAACTGTTACTTAATAGACAGACACTAGTGTCTGTCTATTAAGTTGGTTATTTGAATGATGAATTGCCCCGTCCTTTAGGGCGGGGATTAAATGGAAAAGAGGAAAAACCCCGCGATTTCGCCACACCGCAGGCGTGGCGAAATCGCGGGGGCTATTGGTAAGTTCATTTTACCCCGGGTTAAAACCCGGGGCAATTCATAGTATCTACTTTATGGACAGACACTAATTAGGCTTGGAACTAAAATCGGTAAATTCAAATTCTACATTAAAAAATAAAACATTATGAGAATACTAGCAGAAAAATCAGCCGGGCTGATTATTGATATGCAGGAACGCTTGTATCCGCATGTGGATAATTATGAGCAACTCACCAAAAACACCTCCATCCTCATCGAAGGCTTGAAGGCATTGGGAATAAAAATCATGGTAACCGAGCAATACACCAAAGGGCTGGGGCTTACCATTCCGCCGCTTAAAGATTTATTGCAAAACATCGACTTCATCGAGAAGCAGGCATTTAGCTGCTGCGATGAACCGGTGTTCTACGAAGAGCTGGCTCTGGATCCGCCACAGCACGTCATCATCGCCGGTATCGAAACCCACGTGTGCGTGCTGCAAACCACCATCGACCTGATCAACAATGGCTACAAACCTGTTGTGGTGGAAGATTGTGTAGGCTCGCGTCGTCCCAACGACAAGGCTATGGCCATCGCAAGGATGCGTAGCGAAGGAGCAACAATTACCACCTATGAATCTATTCTATTTGAGTTGCTGCGCTATTCGGGGACAGAGGCTTTCAAAAAAATATCGAAGCTGGTAAAATAATGTAAAGACGCGCTATATGCGCGTCTCCATCCCCCTCCCAGAAATCGCGTCTCAGCCCCGAAGATCGCATCTCATTCACCGAAATCACGTCTCATCTCAAGGAAAGAGTACAGACGCGCTACATGCGCGTCTCCATACCTTAGAAAAACTGAGACGCGCAAATTGCGCGTCTCCATACCTTAGAAAAACTGAGACGCGCAATTTGCGCGTCTTTACTATAACGTCATCCTATTCCCAAAAAAATCCCCCGCCTCTTTGCAAAATCAAAGCCTTGCAAAAAAACGAGGGAGATTATCAATTAAAAAAATCCTATTAATTTCTATCCATGCAATTTAAATCATCGAAGGCTACTTCGAGGCGTTTTACGATGCTGCCTTCCATTTCGCGCAGCCACTTGCGTGGGTCGTAGTGCTTTTTGTTGGGCTTATCCTCGCCATCCGGGTTACCGATCTGGCTTTGCAAATAGGCTTCGTTTTTTTTGTAATAGTCCATCACACCCAGCCATGCGGCCCATTGGGTGTCGGTGTCGATATTCATTTTGATGGCACCATAGCTGATGGCCTCACGAATTTTTTCCTGGGGCGAGCCTGATCCGCCGTGGAAAACAAAGTTGACGGGGTTGGCTTCGGTGTTAAATTTTTTCTGGATAAAATCCTGCGAATTTTTCAGGATTATCGGTTGCAGCTTCACGTTACCTGGTTTATACACACCATGCACGTTGCCAAAGGCAGCAGCGATGGTAAAGCGGGGGCTAATCTTTTTGAGTTCTTCGTAGGCATAAGCTACTTCTTCGGGCTGGGTGTATAGCTTTGAGCTGTCTATGTGGGTGTTGTCCACGCCATCTTCTTCGCCACCGGTGATGCCCAGCTCAATTTCGAGGGTCATCTTCATCTTGCTCATCCGTTCGAGGTAGGTTTTGCTGATGGCTATATTTTCCTCCAATGGCTCTTCGCTCAGGTCGAGCATGTGCGAGCTAAACAAGGGCTTGCCATGTTGGGCATAAAATTTTTCGCCTTCGGCCAGCAGTCCGTCAATCCAGGGCAGGAGTTTTTTCGCGGCATGGTCGGTGTGCAAAATCACTGCTACGCCATACATTTCGGCCATTTTGTGGATGTGCATGGCACCGGCCACAGCACCGGCAATCGCTGCCTGCTCATTGTCGTTTTTTATTCCCTTGCCGGCATTAAAGGCGGCACCACCATTGCTAAACTGAATGATGACGGGGGATTTAACTTTTGCTGCGGCTTCCAGAACCGCATTTATCGAGTTGCTCCCAACCACGTTGACTGCCGGAATAGCAAAATGCTTGCGCCGTGCAATGGCAAAAATCTTTTGTACATCATCGCCGGTAGCTACACCGGGTTTTACTGCTTCTAAAACTTTATCTGTCATTTCTTTAAATTATTTAATATTAATGAATAAACGCATTTGATTTTGCCTGCAAAGGTAAAACTATTTATGCTGTTTTATTATTATTCAGGTGTTTAAGGTATTGTTAATTTTGGTTTTCAAAAGTGCCGACTTTATTACAGCTTTTAAATAAGATCAGGCTATTTCCCCCTTAAAAATTTATCCAATAACCTGGGCAAGGGATAATGTCCTAGCTCGGCAATGGGCAGCCGGATGAAGTTTTCGCTCGCAACGTATCCCAATTCCTGGATACTAATTTTTACAAACCGGGCATGGATGCGCTGGTGGGTGAGTTGATGGATGTAATCCCTGGATACCTCCTCGACAAGCGGCATCGAGCCATTTACAAAATACCGAAACAATTCGTGATTCATCAAGTCATCGATGGGCAGCAGGCGTTCTGTTTCGATTAACGGGAACTCATACAGCCCCTGCCAGATATCTTTGCCGGCGCGCTTATTAAGTATGGTGTAGTTTTCCCCCTCTTGCCTGGTCGAAATAAAGAGATAGGTAAAATAACGCTGACGAATTTTTATTTTCGAATCTTTGTAGGGGAGGAGGGCAACCTTATCATTTTGGAAAGCCAGGCATTGATTTTTAAAGATACAGGCCAGGCAATCCGGATTTTTAGGTTTACAATATCTTGCGCCAAACTCCATCATGGCCTGGTTAAATTTTCCAGCTTGTTTTGGATCGATTAGGTTTTCGAGGGCTTCTTCGATTTGATTTAGACCGCTTCTTTTGTTCACCGGCTCTACTATTGCCAGCCAGCGGCTGATTACCCTACTGACGTTGCCATCCACCACCGGATGCACCTGGTTAAAGGCGATCGAGGCGATGGCAGCAGCGGTGTATCTGCCCACGCCTTTCAGTTTTAGCAAATCTTTGTAATTATCCGGAAAACGGCCACCCAGTTCATTAACGATGGCATGAGCTGCGGCGTGCATGTTTCTGGCGCGTGAATAATAGCCCAGTCCCTGCCACAGTTTTAGAACATGGTCTTCGTTGGCCTTGGCTAAGTGCTGAACCGTTGGAAAATCAGCAAGAAAACGCAGGTAGTAAGGCATACCTTGTTCCACGCGGGTTTGCTGCAGGATAACCTCGGAGAGCCATATTTTGTAGGGATTGCGGGTTTTGCGCCAGGGCAAATCGCGGTGATGCTCATCGTACCAGGCCAGAAGTTTTTCGGTTTGCAGCATAAATAAATAGCAGGGCTAAAATTAAAGACAATGAACTGGATTGTGTAGTTTTTGTTCAAGGAAAAGTATTTATCAATGCGTTTTCTAATTTAATTTGTTGCAGACCTTCACCCGCCCCATTACCCCATAAAGCCCTTTCATTTTGATACCGCACCAGCAGCAGCAGAAATCTATTCCCAAATCCTATCTTCTCATTATTCCTACCAACCTTTTGTGGATTCTACTAATGACATAAAAGAAGCATTGCAGAGGGACGACAATTTGCCCTTCTACAAAAGAAACAACTTTATGAACAGGCGAATTAATATGCCTTCCATTCTGCTGATTAACAAAATTTTAAAATTAATTCAAAATCTTGCAGGATGAAAAAAAATTATATATTTGCAGCCCTATTTACAAATCTAATAATCAAATCATTAAATAGTATTATGACAAAAGCAGAAATTGTAGCAGAAATTGCGAATAAAACGGGGATTGAGAAGTCGAACGTACAGACCACAGTTGAAGCCTTTATGGACACCATCAAGGGGTCGATGGTAACAGGCGAAAACGTTTATTTGAGAGGCTTTGGCAGCTTTACTATCAAGAAGAGAGCCGAAAAAACAGGCCGGAACATCTCGAAGAACACTACCATAATAATACCTGCTCACAATATCCCCGCTTTTAAACCGGCGAAGACATTCGTGAATGAAGTAAAAGATAACGTAATAGTAAAATAGAAAGGGATTGAACAATGCCAAGTGGAAAGAAAAGAAAAAGACATAAAATGGCCACACACAAACGCAAAAAGCGTTTGCGGAAAAACAGACACAAAAAGAAGTAATTCTTGTTCGTTTTAAAAAATTATTGCATGTTGCCTGGATAAGACTCTTTGGCAGGATGCAATAATTTTTTTTATCATTATTCCATCCAAAACAATACTCGGATTAAAACAAAATCATACAAAATTTATAGCATGTGGACAGGGATTTAGTTATCAATGCAAATTCCAACGGGATTGATATTGCCTTGCTGGAGGATAAACATCTGGTAGAACTTACGAAGGAAAAATCCAACAAAAAATATTCGGTCGGAGATGTTTATCTGGGAAAGGTGCGCAAACTTATGCCTGGTCTCAACGCAGCCTTTGTTAATGTGGGTTACGAAAAAGATGCTTTCCTGCATTACCTCGACCTGGGGCCACAGGTGCGCTCGCTTATCAAGTTTACCCGCCTGGCCAGTGCCGGAAAGTTAAACAAGGTGCCCCTGAGCGAATTCCGCCTGGAACCCGACATCGAAAAAACAGGGAAGATCGCGGATGTACTCACCATCAACCAACCGGTGCTGGTGCAGATTGCCAAAGAACCCATCTCGACCAAAGGGCCACGTATCGCCTCCGAAATATCCTTTGCAGGTCGCTACCTGGTGCTCGTGCCTCTGGCCGACCGTATTTCGGTATCGCAAAAAATTAAAAGTATCGATGAGCGCAAACGGCTCAAAAGGCTGATAAAAAGTATTAAGCCCAACAACTTTGGCGTGATTGTACGCACGGCTTCCGAAAACAAAATGGTGGCCGACCTGGATGCCGACCTCAAAGAACTGCTGGAAAAGTGGGAATCGATTTCACAAAAACTTAATAAGGCCGAAGCTCCGGTGAAAATCGTGAGCGAGCTTGATCGTACTTCTGCCATGCTGCGCGACCACCTCAACGAGTCGTTCAACAATATATACGTGGATGATTCGGCATTGGCCGAAGAAGTAAAAAACTTTATTAAACGCATTGCCCCCGAAAAGGCCGGCATCGTAAAATCTTACACAGGTTCCAAACCCATCTTTGAGTTTTACGGCGTTGACAAGCAGATAAAAAATTCGTTTGGCAAAATCGTAACCATCAAAAGCGGAGTTTATCTCATCATCGAACATACCGAAGCTCTGGTGGCTATCGATGTTAATTCGGGACACCGTGTAAACAAGGATAAAAATCAGGAAAGCAACTCGCTGGAAGTAAACCTGGAGGCCGCCACCGAAATAGCTCGTCAGCTTCGCCTGCGCGACATCGGGGGTATTATCGTGGTTGATTTTATTGATATGACCGTAGCCAAACATCGCCAACAGCTCTACGAGCGACTTAAAGATGAGATGGCAAAAGATAAGGCCAAGCACATCGTGCTAAAGCCCAGCAAATTTGGATTGGTGCAGATTACCCGACAAAGGGTTCGTCCGGCCATGAAAATTGAAATACTCGAAAAGTGCCCGGTATGCAACGGAACTGGCGAAAGCAAGGCAGCCGTCCTGATTGTGGACGAAATCGAAAACAATTTGCAATACCTTATCCGCGAACAAAACGAGAAAAAACTTATTGTAACGGTACACCCCTTTGTGTATGCTCACCTTACGCGCGGCCTGCCTTCGCTGCGATGGCAATGGATGTGGCGATACAATTGCAAGTTAAAAATAAAACCTTCCTCAGTGCATCATTTTCTGGAGTATCATTTTTTTAATAAAAATAATGACGAACTGAAGATGTAAGCGTTTCGTGCCAAGTTTGCCAGGAAGCCATCATCGATAAAACATTTACCTTGCCTTTGCTAAGGCATTAAGGCATCTTTTATTGATACAATATTCATTAAACCAAAACAATATTTATGGAAACAGTTGTAAGCGGCATCCGGCCAACAGGAAATCTTCATCTGGGAAATTACTTTGGTGCCATCCGCAATTTTTTGAAAATGCAGGAGAGCCACGATTGTTTTTTCTTTATCGCCGACTATCATTCGCTCACTACTCATCCCACACCTCAGGATTTGCACGGCAATGTAAAACAAGTGCTTGTTGAATATCTGGCCACAGGCATCGACCCCGAAAAGTGCTGCCTCTACATCCAGAGCGACCTGCCCGAAACCGCCGAATTGTACCTGCTGCTCAACATGAACGCATACATGGGCGAGTTGGAACGTGTAACAACGTTTAAAGAAAAAGCCCGCAAGCAGCCCAACAACGTCAACGCCGGGCTGCTGACCTATCCCGCGCTTATGGCCGCCGACATTATTATTCACAAAGCACACAAAGTGCCCGTTGGCAAAGACCAGGAGCAGCATCTGGAAATGACACGCACCTTTGCGCGCCGTTTTAACCGCATGTACAATCAGGAATTTTTTCCCGAACCCAGTGCTTTTAATTTTGGTAGTGATTTGATAAAAATCCCCGGCCTGGATGGAAGTGGGAAAATGGGAAAATCGGAAGGCGAAGGCAATGCAATTTTCCTGGCCGAGGATCCGAAGAGTATTCGCAAAAAAATAATGCGTGCCGTTACCGATACCGGCCCTACTGAAGAAAATTCGCAAAAAACGGAAGCCGTTGATAATCTTTTTAGCCTGCTCAAAGTGGTGGGACAGCAAGATGCTGTTGACTTTTTCGAGGAGCAATACCGCACTTGCAAAATACGATATGGCGACCTGAAAAAACAACTGGCCGAGGATGTAATCAAATTTACCAGCCCGTTGCGCGAAAAGATACTTGAAATTTCTGCCGATGAAAAATACCTGAGCAAGGTTGCAAAAATGGGTGCCGAAAAAGCCCACGAGAGCGGTGCAAAAACCATCAGGGAAGCCCGCGAAATTATTGGCTTCCGTAGTTTTTAACCACTCACCCCTCTAACTCCCCTTGAGGGGAGAACCAGCCAACACACTGGCAACAAAGGGAAGTCCCTATTGCGGATTAACGTGGGCACAAGCAAAATCAGAAAAAATTTGTCTTTATCGACAGACACTAAATAAGGAATTTAGCAGCAGTAATCAAAACCTGATATTCAATGAGAGCTGTAAGAAATCTGATACTTTTTGTACTGATCGGTTTCATCGCTTTTATTTTGCTTGGCTGGTACTCCGGATTTTTCCATCGTACCAAAGTCGGGATGGAAACCATCGGCCCTTACTACGCCATTTACAAAACCCATATTGGCGATTACAATCACAGCCGTCAGTTGCAGGATAGCATCAGAGATGTGCTGTGGGAATTGGGTATCGAAAATTATAAGACCTTCGGAATATTTTTTGACGACCCAGCCAAAACGGATTATGACAGTATGCGGAGTTTTATTGGACGGCTTATCCCCAATGATCAGCTAAGTAAAACAGATCGCCTTCCCCCCGGATATCAGCTTTATACTTTTAAGCAGCAAAATGCTGCACTGGTGAGTCTGCCCTACGTTAATCAGTTTTCGTTGTATGCCGGAATTTATAGAGCCTACCCCTGCATCAGAGATTTTGCCAAAGCCCAGGGCTATGCTGCCAGCCCCATCATCGAGATACACGACCCGGACATTGACCTGCGTTTTATTTTACCAATTAAAAAAATATCAAGCAAATAAACCAAAATGACCTATCCTCGTTTTAAGCGTGGATATTTAAACATACAAACGACAATATGCCACAAAATATAAGTACAGAAATTCAAAAAGAAAAAGTGGTCATGGTGGCGGTAAGCACCAGCACTGATGACGATTCGAAAATGAATGAATACCTCGATGAGCTTGCCTTTTTGGTGGAAACTGCCGGCGGTATTCCCATGGCGCGGTTTACGCAGAAGCTCACTGCTCCCGACCCCAAAACTTTTATCGGTTCGGGCAAGCTCGATGAGGTGAATGCCTATGTGAAAGCCGAAAAAATCGATCTCGTGGTTTTTGATGACGAGCTTAGCGGCTCGCAGATAAAAAACATCGAAAGAGTTTTCGAGAAACGCATTCTCGATCGCACAGGCTTAATCCTCGATATTTTTGCCAAACGAGCACGCACGGCTCACGCCAAAACGCAAGTAGAGCTTGCGCAGTACGAGTATTTGCTGCCCCGCCTTACGCGCATGTGGACCCACCTTGAACGGCAGCGTGGCGGCATCGGCATGCGCGGCCCCGGTGAAACGGAGATTGAAACCGACCGCCGAATTATCCGCGACAAGATTGCCGTACTCAAGAAAAAATTAGAACAGATCGATAAGCAAATGACGGTGCAGCGCAAGGGGCGGGGTAGTATGATCCGCGTGGCTTTGGTGGGATACACCAACGTGGGTAAATCGACCATTATGAACCAACTGGCCAAATCGGAGGTCTTTGCCGAAAATAAACTCTTTGCTACCCTCGACACCACCGTGCGAAAGGTGGTGGTAGAAAATCTGCCCTTCCTGCTCAGCGACACAGTGGGCTTCATCCGCAAGCTGCCCCACGGCCTGGTTGAATCCTTTAAATCGACGTTGGACGAAGTGCGCGAGGCGGATATGCTGCTGCATATCGTGGATATTTCGCATCCCGAATTTGAAGACCAGATTAACGTGGTAAATCAAACACTGACCGAAATCAAAAGTGCCGACAAGCCTACTTTGATGATTTTTAATAAGATAGATGCCTACACCTGGATAGAAAAGGAAGAAGATGACCTGACCGTAGCTGGTGCTGAGAATGTTACTTTGGAAGAATTGAAACGCTCGTGGATGGCCAAAAATAATGACCCGGCCATTTTTATCTCAGCCAAGCAAAAAGATAATTGGGATGATTTTAGGAAATTGCTTTACGAACGAGTGAAGCAGATTCATATCAAGCGTTATCCCTACAACGATTTTTTGTATTAATCCCCGATTTTAAGAATCAGAATTCTGGATATGAAACGCAAACACCTTTTTTTATTATCGCTGCTCTCGGGCTTGATTCTTAGTTTGGGCTGGCCCATGTACGGCTTTCCCTTTTTACTTTTTTTTGGTTTTGTACCGCTACTTTTTATAATTGATGCACTGGATAAAAATCCCGAAAGGCACCACAAATACAGTATTTTTCAATACGCCTACCTGGCGTTTTTTACCTGGAATCTGCTAACTACTTGGTGGATCTGGAACTCAACCATTTTTGGAGCCGTCATGGCGGTCTTGCTCAATTCGCTGTTTATGGCACTTGTGTTTATGATTTATCACCTTAGCAGGCGTGCATTTTTCAAGCGGTCTGATGCCATTTATCTATTGGTTTTTTATTGGATAAGTTTCGAGTTTTTGCACTTAGACTGGGACTTGTCGTGGCCCTGGCTAAACCTGGGGAATGGCTTTGCCATGTTTACCCCGTGGATACAGTGGTACGAATACACGGGCATTTTCGGTGGCTCACTCTGGGTGCTGGTGATGAATATTTTGATTTATAAAGCCATCAGAAATTACCTTAGCAAGGCTGGCAAAGCACGGCTAATTTGGAGCATAAGCAAACCGATGCTTGTATTGGCAGTACCCTTAATCATTTCCGCCTATATTTATTCCAATTATAAAGAAACAGGTGAAAAAATTGTGGTGATTGTAACGCAGCCTAACATTGACCCCTGGACAGAACAGTACGTGCTGCCGCCCTCCAGGCTACTTGCCCGCAACCTTGCCTTTGCCGATTCGATAATCACCGATGAAACCGATCTGGTGGTTTGCCCCGAATCGGCCATTCAGGAAGACCTGTGGCTCGAATCCATCGAAAGTTCAATCTCAGCAAAGCGGATACGCAAGTTTATCGACAAGCATCCTCACAGCAATATAATTATTGGAGCCTCCGCTTTTCGCTTGTTTGGCGAGGATGAACCGCTCACCAATACGGCGCGCAAGTTTTCGGATGTAGATAAATATTACGAGGCCTTCAATACGGCTTTGTTTTTTAATAAAAATAAAGAGGTGGAGTTTTATCACAAGTCCAAGTTAGTCCCTGGGCCCGAGCAGATGCCTTTCCAACGCTTGCTCCGACCCATCCAGAATATCGCCTTCGATTTGGGAGGCACGGTGGGCAGCCTGGGCTATTCCAAAACCCGAAAAGTTTTCACTACTTCGGATGGAAGATTTAAGGTGCCTGCCATCATTTGTTACGAATCCATCTATGGCGATTTTGTAAACGGCTTTGTGCGCAACGGTGCCAATATGCTCACGGTAATCACCAACGATGGCTGGTGGGGCAATACGGCCGGTCATCGCCAGCATTTTACCTTTTCGCGCTTACGTGCCTTAGAGACGCGCCGTCCACTGGCTCGTTCGGCCAACACGGGCATCTCCGCCTTTATCGATCAGCGCGGCGATGTGATTTTGGAAACGTCTTACTGGATTCCAGCCGTAAAAAAGGCCACCCTTATCACCAACGACAAGCTAACTTTTTATGTAAAATATGGCGACTACATCGGCAGGATAAGTACGCTGATCGCTGTGCTAATGCTTCTTATCAGCATTTCCATTTCGCTTTCGCGAAAACGTTCGGCAAAGCGATAAAAGGATCATTAGTACAAGAGCTCGAATTGCAAATCATTTTTAAAAGGATTCCCAGCGATGCGCAAATTGCGGATTATTCGAGTTTCCCAGAGACGTGCAAATTATGAATCATTAGAAAATTCCCCAGAGACGCGCAGATTATGAATCATTAGAAAATTCCCCAGAGACGCGCAGATTATGAATCATTAGAAAATTCCCCAGAGACGCGCAGATTGCGCGTCTGTACATGCGTGCCAATGCCTGGTGGCGGAATTGGATTTTGCAGAGATGCTCTGAATGGGCGATGCAGATGGTTTGTGTTTCGGCAATGCGTAAAGACGCGCAACTTGCGCGTCTCTTAGTGAATGGTGCGTTTCTCTATCCAGGGGATTCCAATAAATTCCAAAAAATAAAAAAAGCCATAATTCATCCCGGAGACTTTCCGGTTTGAATTATGGCTTTGTTATTTTATAAATCTGAACTATCCTAAAAGTCGGACATGGTTCAGAGCTAAGCTATCTTAGTCGCGGTCGCGGTCAGGACGGCGATTGGGGTTGTGTCCACCTCTGCCATCACGACTATCTCTGCCATCACGGCTATCACGATTATCGCGGCCACCATCGCGGCGTTGATTGCGCTTATCGTATCCGCCACGGTCGCCACCACGATCACCGCCGCGATCACGATCACCACGGTCGTTGCGGCGTGGAGGACGGCTTTCTTCGTAGCCTTCGGGCTTGGGAAGCAAGGCACGACGCGAAAGTTTCATCTTACCGGTTTTCTTATCTACCTCCAAAAGTTTTACTTCTACTTCTTCACCCGACTTGATCACATCTTCCACATCTGTGGTGTTCTTCCATTCGAGTTCCGAGATGTGAAGCAGTCCCTCTTTGCCGGGCATAATCTCGATAAAGGCACCAAAGGCAGTAATGCTCTTCACCTTGCCGTTGTAAACGGTACCTTCTTCAGGAATGGCGATAATCCCACGGATTTTTTCCTTGGCAGCTTCAATCGAGGTTTTGTTTACAGCTACGATATCAATGATACCTTCCTCGCCTACTTCTTCGATAACGATAACAGTATCGGTAGTGGCCTGCAAGTCCTGGATGATTTTTCCGCCAGGGCCAATAATGGCTCCGATAAATTCTTTGGGTACACGCATTTGCTCGATGCGGGGTACGTGTTCTTTATAGTCGCTGCGCGGCTCGGTAATGGTTTCTTCCATTTTGTCGAGGATGTGCAAACGGCCATTTTTGGCTTGTTCGAGAGCCTCTTTCAAAATTTCGTGTGAGAGACCGTCCACCTTGATATCCATTTGACAGGCAGTAATGCCATCGCGGGTACCGGTAACTTTAAAGTCCATGTCGCCGAGGTGGTCTTCATCGCCCAGGATGTCGGAAAGAATGGCGTAGTTGCTGCCATCTTTCTCGGTAATCAAACCCATGGCAATACCTGAGACGGGTTTTTTAATTTTCACACCGGCATCCATCAAAGCGAGGGTACCACCACAAACAGAGGCCATCGAAGATGAACCGTTGGATTCGAGGATGTCAGAAACGATACGCACGGTGTAGGGATTGATTTCGCGGGTAGGCATCACATACTTCAAAGCACGCATTGCCAGGTTTCCGTGTCCTATTTCGCGACGACTGGTGCCACGGTTGGGGCGGGCTTCGCCAGTTGAAAAAGGAGGAAAGTTATAATGCAGGATAAAATTGTTTTTGCCTTCGTAAATGGCACCATCGATTACCTGTTCGTTGAGTTTTGTTCCCAGGGTAACGGAAACCAGCGATTGGGTTTCGCCACGGGTAAAAACGGCTGAGCCGTGTGCAGCGGGCAGATAATTGATTTCGGACCATATCGGGCGAATCTCGTCCAGGGCACGCTTGTCGATACGTTTGCGTTCGGCGAGTACAAAATTACGCACGGCTTCTTTTTCGATGTCGTGGAAATATTTTTTTACCAATCCGGTTTTCTCTGCAACTTCTTCCTCGGGAAGGCTGTCGATAAAGGTTTGCTTAATATCTGCAAATAGGTCATTGCGTTCGTGTTTTGCTGTCCCCTGTTTTGCAATGGCATAAATCTTATCGTAAACCGCAGCGTGCAGTTTTTGCTTTAACTCCGCATCGTTGGTTTCGTGATTGTATTCTCTTTTTACCAGTGCCTTTTCAACCTTGGCGGCGAGGCGTTTTTGCATTTGGCATTGCTGGGCAATCACATCGTGGGCATGTTTGAGTGCTTCGAGCAGGTCGGCTTCGCCGACTTCTTTCATCTCGCCTTCCACCATCATAATATTTTCTTCGGTGGCGGCAACCATGATATCTATATCGCCTTTTTCGAGGAGATCGATGTCAGGATTAACAACATATTCGCCCTCAATGCGGGCTACTCTAACTTCGGAGATTGGACCATTGAATGGAATATCCGAAACGGCAATTGCTGCTGATGCTGCCAGGGCTGCCAGGGCATCGGGTGCAGTATTTTTATCGCCCGAAAACAGGGTTATTTGCACCTGAGTATCGGCATGATAATCATCGGGGAACAAAGGACGCAAAGCCCGGTCAACAAGACGGGCGATGAGAATTTCGTATTCGGAGGGACGCGCTTCGCGTTTGAAAAAACCGCCCGGGAATCGCCCGGTAGAGGCATATTTTTCCTGATATTCGACCGTGAGCGGAAGAAAATCAACATCTTCGCGGGCATCCTTGTTGGAAACCACGGTGGCCAGCAACATGGTGTTGCCTTGCTTTACTACTACGGCACCATCAGCTTGACGTGCCAGTTTGCCTGTTTCAATGGTAATCTCTTTACCATCAGGCATTACAAATTTTTCACTTACTACGTTAAGATTCATCTTTAACTTCTTTCTAATTTTCTACTTTTTCTACTATTTCTACTAAATCTTCTTATCTAAGGTAAATACAAAAAAAGGCAATTCACTAAAAATTGCCTTTCAATCAAATAATCTTCAAAATTATTTGCAATTACCTTATTTTCTTAAGCCCAGTTCTTTAATTATGGCTCTGTATCTTTCAATATCTTTGTCAACCAAATAATCGAGCAATTTCCTGCGTTTGCCAACCAAAAGCACAAGCGAACGCTGGGTAAAAAAGTCTTTCTTATTGGATTTCAGATGACCTGTAAGATGCTTGATGCGATGGGTAAACAATGCAATCTGCCCTTCAGGTGAACCGGTATCTTTCTCATTTTTACCGTGTTTCTTAAAAAACTCACTCTTAATTTCTGATGTTAAATACATGCTTTAGCGTTATTTTTATTTACTTCCTTAAAATGGTGCGCAAAGATATACCTATTTTTATTTCTGACAAAATAATTTTTAGAACAATAATTTATACTACCGTTTTTCTTTTACCAATCCCTTGCGGTAGGCCGAAAGTAGCATTTCCAAATCGTCGATTTGCTGACGCACTTGCTTGCCCCCATCGGTGTCCTCCACGGTTTTGCGGCGGGGATTTTGGGCCAGATAAGTGATGTTGGACAAGATATCGCTCTCATTTTCGATGGCTGAGCGTGTGGAGCCAAAGGCCTCGTGAGCCACCAATACCAAACCGTAAGAATTGTAAATTAAGGTGTAGCCTGCAATTCCGGTAACACTTTGATAAGCCTTGGACATACCCCCATCGATAACCAGCAGCTTACCATTGGCCTTGATTGGGCTTTCGCCTTTTTTCACTTTCACCGGCACGTGGCCATTGATAAGGTGCGCTACTTCCGGGTCTAAGCCAAATTCCTGAAGAATGACTTTGAGGACAGTTTCATCGTTGTTGAGACTGAAATAGGCATTTTTTTCTTCCTTGTGGCATTGTTTGTCTTCGATAAAATAACGTTCGAAGGTAGCCATTTTGCTTTTGCCAAAAAGCGGCGATTTAGGCCCGCACCACAGATACCACATCAAGTCCATGGCTTCGGCTTCGGGGTCTTTGGCATTGCGGGTGAAGTAGGCCTTACGGGCAGCAATGTCGAATTGATTCACCAAATCTTTGCCGTCGGCTTGCTTACCGTTGATCTTCATTTTCATAAAACTCCCGTCATCGTTTAGCGGAACGCAGCCATGCAGCAGTAGGTTTTCGTTGTATTTTAAATACATACTTCCTTTAGCGTACAAAAACTTGACGTGTTTTTTAAGCCGTTCGCTGTGCATAAACGAAACCCGCAACTTGTCGATCACTTCCAATTCTTCGGGGCTAAGCCGGTAAGGGGCTTTGGGGTCGATGGTGGGGAAGTGCGAATCTTTGAGTTTAAATTTATCACCATTGATGGTAATTGTATTGTCATCAAAATTTATCTCATGCAAAAGATTACGATCCTGCATTTCGAACTGCGGATTGCGCTTAATAATCTCAGCCTCCAGTTTAAATTGTATTATCGAAATGGCCTTTTGCATCCTGCTAACCATGAGCACCTGGCGGTTGTTGATTACCGATCCGGCTTTTAATTTGGGTTTGAATAATTCGGCCGGGTCGTCTTTGTAAACCTCCATGGCAAAGGTGGCCAGAGGCATCAGGCTTATGCCGTAGCCATCCTCGATGGTGTCCAGATTCATGTATCGTGCTGATATTCGTATCAGGTTGGCGATGAGAGCCCTGTTGCCGGCGGCACTTCCCATCCAAATAATGTCGTGATTGCCCCATTGCACATCCACGGCATGATATTCCACCAGTTTATCCATCACCTTTTCGGGATTGGGACCCCGGTCGAAAATATCGCCTACTACATGCAGGCGGTCGATGGACAGGCGTTGGATGAGTTTGCAAATAGCGATGATAAATTCGCGTGCCCGCTCGATGCGGATGATGGTGTGGATGATGCCATCGAAGTAGCGGCCTTTGTTTTGCGAGGTGGGGCTTTCGTGCAGCATCTCTTCGATGATGTACGAAAAATCGGGCGGCAATGCCTTGCGCACCTTCGAGCGGGTGTATTTGCTTGCCGTAATGCGCGTAACGGCGATAAGCCGCTGAAGGGTAACTGCATACCACTCTTCGATATTGGTTTCGCGCTTTTCGATAAGGGCGAGTTTTTCCTCGGGATAATAAATCAGGGTAGCCAGCTCGTCTTTAATAAATTTGCGTAGGGTATTGTGAAATACATCTTCGATTTTGGAACGGATTACGCCGGAACCATTGCGCAGGACATGGCTGAATATTTCGTACTCGCCGTGGATGTCCGACAAAAAGTGCTCGGTTCCCTTGGGTAGTTTCAGAATGGCTTCGAGATTGATGATTTCGGTGCTGGCCGATTGAACTGTAGGGAATTGCTTAGCCAGCAGGTTGAGATATTTCAACTGAGCAATAATTTCTTCGTTTTTAAACTTCTGAAAAACAGGAAAGGGGGTTGATATCATATCTTTTAAATTATTACAGTAATTTTTGTTTTAATATTCCTTAATAATATTTTTTATTTCGTTCATCAGGTCGCTCATCCAGGTTCCGAAATCGCTCATCCATTCAAATATCCTCCACCAGTCCTTTACGGTAAAAATAAAAAATATCGTGGCGGCGATGACCAGCGCAAACCACAACGAAACCCGGAGGATAGAAAAAATCGCTGTTTTCGATCGATCATTCTGTTGTCTTAATGGCGCAGGAGGTCTTCCCGGCAAAAAGAACTTTTTAAGCCTTACTCTAATTCCCATTTCACTTTACTTTCTTCGTGTCCTTTTATGAACAATATTTTCATTTTTTTAGGATGATTGGCTGGTATCTGAAAAAATTATGAGTACTTTGCAACAGCGAAATACTTATTTTGTTTTTCAATACTTTGCAAAATTAAATTAAAAACATCAGTTTATTCAAGAACTTACTAATACTTAATCAACATGGCACAAGAAGAATTAAATTTTAAGAAGATCATCCCTATTGCAATCATAGCGGTTGCTATTATTGTACTGATTGCATTCTGGAGCAGAATGACCATAACCGTTGATGCCGGAAACGGTGGCGTGCTCTTCAAAACATTTAGCGGCGGTTTGGATACCGAGAATACCTACGGCGAAGGTTTTCACTTTATTGCCCCCTGGAACAAGATGTACATTTACGAAGTACGCCAGCAGGAGGTAAACGAAGATATGAACGTACTCTCGTCGAACGGGCTTGAGATAAAGGTAGATGTTTCCATCTGGTATCAGCCCAGTTATGCCGAGTTGGGCTTGCTGCACAGTAAAATTGGCCAGAGTTATCTGCAACGCATTGTATTGCCGAGTTTGCGCTCCTCAACCCGGAGTGTGATTGGCAGATACACTCCCGAGGACATTTATTCGACCAAACGCGATCTGATCCAGGACGAGATATTTGACGAGACTTCCGAAATTCTCAAAGACAAATACGTGCAGGTAAACCGAATCCTGATTCGCTCTATCGTGTTGCCACCTACCATCAAGCAAGCCATCGAGGGCAAACTAAAGCAGGAGCAGGAATCGCTGGAATACGAATTTAAATTAGAGAAAGCCCAAAAAGAAGCCGAACGCCAGCGTATCGATGCCGAGGGTAAGGCTGCGGCAAACCTCATCCTTAGTGCCAGTCTTACCGATAAAATCCTGAAAGAAAAAGGCATAGAGGCTACCCTCAATCTGGCCAACTCGCCCAACTCCAAAGTTATCGTCATTGGCAATTCTGACGGTCTGCCCATAATATTAGGCGATTCTAAATAAAACGGTAAGATCTGCATTAAACTTTTGGGTGACCAATGAAACGATTATCCGTTATTATTCCGGTATGCAACGAAGCAGCGACCATCAGCATTTTGCTGGATCGTTTGATCGAGGTCAGCCTCATCAGCGCGGTGGAAAAGGAAATTATCCTTGTGGATGATTTCTCCACCGATAGCTCGGTTCAGATAATCCGCAACTATATCGAAAAGCATCCCAACACCCTCATCCGGATATTTGAACAGCCGGTAAATATGGGCAAGGGGGCAGCGCTGCATCGCGGTATTGCCGAAGCAAGCGGCGAATATCTTATTATTCAGGATGCTGACCTGGAGTACGACCCCCGCGAGTACAATCTCATGCTAAAGCCAATAGTCGAAGATAATGCCGATGTGGTTTACGGCTCCAGGTTTAGGGGAGGTAACCCACACCGGATCTTGTTTTTTTGGCACAGCATCGGCAACAAGCTGCTTACTACCACCTCTAATATGTTTACTAATCTGAATTTGACAGATATGGAAACCTGCTACAAGTTGTTCAGAACGGAGGTGATAAAAAACATCAAACTCAGCGAAAAACGCTTTGGTTTTGAGCCGGAGGTAACTGCCAAAATTTCGCGTATTCCCAATCTTCGTATCTACGAAATTGGTATTTCATACTATGGCCGCACTTACCGCGAGGGTAAGAAAATAAACTGGAAGGATGGTTTTAGGGCATTTTATTGCATTTTTAAATACAACGTTCTTCATCGAAAATAAAACCGACAGAATCATGCAAAATTTAAATATTGGCGTGATGGGTTGCGCTGCCATTGCACAACGCTCGATGATTCCTGCCATCATTCAAACCGAAGGTTGGAAATTGACAGCCGTGGCCAGCCGTATCATGGAGAAGGCACGACAGTTTGCCGACCAGTTTGGCTGCCAGGCCGTAGAAGGCTACCAGGCCATGCTCGACCGCACGGACATCGATGCTATTTACATGCCTCTGCCCACCGGCCTGCATCACGAGTGGATCATCAAAAGCCTAAAAGCCGGCAAACATGTCCTGGCCGAAAAATCTATTGCAGCTAGCTACGAATCTGCTTGCGCAATGATCGACCTTGCGCGGCAGAATAAGCTGGTGGTGATGGAAGATTTTATGTTTCAATATCACAGCCAGCACCAGTTTGTTTTCGACCTGCTTAAAAAAGGGGAGATTGGCGAGGTAAGGGTTTTTCGTGCCGACTTTGGTTTTCCGCCGCTGCCCGATGGTAATTTTAGGTACGATGAAGAAGTGGGCGGCGGTGCCTTGCTCGATGCGGCTGGCTATGCCGTGCGTGCCGTGCAATTTGTGATGGGCGATGATTTTGAGGTGAAGGCTGCCAATTTAAAAATGGATCCAAAAAGTGGAACCAATATTTATGGCGGTGCCTTTATGGATAATGGTGAAGGCATCAGCGCACAGATCGCTTTTGGCTTCGATAATTTTTACCAGGCCGGTTATCAGATTTGGGGCAGCAAAGGAAAAATCACGGTCGATCGCGCTTTTACACCCAAAGCCGATTTCAGCCCAACGATTATTGTAGAAAAACAAGGTGAACGACATGAATATCATAAGCGGCCGGATAATCACTTTTTAGGCTCCATTGCCGAATTTCACCGAGCCATTAGCCACGGCAACCACGAAAAACACTACCGCCAGGTACTCGCACAAAGCAAGGCTCTGGACGACATCCGCAAACTATCGATGTGTTAAATCAAATTTTGCAAGCCATGCCAACACAAGCACATATTTCTGTTATCAGCCCGGTGTATGGTGCAGCAGCCCTGCTCGAGGAGTTGGTGAACCGAATTGAAAAAGCAGTAAGGCAGATCACCGACAATTACGAGATCATCCTTGTTGAAGATTTCGGCCCCGACCAGTCGTGGGAAAAAATAGAAGCCATCTGTGCCCGCAACCCCAAAGTGGTCGGTCTGCAACATTCGCGAAACTTTGGCCAGCAATATGCCATCAACTGCGGTCTTGATTATGCCCGGGGTGAATGGGTTATTACGCTCGACTGTGATTTGCAGGATCGCCCCGAGGCCATTGTAGATGTTTACAACAAGGCACAGCAAGGCTACGACATTGTGCTGGCCAGCCGCCAAAACCGCCAGGATGACTTCCTGAAAAAAATGTATTCCAGGATATTTTACAGTGCCCTGAGCTATCTTACCGATACGCACCAGGATGCCTCCATCGCCAATTTCGCCCTCTATCACCGCAAGGTGGTGGATGCCCTGGCCAGCATGAACGATTATAAACGCTATTATCCTACCATGATACATTGGGTGGGCTACCGCCTGACCAAGCTCGAAATTGAACATGCTGAACGCAGCGATGGCAAAAAATCATCGTACAACTTCAGCAAGCGGCTAAGCCTGGCCTTCGACACCATTGTTTCGTTTTCGGACAAACCTTTGCGCCTTACTGTAAAACTGGGTTTGCTCATCTCGGTTATTACAGCATTGTTGGCCATAGTTCTGGTGGTGCGTTACTTTTTTGGCGATATCGAAGTTTCGGGGTGGATAAGCACCTTCTTATCCTTTTGGTTTTTGTCGGGGCTTATCATCACCATCCTCGGTATGGTAGGTATTTATGTGGGTAAGATATTCGAGACCGTCAAAAATCGGCCTACCTACATTGTTGGTAAAAAACTCAATTATCCTGAAGATTAAATATGAAAAGGCCAAAATCCATTCTTATCGGCAGCAACGGCTACCTGGGTCGTCATCTGGCTTTTCATCTTGATAAAAATAATTTTGAGAACCACAACTTCGACTTGCCAATGAGCGCGCATCCCGAAATTAATAATTATGAGAGTTTGGATGTTTGCAAAATAAGCGATTTTGATAAGCTCGACCCACAAGCCGATTTCATCTTTATGTTTGCCGGACTTACCGGCACCGCTGATGGTTTCGACCGCTACGGCCAGTTTGTGGAAGTAAACGAGTTGGGTCTTTTGAATTTGCTCGACTGGATGCGCCGCGCCCAATGCAAGGCGCGCATTGTTTTCCCGTCCACACGCCTGGTTTACAAAGGTCGGAAAGGCCATGCCCTGAAAGAGGATGACCCCAAAGAAACCCGAACCATTTATGCGGCAAATAAGCTGAACGCAGAGAATATTTTGTGGATGTACCAGAATGCCTTTGATATCGATTATACGGTTTTCAGGATATGCGTGCCTTATGGCAATCTTTTCGACCGGAAGTTTTCGTACGGGACGGTAGGATTTTTTATCAGTAAGGCCGAGGCCGGTCAGGATATCAGCCTTTATGGTGATGGGCTAATCGGACGCAGCTTTACCCATGTTTCGGATATTTCCGGCAATATCATCACGGCCATCCAAAGCGAAAAGACCAAAAATGAAATTTATAATATTGGAGGCGAAAACCTTACACTTTTGGAGTTGGCGCAGTTGGTGGCCAAAAAATATGGCGTTGGTATAAAATTTACCGATTGGCCGGCAATGGCATATAAGCTGGAATCGGACGACACCATCTTCGATGACCACAAACTCTGTTCAACGATTTCTATCGAATACAGGTATAGTATTAAGGATTGGATAATAGAAATAGATATCCCGTAAATTGTTTTTCCCGGTGGTGCAATTTTCAAAATATGATGCCGCAGCTTAGGCATAATTCACGGGGTGACTTGTTCCATTTTTTCCGGTGAGCCCAAATCTTAAATAATATTTTCCCTGTTTCGTAGGCTGCCAGGGTTTAAAATCCTCTGGGCCTAATCTTTATTCTTTAGACTTTGATCGTACAAATACGTAGCATCGAGCAGTATCATGCTGTCCACTGCAATTTTGCGGGTGTGGGCTTTTTCGGTGATAAACTTCATCATATCTTCCGAATTCAGAATTCTTTGGATATAAATATCGATTTGCTTTTTGCGCTCCTGCTTTGCCGCATAGTCCATTTCGAGGATGGCATGTTCGGCTTGTTCATCGAAGCCCCAAGGGAAATCGCGCAGGTTGGCATCGGTCGAAAGCAGCATTACCACATCTTTATCCATAATTTCCTGTTCGATATCCATAAAGGTGGCCGACTGCTTTTCCATCGAAGGCTGAAATATCTCCTGATTGTAATACCAAAATTCTCCGTCATCAAAAACCTTCGACATTACGTTTCGGCTGTACAAGGCCCAGAAAAAACTATCGGAAATCACCATGATCTTTAGCTTTTTCTTGTGGCTTTCGTTGATGGTATAATCGGCGTAAGCCATCGGGAAATTCTCGAGGGGAAAAAGCAAATTCATGCCCAGCTCGATATCGTTATCCGGGCTTTGGTATTGATCGGATAAATAATATTCCGAAACTTCATAATCAGGAATGTCCACGCCTTGTGTTTGTTCGATGTGCCTTACGATGGAATCGAAAAAAAGATTCATGCCGTAGTGGCTCCAATGAATCCCCGTTTTGGGATAAAGCGGATAAGGCACCGAATCTTTGATAGCCAAAAACCAGCCGTTGAAATCCATAATGGGCAGCCCTTGTTTTTTGGCTTCGCGCAGGATGGCCTCGTAGTTGCTGGTCGATTTTTCGCTCCTCAAATCATCAGGAATATATTGCGGGTAAAACTGTGCCTTACCCGGTGCCATGGCCACAATCATAGTCTTGCCCAGCTTGGTAAGCGTGTCGTTCAAAAAACTTAAACGACGCACCCGTTCGGCAATTATTGAGTCGCCCCTGAAATCCTGGCCGTAGTAGGCCTTGATATAATTAAGTTCGTACAAATAATTATCCTTACCCAGCACCACGCCCTTAGCCGTTGTTTTGTGATAAAGCCAAAAAACAAGCTGATTGTACGATCGCACCAGGGTGTTTCGGAAACCGAACTTCTGATTCAGGAATTGCTCGGCATTTTGCTGAAAGGATTCGTCGAACCACGATTGTGCAGAAAGCTCCGGTCGCTCGGCATGTGCCACCGCGCCATCCAGCGGTCGCTCGCCGATAAAGCGAAAGGGCATATCCAACGCAGGAATCCACAAGAGGATCATAAAAATCACAAAAAGCAACTGGGCTATTCTATTTCGGTTTTGCCTTTCCATCGTTAAAACCTAAAATAAATGAAGGGATTAAAACCTGAGGTAGTTATCGAACTCAGCGAGAGGACAAACAAAAGTAGCGTAACAACGAACATCACGATGCGGCGGCGGGTGGTGTAATCCTGATAATAGATAATATTTTGCAAGCTCAGTCCGGCCTTCGACAGGGTGATAAACGAAAACAGGGCGGCTACAATCAGGATGGTGTAAACTTCGGGGTCGCTCGTAAGCATGGTGGTAGAAAAATCGAAGGAAAACAAACGGCCGTAATAAATCATGGCCGTATCAAAACTCTCGATTCTGAAAACTACCCAGCCCATCATGGCTAGGAAGAAGGTGAAGATGGTGCTAAAGGTTTTGCCCGACATTTTGAGTAGCCGCAGCAGGAATATTTTATCCAGGATAAGGAAAAAGCCATGATAGGCACCCCAGATAACAAAGTTCCACGAAGCCCCGTGCCACAAGCCCGAGACCAGGAAAACGAACCAGAGGTTAAAATACAGCCGGCGTTGTGTTTTTACGCGGTTGCCGCCCAGGGGGATGTACAGATAATCTCGCATCCAGGCTCCGAGGGTGATATGCCAGCGTCGCCAAAACTCGGTGATGCTGCGCGAAACGTAGGGATTGTCGAAGTTCTCGGGAAAACGAAAGCCAATCATGCGGCCAATACCGATGGCCATGTCGGAGTAGCCGGCAAAGTCGAAATAAATCTGGAAAGTATAGGCTACGATGCCCACCCAGGCGGTGGCAGTGTCGAGCGTGGCGGCATCCAGTGCCATGATGCGGTCGGCTTCGGCACCCACCACGTTGGCAATCAAAACCTTTTTGGCCAGGCCAATCACAAAGCGGTAAAAGCCCAGCAGGCGGTCATCGTTAGTTTCCACACGATGCGTTATCTGATCGGCAATCCAGTTGAAGCGTACAATAGGGCCGGCGATAAGTTGCGGAAACATTAGGATGTACAAAATGTAATCGCTCAACTTTTGGAGCGGCTTATGCACGCGCCGGTAAACATCCACAGAATAGGTGAGGCTTTGGAAGGTGAAAAACGAAATACCGATGGGCAGTGCCACATTAAGCCAGGTGATGCCCGAGCCGAGCCCCAGGTTTTCGATCAGGGCATTTACGTTTTCGACGAAAAAATTGGCATACTTAAAATACAGCAAGAGGCCAATATTGATGGCCACCGATAATCCCAGGTAAATACGCCGACTCCGCTTTCGCGGGATACTATCGATTTGGCGGACAATAAAAAAGTTGACCACCATCGAGAGCAGGACGATAAAAATAAAATCGGGTGCTCCCCAGGCATAAAAGAAAATGCTGAAAGCCAGGATTGTGTAGTTCTTGTAGCGGGGATCAATAAAATTATAGACCAACAAAAAGAGTGGTAGAAAAAAGAGAAGAAAAACCGCACTGCTAAAAACCATGAGCCCGACGCTATTTTTTAATGGCTGCAAAAATAATATTTAAGTTCACGGAGAAGGGGAGGGGGAGAAGTTTTTTTGGATTGGTGTGATGGATACAGACGCGATGCATCGCGTCTGTACGAAATGCGCATCAATTGAATATCGAAAAATGAATGCGAATAATGAATCCGTACAGACGCGCAACCTGCGCGTCTCTGCCCGCCTAATCCGTAAAGACGCGATGCATCGCGTCTCTGCCCGGCTAATCTGTATAGACGCGCAACCTGCGCGTCTCTGCCCGCCTAATCTGTATAGACGCGCAACCTGCGCGTCTCTGCCCGGCTAATACGCACAGACGCGATGCATCGCGTCTCTACCAAGCCTACGCCTAAGCCCCTCAATCTTTAAACTCAACGCGCACGGTATCGTCAACGCGCAAGCCCAGCAGGCCGGCAGCATTGCCGGTGCTTACCGCAATTTCGAGGTGGCCGGTGGTATTAAAAAAAGCCAGCATCTCGCCGGGCGGCACATCTTTGTACGACTGGCTGATCCTGGAAACGCTGTAGCGCGATGCCCCAAAGAATATCCGGAAATCCCGTTTCTTACCTACCTGGCTGAACAAGTTGCGCGAGATATTGCTAATCACATTTTCGTAGCGGTCGATATACACCACGTGGCCTTTGATAAGTGCCTCGCCAGTTACGGCTTTGAGCGGAATGCGCTGCGTTAGTTTTTCACGGGGCGGCCCAATGGCATCCATCGCTTTTCCGTCCATCAGGTGTTGCACCACTTTTACAAATACATCGAAGGCCGGGAAAGTAAAGGTGTCGGTATCCTGAATCATATCAATTTCTACCACCTGGTCGGCCTCGTGCTCGAAGATAAGCGAGAAGAGGCCATTGTCGGCACCAACAAAATAGTGCCCCTCATAAAGTGCCACTACGTGCGGCATTTCGAGGCTTGCGTCGGCAAAGATATCCACGATATGAAAGGTACCGGCAGGAAAATGGGCGTAAGCATTTTTGAGTACAAAAGAAGCACTGTTCAGGTTGTAAGGAGGAATGTCGTGCGAAATGTCCACAAGGGTGGCCTCGGGTATTTGCGAATAAATTTTCCCCTTTACCATTGCCAGATAGTGGTCTCTCAAACCCCAGTCGCTCAACAAAGTGATGATTGCCATGAATAATCGTTTGCGTATTTGATTTTCGATAAATCGGTCAAAATTAGTAATTCTTGGATGAAGCGTAACAATTTTCTCTATTTTTGGGCATCCAAAAAAGGAACAATAATTTTTAGTTTAGATTATTAAATAACTGAATGACAGAAAAAAGCATATCGTTAGAAACCGTAAATCCATTAGAAATTTTTGGTGTTCACGAGGGCAACCTCCAGCTTCTTAAAGAACATTATCTCAAACTGCGCATCGTTGCGCGGGGTACCGAGCTTAAAGTGATTGGCACCGAAGAAGATATCCTCGACTTTGAGAAAAAGTTTTCGCTCATGGTGATGCACTACGAGCGTTTTGGCAAGATCAGCGAGCACGATGTAAAAGACCTGTTAGAAATTGAAAGTGAGGGCGAGCTGCCTGCCAATTTCGATGGCAACGATGTGCTGGTGCATGGCAACCATGGCAAACTTATCAAGGCGCGCACAGCTAACCAACAGCGCATGGTGGAGAGCTGCAAAACCAACGATCTGGTTTTCGCCATCGGCCCTGCCGGCACAGGCAAAACTTACACCGCCGTAGCTCTGGCTGTTCAGGCTTTAAAAAACAAGGAGATACGCCGCATCATCCTTACCCGCCCTGCGGTGGAAGCTGGCGAAAACCTGGGCTTTTTGCCCGGCGATCTCAAGGATAAGCTCGACCCCTACCTCCAGCCACTTTATGATGCCTTGCGCGATATGCTGCCCCCTCAAAAGCTGCTGGGCTACCTCGAAGACAATACCATCGAAATTGCTCCCCTGGCTTTTATGCGCGGACGCACCCTCGACAATGTTTTTGCCATCCTCGACGAAGCTCAGAATGCTACTCAAAGTCAGCTCAAGATGTTTTTGACACGTATGGGGCGTTCGGCAAAATTTATCGTTACCGGCGACATCACCCAGGTGGATCTGCCGCGCAATCAATCTTCGGGGCTAATACACGTATCCAAAATACTGAACAATATCCCCGGCATCGATTTTATTTATCTCAACGAAAAAGACATCATCCGCCACAAGCTGGTAACAAAAATTGTAAACGCATACAGCCGCGAGGCCGACAGTAAAAAAGAGAATAATTTTAATACTAATCATAACAAGACCAACAATGAAGAAGACGCTGGTTAAAACTGAATTTCAACTTCCCGGACAAATAAGCCTTTACAAGGGAAAGGTTAGAGATGTGTATAACATCAACGACGAACTTTTGGTGATGGTGGTAAGCGACCGAATCTCCGCATTTGATGTGGTGCTGCCCGAGGGCATTCCCTACAAGGGGCAGGTGCTCAATCAGATTGCTGCCAAGTTTTTGGATGCTACCGCCGACATCGTCCCCAACTGGAAAGTGGCTGTACCCGACCCCATGGTTACGGTGGGCAAATTTTGTGAGCCTTTTCCGGTTGAGATGATTATCCGGGGCTACCTTACCGGCAGCTCATGGCGCACTTATAAAAAGGGCGCGCGCGAAATTTGTGGGGTGCCGATCCCCGATTGCATGAAAGAACACGAGCGTTTTGCCGAACCCATCGTTACGCCTACCACCAAAGCCACCGAAGGCCACGACGAAGATATTTCGCGCGAAGATATCATTAAACAAGGTTTGGTTTCGGAAGCAGATTACGAGGTGCTGGAAAAATATACCCGCGCCCTGTTTAAGCGCGGTACCGAAATGGCCGAAAAAATGGGGTTGATCCTGGTGGATACCAAATATGAATTTGGTAAAAAAGACGGGAAAATCTATCTGATCGACGAAATTCATACCCCCGATTCTTCACGCTATTTTTATCTGGAAGGCTATCAGGCCCTCCAGGATAAGGGTGAAGCGCAAAAACAACTCTCCAAAGAGTTTGTGCGCGAATGGTTGATGGCCAATGGTTTTAAGGGTGAAACCGGACAAGAAGTTCCCGAGATGACGGAGGAATTTGTGGATTCGGTTTCTGAAAGATACATCGAACTCTACGAATCCATCACCGGGGAGAAATTTGAAAAAGCCGACATCTCAAATGTAGCTGCACGGATCGAAAAAAATATCCTTAGCTATCTGAAGATTTAAGATTGTCGAATTATCAATAGCCCTCCCGCAAAAGCGGGACAGGTCGTCCTTTAGGGCAGGGATTGAATTGAAGTGATAAAAACCCCCGCGATTTCGCAACGCCTCAGGCGTTGCGAAATCGCGGGGGTGGACATCTTCAAACTCATTTTCCCCGGGTTAAAACCCGGGGCAAGTCAAAAGTGCCGACTTTATGAACAGACACTAATTAGTAGTTAAAATTAAAAATTAAAATTTCAAAAATCAAAATATGAACGAAGATATTTTTCAGGGTTACAAAGGCGAATCATTGGACGCACTAAAAAAATACAATGTGCGCGTATGGGGTACGGCCAAAGTAGATACTACGCGCGGGCCATTTGAGGGCACTATCCTTCCGCGCAGCGAAAATGATGACGACCAGCACATCGTGATGAAAATCCCCACCGGCTATAACGTGGGCATCGACATCAAAACAATTCTGGCGATGGAGGAAACAGGCTACAAAAAGGCCAACTACAAAATTCCTGAAAAAGAATTTCCTTATACCGAAAACCTGCCGGCGGTGAAGCTCTTTGGCACTGGCGGCACCATTGCCTCGCGCCTCGACTATCGCACCGGAGCAGTAATTCCGGCTTTCTCGCCGGGCGAGCTTTATGGTGCGGTGCCCGAGTTGGCCGACATTTGCAACCTGACCACCGAAAAGGTGTTTGCAGTGTTTAGCGAAAACATGGGTCCCAAGCAATACATTGCCCTGGCCAAGGCCATCGGTCGTGAGATAGAAAATGGCGTGGACGGCATCGTGATTGGCCACGGCACCGACACCTTGCATCACACCGGGGCAGCTTTAACCTACATGGTTCAAAATCCGCCGGTTCCCATTGTGCTGGTGGGTTCGCAACGCTCGTCCGACCGTCCCAGCTCCGATGCCGCCCTCAACCTGATGCACGCCACTACCGCAGCCGGTCATGGCGATATTGCTGAGGTGCTGGTGTGTATGTTTGGTCCTACCAGCGATGAGTATGGCCTGCTGCACAAGGGAACGCGCGTTAGGAAAATGCACTCATCGTATCGCTCTACTTTCCGTACCATTGGCGACACGCCGGTAGCCCGCGTTAGCCGCGAGGGCGTAGTTCCCATTAAGAAAAACTATCGCCCCCGCCGCAAAGACCGCGAGGTTACCATCAAGCCCTATTTTAGCGATAAGGTTACGATGCTTTATTACTACCCCGCCATGAACCCCAATATTCTGGATGCAATGGTGGATTTGGGATATAAGGGCATCATCATCGTTGGCACCGGCCTGGGCCACGTAAACAAGGAACTATATCCGGCCATCGAAAGGGCGCATGCTAAAGGCGTTCACATATTTATGACCCTGCAAACTATCTGGGGTTTTGTTCACATGTTTGTTTACGATACTGGTCGTGATATGATGGCTAAGGGAGTTATTCCGGCAGGCAACATGTTGCCCGAGGTGGCCTTTATCAAGCTGGGCTGGGTACTGGGGCAAACCGATGATCCCGATGAAGTGCGCAGACTTATGTTAACGCCCATCAACGACGACATCACCGAACGCGAACCCTACAACGGTTATCTGGTTTATCAGGGCGGTATTCCCGAGGTGGAGGAGTTTATCAAGAAGGTGCATAAGTAAATAGTAATTTGCCTCGCTACGCTCGGCGTAATCCCGAAAATTAGAAAATTTACAATTTTCGTTAATTTTCGAGGATGCACGAAAAACTATGAAATCGCAGATTTCTGGTTTTTCGGCATTTGCGCTGTGCGAAACGTCATTTGCTTCGCGTAATTTATCCTCGCTGCGCTCGGATGTAATTTGTTTTGCTTCGCTTAACGTAATTTGCCCGGTGGGCGTAATTGACGGTAATTTGTAGTTAAAGTTTTTGATATAAAAAATTCAGACCTCCTGACCTGTGCTTGATTTCCAGATAGTTTAGGAGCCTTTGCTCGCAAAACAAAATGTCGTAGTTTTGCAACAAAATCTAACTAATATGCAAATGAAACTGCCGTTTTATCCGAC
>Ga0307929_1000415_pt1 | contig 42200 bp, 42 predicted proteins | sample AceLakmetage1330_FD_203160 | JGI IMG/M metagenome (GOLD analysis project Ga0307929, IMG submission 203160) | Saline water microbial communities from Ace Lake, Antarctica - #1330 | ecosystem: Environmental > Aquatic > Non-marine Saline and Alkaline > Saline | place: Antarctica: Ace Lake... | reverse complement strand
CCAGTTCAAGCTCGCGGACATGGAGACCGAGCTTGAAGCAGCGCGGTTATTGCTCCGGCAGGCCGCCACCAAGCTTGATGCCAAATCGCCCGATGCCACCAAGAACTGCGCCATGGCCAAACGCTTTGCGACGGATGTTGGTTTCCGCGTCGTCAACGAGGCGCTGCAAATTCATGGCGGTTACGGGTATTTGAAGGACTATCCGCTGGAGCGGCATCTGCGCGATGTGCGGGTGCATCAGATCCTTGAAGGCACCAACGAAATCATGCGGGTTATCATCGCGCGCGAAATGCTCAAGGACTGATTGGTATGTCTGACCCGGAAATTCTGTTCGAGGTGAAGGGTGCAGCGGGCATTGTCACGCTGAACCGGCCCAAGGCGCTCAATGCGCTGACGCTTGGCATGGTGCGCGCACTGCACCCCCAATTGATTGCCTGGGCGGATGATCCGGCGATTGAGCGCATCATCATCAAAGGGGAAGGCGAGCGCGCCTTTTGTGCCGGTGGCGATATTCGCGCGCTGTATGACTGGGGCACCTCGGGTGATCCGCTGGCCGTCGGGTTCTACGAAGAAGAGTACAAACTCAATGTCTTCATCAAGGAATATCCAAAACCCTATATCGCTCTCATGGATGGTATCACCATGGGCGGCGGTGTCGGTGTATCCGTACACGGATCACACAGGATTGCGACCGAGCGCCTGATGTTTGCCATGCCGGAAACCGGCATCGGCCTGTTCCCGGATGTAGGCGGTACGTATTTTCTCCCGCGCACGCCGGGTGAAACCGGTATGTGGCTGTCGCTGACAGGCGCGCGCCTGAAGGGTGCGGATGCGCTCTTTGCAGGTATCGCCACGCACCACACGGCAAGCGACGGGTTGGATGCGCTGGAAGCTGCGCTAAGTGCACCGGGCATTGATGTGGATGACGTGCTGGCGGCCCATGCAACGCCTCCGGGAGACGCCGCCATTGAACCTCTGCAGGCGGACATCGCCCGGTTGTTTAGCGGTACCAGCGTCGAGAATATTCTCACAGCGCTTGATGCCGACGGCGGCGAATGGGCGACCAAGCAGGCGGCGACCATTCGCACAAAATCGCCAACCAGTCTCAAGGTTGCTTACCGGCAGATGCGTGACGGGGTGAAGGCCGACTTTCGCACCTGCATGACCATGGAATACCGCATCGTGTCGCGCATCATGAAGGGGCATGATTTTTACGAGGGCGTGCGCGCCACCATCATCGATAAGGACGGCGCGCCCAACTGGCAGCCGGACACGCTTGCAGCGGTGAGTGACGCTGACATCCAGACTATTTTTGCGCCCGCTGAGGGCGGTGACATCAAGCTCGGCTGAGGCCGGGCCGGGGAGGGCCAAATGGCGAAAATCGGATTTATAGGGCTTGGCAATATGGGCGGGCCGATGGCGCTTAATCTGCTCAAGGCGGGTCATGACGTCACTGTGTTCGACCTCAGTGCCGATGCGGTTGCAACGCTCAGGTCAGCCGGGGCATCGGTTGCAGCCAGTGCCGGGGATGCCGCCGCAGGCGTTGAGATTGTCGTAACCATGTTGCCGGCGGGCCGCCACGTAGAAGCGGTCTATGGTGGTGATGAGGGTGTTCTTGCCTGTGCGGACAAAGGCACACTGCTGATCGACAGCTCAACCATCGACGTTGCGACGGCCCGCAAGGTGGCGGGACTGGCGGCCGACAAAGATCTGGCAATGGTCGATGCGCCGGTCTCCGGGGGTGTCGGCGGTGCGCAGGCCGGTACGCTTACCTTCATGGTTGGCGGTGAGGCTGATGCTTTTGCCCGCGCAAAGCCGATCCTTGAGAAGATGGGTAAGAATATCTTTCACGCCGGCGGGGCAGGTAACGGACAGGTAGCCAAGATTTGCAACAATATGTTGCTGGGCATTTCCATGATCGGCACCGCTGAGGCGTTCAATCTGGCTGAGAAACTCGGCCTTGATGCGCAGACCTTTTTCGACATTTCATCGACCGCATCAGGTCAGTGCTGGTCGATGACAAGCTACTGTCCCGCAGCAGGACCGGTGCCTGCATCACCTGCCAACAATGAGTACAAGCCAGGGTTTGCGGCGGGTATGATGCTTAAGGATTTGCGACTGGCGCAGGAGGCCGCTGCCCAGTCGAAGGCGCCAACACCGCTCGGCAATGAGGCGGCGTCGCTGTACGGGTTGATGGAAGCGGCGGGCAAAGATGGTGTTGATTTTTCCGGCATCATCAAGCTGCTGCGCGGCGATCTATAACCTTTCCCTAACCATGAGCTCCCGTTTGCTAAGCTGGTGTTCACGTCTCTCTGATACTTAAGTCCCCTAACTAATTCTTGGGGACCGATTTTATGACACCGGAGCAGGTTGAGCTTTTGCAGCATAGTTTTGCCCGCGTGGTTCCGATCTCGGAAACCACGGCGGAGCTTTTCTATGGGCGTCTGTTCGATATCCCACCTGAGATCCGGCCGTTGTTCAATGCCAGCAGCCCGGATCAGGGCCGCAAGTTTATGTCGATGCTGGCGACGCTGGTGAGGGGTCTTAAGGATCCGCAAACCATACTACCTACCGCGCAGTCCCTTGGTGGGCGCCATGTGGGTTATGGCGTTGTCCCGGAACAATACGAACATATGGGCGAAGCGCTTTTGTGGGCGCTGGAGCATGTACAGGGTGATGACTTCACACCGGACGTGCGCGCCGCCTGGGCTGAGGCCTATGCAATCATTTCCGGGGTGATGACCCAGACCACGGCCAGTCCAAAAGCGAGGACTGTGGCCGCATAAATTTGATGACAATTTTAGTTAGTTTGAGCCGGCGATTTCGCGCTTCCTTAATGCGGTGCCGGTAAATTTCAGACGAGTTCGAAACAATTCCCGACCAGAATGGTTGGACAGTAACGTAGAAGCCGGGAGAGTATCTATGAGCACGAATTCAGCGCTTGCAGTAAAGGACGACGCTGGGGGGCCCAATCTGAGTGAGCTTGAGCTCCTCAAAACCCAGTATCTTGAGGCACTGACATTCGTGGAGCGGCTGCATCGCTGCTTGCTCGACGTCATCAAGGATGAGTTGGACCGCATTGGCTGCGATGAGATCAACAGTGTGCAGGCACTGCTGTTGTTCAATATCGGCGACGCGGAACTGACGGCCGGTGAACTGCGCACGCGCGGTCACTATCTTGGCTCCAACGTGTCCTACAATCTCAAGAAGCTGGTGGATACGGGCTATATCCATCACAAGCGTTCAGAAGCTGACCGCCGCTCCGTGCGTGTCAGCCTGACGGACAAGGGTCTTGAGATTAAGTCCCTGGTCGATGAGCTTTATGGCCGTCACCTGCTGTCACTGAAGCCGGTGGGCGAGGTGGACGAGAATGATCTTGAAACGATGAACACGTCGCTGCGCCGGCTTGAGCGTTTCTGGACCGACCAGATCCGCTACCGGCTGTAGCAGCTAAAGACTTTGCTGCCGTGCACGCCCGGTGCGCGGCGGCAGCGGAATGAATTTGCTGGTGCGCGAGACATAGGCTTCATATCCCGGCTTCGAACGATGAAGCCCGCGCTCCAGCAGATCCGCACCTGAGACCTTGATGATCAGCCAGGTCATGATGGCGGGACCAACAAAGGTCCAGATGTTTTGCGGGTCCGATACCGCAATGGCGAACAACCCCCACCAGATCAACGTATTGCCGAAATAGTTCGGGTGGCGGGACCAGGCCCACAGGCCGGTTTGTAAAACTTTGCCCACATTATCCGTTTTGCGTTTGAAGGCGGAAAGCTGGCTGTCGGCGATCGATTCAAACATGAATCCCGCAGAGAAGAGCAGCACGCCCAAAGCGTCCAGCCACCCTAGTGGAGCTGTGGCATTGGCGATGCCGAACATCACGGGCACACCCACAAGCACGATCAGAACGCCTTGCAGGCCGAATACCTTGTAGAGGCTGGTGAAGGTGAATTTTGGGTCCTTGCGGCGCATGGCCTGATAACGTTTGTCTTCATGCGGCTCGTGCTTCCAGCGCGACAGCAGATAGGTGCCAAGCCTGATCGACCACAATGACGTGAAGCCCAAAAGCAGCAGTGCGCGCGGATGCTGTGCGGCGACGGCGATATAGGTGGTCCAGGCAACAACGCCGAAACCGACCGGCCAGAACGCGTCAATGAAGCTGACATCATGCAGCCGCAGGCTGATCAGCCAGAGCACGCCGACAACGGTGCCGATCACCGCAAGGTTAAGCGCTATGAGTTCAAGAGCTGTCAAACCGGCCTCGTTGTTTCCTCGGGGTGTCCTGGCTCCCGCTCTTTGCGGCGGATAGCAGGCAAGCCTAGCAAAAACAGCGCCGGACCCAACCCGATAAAGCGTGATAACGCCTCTTTGAGCGGTTTTAGGTGGTTGCGGGCGGGTTTTTAGGGTGTTCTATCGCGCATATTAAGGGGATCGGGGGTAAAGTCCGATTGCTGTATCGGGTGCTGCCGCGATGGCGGAAAGATGGAGTGATGCTTGCATCTGCAGGTATAATTCTGAGGGTTTCCCCCCGGCCTGCCGCCTTTTGGAATTGGGATTGTATCGTTTTGAGACGCACGCTGTTCAGATCTGTGCTGCTTGGCCTGTCGGTCATCGCGACAGGTGCGTTTGCTTTCACGGGCGCCCAGGCAGAGACCGCGCGCTCCTATGATGTCTTCAGCGATACGCCTGCGTCATCCAGCGCACCAGCACCCGCATCCCCCAGCTCGACATTTGTCGATGATCCGTGGGCGGTCGACTGGATCGATCCGTGGGAAGCCCCGCGCCGGATTGAAGAGTTTGAGAATGCTTCGGGCCCGGCATCCGATGCGCCGACCCTTGGCGACGCGGGCTACTGGCCGCTGCTGCGCGCCATCTCCATGTACAAGAACATTGTCGAGTGGGGTGGCTGGACAAAAATTCCCGGCGGTGTGCGTCTTGAAGAAGATGTCATTGACGCCGAGCGCGTGCCGTTGCTGCGCCAGCGTTTGATTTCCACCGGCGACCTTGATGGGTCGTCGGGCAATCCGACCGTATTTGATGCGGTCGTGACGCGTGGCGTGCAGCGCTTTCAAGCGCGCAATGGGTTGCTGCCGGATGGTGTTGTCGGTGACCGCACACTGGAGGCGCTGAACGTGTCCGCGCGGTCGCGTCTGGCGGTGCTGGAACGCAATCTGGATCGCATCAACAAGCTCTCCACCAATCTGGGGCGCCGCTATATCTTCGTGAACATTGCCGGTCAAAAACTTGAAGCGGTGTCAGACGGTGTTGTTCAGCGCCGGCATCGTGTGGTGATCGGCAAGGTTTCCAGGCAGACGCCGGAATACACCAGCAAGATTACCTTCCTTGCCTTCAACCCTTATTGGCATGTGCCGCAGTCGATTGCGGAGAAGGATATTCTCCCGCAGGTGCGGCGCGACCCGAGTTATCTCAAGCGTCTCAGAATGAAGGTGTATCGCGGCTATGGCGGCAGCGAGGTCAATCCGGCGACGGTCAACTGGAATGCCGCCACCGGCAAGTCATTCTTGTTCCGTCAGGAGCCCGGCCCGCGCAATTCGCTGGGCACGGTCAAGATCCATTTTCCTAATCCGCATGCGGTCTATCTGCATGACACGCCGTCAAAGAGCCTGTTCGGTCGTAATGTGCGCGCCAACTCGTCGGGCTGCGTGCGGGTGCAGGATGTGCACGACCTGACCACTTGGTTGCTGAGCGAGCAGGGTTGGGACCGCAAGCGCGTTGATGCCATGGTGAAGAGTGGCAAGCGCAAGGACATCTATCTCAAAGAGACTGTGCCGGTTTATATTCTCTACCTCACCGCATGGGTGGATGAGCATGGCGTCGTCAATTTCCGTGACGACATTTACCAGCGCGACGGGCGGCGTGCCGCTCTGTAGACTGCGGGCATCATGACCAATCTTTCAGTGACTCGGCCTGCCAAATTCGCCTTCCTCGAACATTCCGGGGTTCTGGCTTTCGCGCATCGCGGCGGTGCTGTGGATTTTCCTGAAAACACCATGGCGGCGTTTCAGGCCGCGGTGGAAATGGGCTTCACCTATCTTGAGACCGACGCCTATGCGACCCGCGACGGGGTGCTGCTGTCGTTCCATGATGACCGGTTGGACCGGGTCACGAACCATCAAGGCGCCATCGAGGAGCTGGATTACGCAGCCGTCAAACCGGCGCGGATTGGGGGTCAGGAGCCGATCCCGCTTTTGGAGGACCTGATTGCGGCGTTTCCCGATGCGCGCTTCAATATTGATCCGAAGCATGATGCCTGCGTCGAACCACTGATTGAGGCGATCAAGCGGACCGGGGCTGTCGAGCGGGTCTGCATCGGTTCATTTTCCGACAAGCGGCTGCAACGGATGCGTGATGCGCTGGGACCAAAGCTGTGCACCAGCCTTGGACCGTTGGGCACCGCACGATTGCGGTTTTCAGCCTGGGGCCTGCCGATGGGCGGCTTTTCGGCCGTTGGGTGCGCGCAAATTCCGGTGATCCAGTCGGGGTTCACATTGGGCAATAAGTCCATGGTGGATCGCGCCCATAAAGCCGGTTTACAGGTGCATATCTGGACGATTGACGACCCGGATGAGATGAACCGGCTGCTGGATATGGGCGTTGACGGGCTGATGACAGACCGTCCGGCGGTGCTGAAACAGGTGCTTCAGGAGCGTGGCCTCTGGACATAAGGGCCATTGGCCCCCATTTTCCTGCGGCAATCCGCACTTTGCGGAGAAGGGCTACGTGCCCTAAATTGAATAGACATTCCCGGCAATCGGGCTGGGACAGTAACGCGTCACCTTTGAAGCAGCACCCCTAATCGCGCTTACGAGGCAAGACGGAGGGCCGGCACATGAACCGGATTGATTACGACTTGGCCTTTCAGGGAGCTCTCGACACGTTGCGTGCCGAAGGGCGTTATCGTGTTTTCGCGGAACTTGAGCGCCAGCAGGGCGCGTTTCCCGCCGCTAAGCGCTATGTTGACGGCATTCTCGACGGCAACATCACAGTGTGGTGCTCCAACGATTATCTTGGCATGGGCCAGCACCCCGATGTGCTCGCCGCCATGCACACCGCCATCGACACGACCGGTGCAGGCTCAGGTGGCACGCGTAACATTGCCGGTACTCACCACTATCATGTTGCGCTTGAGCGCGAGCTTGCCGACCTGCATCAGCAGGAAGCAGCGTTGCTGTTCACCTCCGGCTATGTGGCCAATGAGGCGACGCTCTCAAGTCTCGCGCGTGTGCTCAAGGGCTGCGTGATCTTTTCTGACGAGTTGAACCACGCCTCGATGATCGAAGGCATCCGCCATGGGGGCGGACCCAAGCGCATCTTCCGACACAATGACCTTGAGCATCTCGAGGAGCTGCTTGCGGAGACGGATCCGGCGCTGCCAAAGATTGTGGCGTTTGAAAGCGTCTATTCCATGGATGGCGACATCGCTGACATTGGCGCCACCTGCGACCTCGCCAAAAAGTACAACGCGCTGACCTATCTCGATGAAGTGCATGCGGTGGGCCTCTACGGCCAACGCGGCGGCGGCATCGCTGATCGTGACGGCGTGCTCGACAAGGTGGACATTATTGAAGGCACATTGGCCAAGGCGTTCGGCGTCATGGGCGGGTATATCGCCGCCTCCGCGCAAGTGGTCGATGTGGTGCGCTCCTATGCGCAGAGTTTCATCTTTACGACATCGCTTGCGCCGTCACTGACGGCGGGCGCGCTTGCCAGTGTGCGCCATCTCAAGGCCAGCAATGTTGAGCGCGAGATGCATCAGCGTCAGGCTGCAAAGCTCAAAGCCGCGTTCAAGGAAGTCGGCTTGCCGGTGCTTGATACGCCCAGCCATATCGTGCCGGTGATGGTATGTGATCCGGTGGCCTGCAAGGCGGTCTCGGACCGGTTGCTTGAGGCGCACAATATCTATGTGCAGCCGATCAACTATCCCACAGTGCCGCGCGGTTTGGAGCGTCTGCGTTTCACGCCGTCACCCGCTCATGATGATGGCAAGATTGCCACTTTGGTGGATGCGGTTGATCAGGTGTGGCGTGAGCTCAAGATCGAACGATGGGCTGCCTGACCGATGGGTGCGCCCCGGCGGCCTCGTAATTCAGGTGGCGTCAGGGCAGGGGTGATCTTCGAGTTCATCCCGCGCGGCGCCTATATCAAGGTCAGTGCAATCCACGAGGCAAGCGGCACGGAAGTATCGATCGTTGGGGATTCCCGTGTCATGCAATCGGACCTGGAGCGCATTGCCCGGCGCAAGCTCGACAAGGTGATGGCGGACAAGGCTGAGATAAAGAAAAGGCGCTGACCCGATTGGGTCAGCGCCTTGTTGGTTTCAGCGGTGTCGCTGTGGTCTAGCGACGGCCCCGACCGCCACGGCCACCGGTACCAAGGCCGATATCCTTGGCGAACTGCGAGCGCTGCTTGGAATAATTCGGCGCCACCATCGGGTAGTCGGCGGGCAGGTTCCATTTGGCGCGGTAGTCTTCCGGCGACATGTCGTAATGCGACCGCAAATAGCGCTTAAGCATTTTGAGCCGCTTGCCGTCTTCCAGGCAAACAATGTAGTCGGGTGTGACTGAACGTTTCACCGGAACGGCAGGCTTCTGCTTTTCAGCCGGAGCCTGTTCCTCGACTCCGCCGATGCCGCCAAGTGATGCGTGAACTGAGCGAATCAATTCAGGCAACTCGGAAGGTGAAAGCTCATTATTGCTGACATACGCAGCAATAACTTCTGCCGTCAGCCGAACAACTTCTTCGCGATCGATAATATCCAAGTCTTTGTCGTAATCACTCATATTTTGGCTGTTCCTTCAGGGCACAATTCTTAGTTCTTTGGAAGCGTATAGTGAGATAGGGGCGCACACGCAAGCACTCTCTTCAGTTGTTTGAATATACAGGCAAGCAAAGCTAACCGGGCGTAAATTGTCGCCTGTCCGGTGTACTTGGTTGTATTCACATGGCGTATCCGGCGCACTTTTCCAGTGCTGCCCTACGGTTGAGATGGGCGCACCCTCCGGGATGTGGTAGACCTGCCATCTACGCACAAGATATGCGCAAAGCAGGTGTGTTCCGCAGGTGCTTGCCTCGCCGCTGCATCCGGCTTAACTCCTGCACTGAAAACCGGCTGGATCAGGCCGGATGTGCTTTGCCAGACGCTTGAAATTGAGGGCTGCCCATGTCGCTTCACGACACCGCCAACGATAGTTCCGCTCCTGACGGGTATTTCACCCGTAGCCTGGCGGAAGCTGACCCGGATATTGCCGCCTCAATTGGGCGCGAATTGGAACGCCAGCAGACGCAGATCGAGCTGATCGCGTCGGAGAATATCGTCAGCCGCGCGGTGCTTGAAGCGCAGGGATCCGTCCTTACCAACAAATACGCCGAGGGCTATCCCGGCCGCCGCTATTACGGTGGCTGCGAATTTGTTGATGAAGTGGAAGTGCTGGCGATCGAGCGGGCCAAGCGGCTGTTCGACTGCAAGTTCGCTAATGTGCAGCCCAATTCAGGCAGCCAGGCCAATCAGGGCGCCATGATGGCGATGATCAAGCCTGGCGACACCATTCTGGGCATGAGCCTTGATGCCGGTGGCCATCTCACCCATGGCGCCAAGCCGAACCAGTCCGGCAAGTGGTTCAACGCCGTACAATACGGCGTGCGCAAGCAGGATGGTCATATCGATTATGATGAAGTCGCGGCCCTTGCTCGCGAGCATAAGCCCAAACTCATCATCGCCGGCGGCTCAGCCTATTCACCGGTCATCGACTTCCAGAAATTCCGCGACATTGCCAACGAGATCGACGCCTTCCTGATGGTGGATATGGCGCATTTCGCGGGCCTGGTGGCGGGCGGCGTTTATCCCAGCCCGGTCCCTTTCGCGGATGTGTGCACCACCACCACCCACAAGACCCTGCGCGGGCCGCGTGGCGGCATGATCATCACCAACAATGAGGCGCTGGCCAAGAAGATCAATTCCGCGATCTTCCCGGGCATTCAGGGCGGCCCGTTGATGCATGTGATCGCCGGCAAGGCCGTCGCCTTCGGTGAAGCGCTGAAGCCGGACTTTAAAATCTATGCCCGCAACGTGGTTGAGAATGCCCGTGCGCTGGCCGCCTCACTGCAGAAGGGCGGCGTTGATATCGTCTCCGGCGGTACGGATAGCCATCTGATGCTTGTTGATCTGCGGCCCAAGGGCCTTAACGGCAAGGTGACTGAAGCAGCGCTAGAGCGCGCTCACATCACTTGCAACAAGAACGGGGTGCCGTTTGATCCTGAGCCGCCGATGGTGACGTCCGGCGTCCGCTTGGGCACGCCTGCGGGGACGACGCGCGGGTTCGGCGTTGCCGAGTTCAGCCTGATCGGCGATCTCATCACCGAAGTGCTGGATGGGCTGGTGGCCAATCCGGACGATAATTCAGCCGTTGAGGCGTCGGTCAAGAAGCGTGTACTCGAACTGTGCGCGCGCTTCCCGATCTACGGCTAGCAGCGATAACCAACAGACAGAACCACAACAATAGGGGACAGGGGCCATGCGCTGCCCGTTTTGCGGCAACGAGGATACGCAGGTTAAGGATTCACGGCCGACGGAAGATGCGGCTGCGATCCGGCGGCGGCGGTTTTGCCCGGCCTGCGGAGCACGGTTTACCACTTTTGAGCGCGTGCAGCTTCGCGATCTAACGGTCGTCAAGCGCAACGGCAAGCGCGAACCGTTTGACCGCGACAAGCTGGTGCGGTCGCTGCAAATCTCCTTGCGCAAACGTCCTGTTGAGCCCGAACGGGTGGAGCGTATGGTGTCGGGCATTGTCCGGGAGCTTGAAAGCACCGGCGAAGCAGACATTCCGGCCTCGATGGTTGGCGAGTTGATTATGGAACGCCTGAAGCTGCTGGATGAAGTGGCCTATGTGCGGTTTGCCTCCGTTTACCGGAATTTCCGGGAAGCGAAGGATTTCGAGAAATTCCTTGGCGGTCTCAATGATCCGCTGGATACGATTGGCGAGAACGACTAGGGCGCTGCCACCGGAACCCCCGGCACGGCAGTGCCGGGCTTTACGGCCTTTGGAAAAATGGCATGGCAACAGTTTCATCAGCACAGGCACAAGCTGCAACGGATACCCGCTTCATGCGGGTGGCGTTGACGCTTGCCGCGCGCGGGCTCGGTGAGGTTGCGCCTAATCCGGCTGTTGGCTGTGTCATCGTTTCACCCTCAGAAGAAACCCCGTTGATTGTCGGGCGCGGCTGGACGCAACCCGGTGGCCGCCCGCATGCGGAAACTGGTGCTCTGGCCCGCGCCGGAGACAAGGCACGCGGTGCTACCGTGTATGTATCCCTTGAGCCATGCGCCCATACCGGCAAGACCGGGCCATGCGCTCAGGCACTGATAGACGCGGGCGTCGCCCGTGTGGTTGTGGCGTGTACGGATGATGATCCGCGTGTAGACGGCAAGGGCATTGCGATGCTGCGCGATGCCGGCATCGACGTTGTGGTTGGTGTGCTCGAAAATGACGCGCGCGTCCTCAATGAAGGCTTTTTCCGCGCGACAAAAGCAAAGCTCCCCATGGTGACGCTGAAGATTGCCTCTACCCTTGATGGCAAGATCGCGACCCACAGTGGCAAGAGCCACTGGATTACCGGCCAGATGGCGCGCGAGCGCACCCACCTGATGCGCGCCCAGGCGGACGCGATCATGGTCGGCAGCGCCACCGCCATTGTCGATGATCCGCAGTTGACCTGCCGCCTGCCGGGGCTTGCCCATCGTTCCCCCATTCGCGTGGTTGCGGATGGCCGGCTGCGGCTGCCGCTGACATCCAAGCTTGTGCGCAGCGCCAACGATATTCGCGTCATCCTTCTGACCCGTGAAGATGCGGACAAGGATCGGGCGAAAGCGTTTGAAGAGCAGGGCGTCGAACTCATCAATGTGCCGCTTGGACCCGACAATCACATGGATATGACCAAGGGCATGGCGCTGCTGGCTGCGCGCGGCATTACCCGTGTGCTGGTCGAAGGCGGTGCGCGTCTTGCCGCTTCGCTGATGCGCGACGGGTTGGTGGACCGGATCGAATGGTTCCAGGCGCCCAAGATTATTGGTGACGACGGGTATTCGGCCATTGCAGCGCTTGGCCTCGACGAGATTGATCTTGATGCAGGCTTTGAGCGGTTGGCGGTGACAGCGCTTGGCGAAGACGTCCTTACAAGCCTGCGCGTGAATAGTGGAGCCTGACATGTTTACCGGCATTATCACAGATATAGGCTCTGTCGCTGAAGTTGAGACGCGCGGCGACACGCGGTTTCGCATCCATACGAAGTATGAAGCGGCGACGATGGCACTTGGTGCATCCATCGCCTGTTCGGGTGCCTGCCTGACGGTGATCGACAAGGGCAGGGTTGACGACAAGACCTCCTGGTTCGATGTCGAAGCATCAGCTGAGACGCTGACCCACACCAGGCTTGGGTCTTGGGCCGTCGGCACGCGGATGAATCTTGAGCGCGCGCTTAAAGCTGGCGACGAGCTTGGCGGTCACATTGTCAGCGGCCACGTGGACGGCGTTGGCAGTCTTGTCAGCACCGTACCCGAGGGCGACAGCTGGCGGCTCACCTTCAAGGCCCCGGCAGACCTGATGCCTTACATTGCGCCCAAAGGCTCCATCACCATTGACGGCATCTCCCTGACCGTCAACGAAGTCTGTGACGAGACCTTCGGCGTCAACATCATTCCCCATACCCAGACCCAGACAACCCTTGGCGATCTTTCGCCGGGCGATCCGGTTAATCTGGAAATCGACATGCTGGCGCGCTATGTGGCCCGTCTAACGCAGAGCCATTTCGGCAAAACGCCAGCCTAGAGCAATCAGAAAAAGAGCGGGTGCCAAGGAGCACAAATGAGCGAATTTACAAATTACCTGTCGCCGATCGAGGATGTGATCGAGGACGCACGCAACGGCAAGATGTTCATTCTTGTGGATGCGGAAGACCGTGAGAATGAGGGCGACCTCATTATCCCTGCACAGATGGCAACGCCGGATGCGGTCAACTTCATGGCCAAATATGGCCGTGGGCTGATCTGCCTGGCACTGGGCGAAGAGCGGGCCTCACAGCTCAATCTTGAATTGATGTCGGCGCATAACCAGTCGCGGCATCAAACAGCTTTCACCATCTCGATTGAAGCGCGCGAAGGCGTCACCACGGGCATCTCCGCCCATGACCGCGCCCACACCATTGCCGTGGCGATTGACCCCACCAAGAACTACACGGACATCGCAACGCCGGGCCATGTGTTCCCGCTGGTAGCGCGTCAGGGTGGCGTGCTGGTGCGTGCCGGGCATACGGAAGCTGCCGTTGATATTTCGCGGCTTGCGGGCCTCAACCCGGCAGGCGTTATCTGCGAGATCATGAATGATGACGGCACCATGGCCCGCCTGCCGGACCTCGTTCAGTTTGCGCAGCTGCACAATCTTAAGGTTGCGACCATCGCTGACCTCATCGCCTATCGCCGCAAGCATGACAATTTCATGCACCGGGCCATCGACAAGCCGTTTGTCAGTGAAGCCGGTGGCGAGTTTCAGCTGATGGTTTATCAGAATAAAGTTCAGCATGCGGAACATCTGGCTTTGGTCAAGGGCGATATCTCTACGCCGGAACCTGTTCTGGTGCGGATGCATGCCATCAATGTGTTCGACGACATTCTGCATGGCACTGGCGGGCGCTCGTCGCTCATCGAAGACAGTATGAAGGTGATTGCCGAGGAAGGCCGCGGTGTCATCGTGATCATCCGCGATACCGAAGCCACCATTGTATCGGACATGCTGCATGCGGAAGGTAAAGGTCGTCACGAATCCGGTCCCCAGCGATTGCGCGAATATGGTATCGGCGCGCAGATATTGTTGGATCTGGGCGTGCGCCAAATGGAGCTTTTGTCCAATTCGCCAAACCTGACAATCGTCGGCATCGAGGGCTACGGGCTTGAGATCGTCGGTCAGCGGCGTATCTCCGACGGCAAGAGCGTGAAGACGGGGGCTGCGAAATGAGCAAGAAGCATCCCCACATTCTGATTATCGAAGCCCGCTTTTATCCTGAGCTGACCGATGAAATGGCGCGCGGTGCCATTGCCGAGATTGAGGCGCAGAACGGCACCTATGAGCGTATGGAAGTGCCCGGCGTTCTGGAGATCCCGGCTGCTGTCGTTTATGCCCTGCGGGCCATGGCTGTTACCGGCCGCCAGACGCATTATGATGGCTTTGTGACCCTTGGCTGTGTGATCCGTGGCGAAACGGCGCATTTCGATATTGTTGCATTTGAAAGCGCACGGGCGCTTATGGACCTTTGCGTCGAACATGCCCTTGCCCTTGGCAATGGCATCCAGACGGTTGAGAACGAGGCGCAGGCTTGGGCCCGCGCCAAGGTGGACGACAAGAACAAGGGCGGCGGCGCGGCCGCAGCGGCTCTTGCGATGATTGCCCACAAGCGGAAAATGAAGGTGGACGGACTTTGAGCGCCAAAGCGCAGACGACAGAGCTTCACGAAGCGCGCAGCAATGCGCGGCTTGCTGCCGTGCAGGCGCTCTACCAGATGGATATCGGTAGCGCCGACATTGGCGATGTGATTGCTGAATTCCGTGCTTCACGTCTTGGCCGGACCTATGACGGCGAGACGGCGGCCGAACTCTCCGATGATGCGCCTGCGGATCCGGATTTCTTTGAATCCATCGTGCGCGGTGTTGTCGAGCGGCAGGCGGAACTTGATCCGGCGATTGACGGTGCGCTGGCAAAAGGCTGGCGGTTGCCGCGTCTGGACGCCACGCTGCGGGCGATCCTGCGGTCAGGGTCATTTGAAATCTATGGCCGGTCGGATGTGCCGCCCAAGGCTGTCATCAATGAGTATGTCAGCGTTGCGCATGCCTTCTTTGATGGCGACGAACCCAAGGTGGTGAATGCAGTGCTCGACCGGTTGGCGCGCGAGCTGCTGGGAGCCGAGACGCTGGATTCAAAGACGTCGGACCCAAAGACGTCGGATAAGGCCTGACGCCCGTGTCAGATTTGCCTGACACAGAATTTTCTCTCATACGGCGCCTGTTCGCGCCCCTGTCCGACGAGGCCCACGGCTTTGGCCTGCGCGACGATGTGGCTTTGGTGCCGCCATCGGAGCCTGGCAAGCAGAGCTGCGTCACCAAGGACATGATCGTCGCGGGTGTGCATTTTCTGCCCGATGATCCGCCGGACCTGATTGCCCGCAAGCTGATCCGCGTCAACGTGTCGGACCTTGTGGCCAAGGGCGCTGTGCCGGATAGCTGCCTTCTTGCCGCTGCGTTCAATAGTGACCGTGATATTGCGTGGATTGAGGCTTTCGCTGCCGGGCTGGCCGAAGATCTCGAGACCTATGGCATGGCGCTGATCGGCGGCGATACGGTGCGCACGCCCGGCCCCGACACATTCTCCCTTACAGCTTTTGGCCATGTGGGACGCCGGACAATTGTCCTGCGCAGCGGGGCGCAGGCGGGGGATAACCTTTACGTCACCGGCACCATCGGTGACGCCGGGCTTGGCCTCAAAATCCTGCGCGGTGATCTTGGAACGGTGGCTCTTGGCATCCGCACGCGGCTTGAAGAGCGGTATCGCCTGCCGCAGCCAAGGGCTGAGTTCGGACGTGCCTTGTCAAATTTTGCAACCGCCGCCCTCGACGTGTCGGACGGTCTTGTGGCCGATGCCAGCCATATGGCCGAAGCCTCCGGGCTTGCCGCACGGATTGAGTTCGACCGTGTGCCGCTCTCGTCATCCGCCACGCGCCTTGTGAAGAAAGACAAGGCGCTGCATCTGTCTCTTCTGGGCGCGGGCGATGATTATGAAATTCTGTTTGCCGCCCCGGCCAGCGCTTCGGATGCGATTGCGGCGGCGTCTGGTCAGGCGGACACGCCGCTGACCCGGATCGGGCAGCTGGTATCAGGGACCCCCGGAGACGTGACGGTTCTTGATACCGACGGTGCGGCCCTTGATCTTCCGACCCCCGGCTACCGGCATTTCTGAAAAGCAGACGCTTTTATGCGGGCCCGGCGAATCGCCTACCCTTGGTCCAGCACAGAGAGGGACAGTCGGCGGATGCCCAATGCCGTGATTGATGGATATGAAGCAGCGGCGGCTGAGTTGATCCCTCGATTCGAGGCCATCCCTACTGACGTGCTGCTGAAGCCCGTATCCCATTTGCTACCCACAATACCGTGCCGGGTCCTTGATGTGGGCGCGGGCACAGGGCGAAACCCAGCCTGGTTTGCATCAAATGGTCATCGGGTCACGGCGAGTGAACCCGTTCGCGCGTTCAGGAAGGCTGCGGCGGCCAGTTACCCGGACACCGGAATCCGATGGCTCGATGATACGCTGCCACAGCTTCAAACGACGAGAGACCTTGGGGAAGCCTTTGATTTCGTGCTGCTCAGTGCCGTTTGGCAGCATGTTGAGACATTAGATCGCGCTGCCGCGATGGGCAGTCTGGCAGGGCTAATGGCACCGGGTGCAATGCTGATTATGTCCGTTCGCCACGGTCCCGGCGCGCCGGACAGGCCGGTTTATGCCTCCTCGGACACGGAGACGCAGGACCTGGCAAGCCAATATGGACTGGCGCTTACCTTCATCCGACGTACCGAGTCGATTCAGGCCGCCAATCGGGCTGCGGGCGTTGCTTGGTCGTGGATGGCCTTCAAAGCGACCTGACAGGCCTGTAAGCATAGCAATTCAGCGGTTTCTTGGGTCCGGCAGAATGCGTTAACGCCGGTTGCGTTGGCCCGGCGGCTTTGGCATTGTGGCGGCATCAAGGCGGGGAGGGATTGGCTGTCACCGGATGCGGTTCGGTGGGGGCTCAACTGGGTTTTTCCCGTCAAACTACAAACCAATAGATTGGCTGCCGGGCTTCCGGCAGACCTATTCAGGGGAACATTCCGAATTATGAGTAATACCATGATGGCCATTCTGGCCGCTGGCGCTCTGTCGCTGGTCTACGGTGCTTGGGCGATCCGCTCAGTGCTGGCGGCCAGTGCCGGCAATGCGCGCATGCAGGAAATTGCAGGCGCAATTCAGGAAGGCGCTGCGGCCTACCTCAACCGTCAATACTCAACCGTGGCCGTTGTCGGCGTGGTGATCTTTGCCATCGTCTGGTGGCTGCTCGGCATGCTGACGGCGATCGGCTTTGCGTCCGGCGCCATTTTGTCGGGCCTTGCCGGCTATATCGGCATGATCGTCTCCGTGCGCGCCAATGTGCGTACCACGCAGGCGGCATCTGAAAGTCTGGCCGCTGGTCTCAACATTGCGTTCAAGTCAGGTGCCGTCACCGGCATGCTGGTGGCCGGTCTCGCGCTTCTGGGTGTGGCCGTTTACTACACGGTGCTCACGGATACGCTGGGCCATGCAGCCAATTCACGTCAGGTGATTGATGCGCTTGTGGCGCTTGGCTTTGGCGCCTCGCTCATCTCAATCTTTGCGCGTCTCGGCGGCGGCATCTTCACCAAGGGTGCGGATGTGGGCGGTGACCTCGTCGGCAAGATCGAAGCAGGCATTCCCGAAGATGACCCCCGCAACCCCGCAACCATCGCCGACAATGTGGGCGACAACGTGGGTGACTGCGCGGGCATGGCGGCCGATCTGTTTGAAACCTATGCGGTGACAATCGTTGCCACCATGGTTCTGGCCTCCATCTTCTTCGTCGGCACCGCCGGTGAGCAGATGATGATCTATCCGCTGACAATCGGTGCAACCTGCATCGTGACCTCGATCATCGGTACGTTCTTCGTGAAGCTCGGCAAGTCGGGCAACATCATGGGTGCGCTCTACAAGGGCTTCATTGCTTCAGCAATCCTGTCGCTGATCGCGCTCTACTTCACCACCGATTATGTGATCGGCCTTGATACAAGCTACACGCTGACCAACGGTCTGAGCTTCGACGGCATGGCGCTCTACCTTTGCGGTGTTGCTGGTCTGGTTATCACCGGTCTCATCATCTGGATCACCGAGTACTACACGGGCACCAACTACCGCCCGGTGCAGTCGGTGGCGCAGGCATCCGTCTCCGGTCACGGCACAAACGTGATCCAGGGTCTGGCCGTCTCGCTTGAAGCCACAGCGCTTCCCGCCATCGTTATCGTTGCGGGCATCATTGTGACCTTCAATCTTGCTGGTCTGTTCGGCATTGCCATTGCCGTCTCCACGATGCTGGCTCTTGCCGGCATGGTTGTGGCGCTCGACGCGTTTGGTCCTGTGACCGACAACGCCGGTGGCATCGCTGAAATGGCTGAGCTGGACGAAAGCGTCCGCAAGACCACTGACGCGCTTGATGCAGTTGGTAACACCACCAAGGCCGTGACCAAGGGCTATGCCATTGGTTCAGCTGGTCTTGGTGCTCTGGTGCTGTTTGCTGCGTATACGGAGGACCTCAAGTTCTTCGCTGCAAGCCCGGATCTATATCCGTACTTTGCCGGCATCAATGTCGACTTCTCGCTCTCCAACCCATACGTGGTTGTGGGCCTGCTGATGGGCGGCATGCTGCCGTTCCTGTTCGGGGCCATGGGCATGATGGCTGTGGGCCGTGCAGCTTCTGCCATCGTGGAAGAAGTACGCCGTCAGTTCAAAGCCAAGCCCGGCATCATGCAGGGTACGGAGAAGCCTGACTACAAGCAGGCTGTTGATCTGCTGACCAAGGCTGCCATCCGTGAGATGATCGTACCGTCACTGCTGCCGGTGCTTTCACCGATTGCGCTGTTCTTCATCATCTCCTGGGTTGCCGACAAGTCGGCTGCGTTCTCGGCTCTCGGAGCAATGCTGCTGGGTGTGATCGTGACAGGTCTCTTCGTGGCCATCTCCATGACTGCCGGTGGCGGTGCGTGGGATAACGCCAAGAAGGTGATTGAAGACGGTGCGTATGGCGGCAAGGGCTCAGACGCCCATAAGGCAGCCATCACAGGCGACACGGTTGGTGATCCCTACAAGGATACCGCCGGTCCTGCCGTCAACCCGATGATCAAGATCACGAACATCGTGGCCCTGCTGCTGCTGGCGGTTCTCGCCCACGGCGCATAACGGCTGACTGCACGACACAAAAAGAGGCGGCGTTCCTTATCGGGGCGCCGCCTTTTTCTTTTCCAGGGTGTGACGTGCGGCGCTACGCCCGGCTGCCAAATTCCGTCATCGCTTTGGTGTAGTCATCAAGTTCGGGGAACTTTTCAAAACTGTGCTGTGCGGGTGTCGTCACCCAGGCCAGTTTTTCCGATGTGTAGGATTCGATAAACGGCTGTGTGCCGGATGTATCGTCCAGCATCGGCGATCGTAGATTGACGAAAGCGCCGCCCATGACGCGGGTGAATACCCAGCTCATGCAATCCGGGCAGAACATGTGATCCACCTCGCCGCCGTGGAGGCCGCCGATTACGGGCTCACCGGCAGTGACGTCAAAGCTGTCACCGGCGAACATGGCGCTGAGCGAGTAGGGACCGCCGGTCATGTGCCTGCAGCCGGTGCAGTGGCAGGCCATGGTCATGAGAGGCGGCCAGGGGACGCGGAAACGGATCTTGTCGCAGCGACAGCCGCCTTCGCGCATTTGCTGTGCGGCGTCGGTCATGCGGTTAGAGCCCTCGTGTGGGGTCCGCCCGGGCGCCGGAGCCAAACCGGCCCAGATTGCCGAACATCTGCTGCAGGAAGGTCAGCTCCTTGCCGCGGGTTGGTGTTTCCTGGTTGATGAAGTTGATGATCTTGCCGTCTTCGAGGCCGTAGTAACCGAGCTTCTCGACATTGCCGGAGGCATCGAAATAGACGGCAACGATTTCCCGATCGACAGCTTCTTCATTGAAGAAGGCCAGCTGCTCGTGAACGCTGGAAATGTAATACCAGGAGTTGCCCTCAATGGTGGACACGGTCGATGGCGACCCGAAGGAGGTCAGCACGCTGTCCTTGTTGTCGATGCCGACGCGGATTTCTTCCAGCAGGTCCTCATTGGGGACATAGCCGCGCTGGCTGACCGTCGGCGAACAGGCGGTTAGCGCGGCTGTGAGGGCAAGAGCGGCGGCACCGTGCCGCAGTGAATTCTGTATGGGCCTGCGCACATTAGTCTCCATAAACGTCCTGGGGCAGGGTACATGACGCACCAGCCAAATCAGTAACCCCATAAATGAAGAGCGGCGGGCCGCTTGGCAAGAGGGGGCTTTGGGCTTAATCCCCATGGGAGCAATTGCCGGAAAGGCTCGATTTATGATTTTAGACCGCCTCTTGGCCCCGATCCGCGCGCCATTTAAGGCTTCGCGGCGCAACCGGCCAGTGCTTGACGCGCTGTATGGGACAGTGATGGCACAATCCCGCGATCCATATTTTTATGCGCAGCTGGGGGTGCCCGACACGTTTGAGGGTCGTTTTGACCTTCTGGTGCTGCATACCTATCTGGTCAATTCGCGGCTGCGTGGTGGCGGTGAGGTGGCGCAGGCGCTGTCTCAGGATCTGTTCGACCACATGTTTCGCGACATGGACCATGTGCTGCGCGAGATTGGTGTCGGCGATATGGGGATTTCCAAACGCATCCAGAAGATGGCATCGAAGTTCTATGGCCGCACGGATGCGTATGAGCGGGCTTTGGACGAAGAGACCGAGGCGCCGTTGCGTGATGCGCTGACCCGCAACGTCTATACCGGTCTTGAGCCGGAGCCTGTGCATGTTACAGCGCTTGCATCATATGTCCGCCGTGCGCGAGCCGAGCTTGGGCTTCAATCGGTCGATGACCTAATCGAGGGCCAACTGCGATTTCCCAAGGTGGATACCAATGTCTGAGACAGTGCCGGGCACGCCCGAATATTCCTACATTATTGAAGTGCCGTCGCTGCCGGGGACCGGCATTGAGCGGCCGATCCGTCCGACAGCTGAAGAACGGGCGGCCATTGCTGAGCGCCTCGGTCTGCAATCTTTGGATCGTTTTGAAATAAAGATCCGCGTTGTGCCGTGGCGCGGCAGCGGGGCGAAATTTCATGCTTCGTTTGAGGCCGATCTTGTGCAGTCCTGCGTCGTGACGCTCGAGCCCGTGCCCGCGCATGTGTCGGATGAGTTCGACGTGCGCTTTCTGCCTGCGGAGAAGCTTGAAGAACCAAAGCCGGGTCAAGAGCCGGAGTTTGTTGCAAGCGAAGAAGATCCCCCCGAGCCGCTCGGCGGTGAAACGGGTACATCTTTTGATGCGGGTGACGTTGCTGTTCAATATCTGTCGCTGGCGCTTGATCCATATCCGCGCGCATCTGGTGCGGAGATTCCGCAAGAGGCGACCTCACCTGAGGAACCATCGCCCTTCGCGGTGCTGGCGGCTTTGAAGCCGAAGGATAAAGACGCCTGAAATCAATGCCTTAGCGGCACGGTTGAGTTGCTGCCGGGTTGCTTTATGTTGCACGCCGCCTCGCTGGAGCCTGCGGATTGTCGATTCGCAGGTGTCATTTTCCGGCTGGCGCCCATTCCTGATCCCGGTCCCTCAAGGTGGTGGCCCGGACTTTAAATTGAAGCGGAGTTGCGCTTGGCTGGCGGCATTACAATCGCGCTGGACGCTATGGGCGGAGATCTTGGGTGTGCGGCCGTTGTTGGCGGTGCCAGCATTGCCCGTGTCCGCCACCCCGACGTGCATTACGAATTTCACGGTGATCGGGCGCTACTGGAACCGCTGCTTGATGCAGATGCGTTGCTGAAGGCGGTCTCGACCATCCACCATACTGATGTGGCTGTCTCCATGAGCGACAAGCCGAGCCAGGCGTTGCGCATGGGGCGGCGTGTATCGAGCATGTGGCTGGCGATTGATGCGGTGAAGCAGGGGCGGGCGCAGGCGGCTGTGAGCTGCGGCAATACCGGTGCGCTTACCGTCATGTCGCGGATGATACTCAAGACCATGCACGGCATCGACCGGCCGGCACTTGCTGCGATCTGGCCGACCATGCGCGGCGAGAGCGTCGTGCTGGATGTGGGGGCCAATGTGGTTGCCGAACAAAAGAACCTCGTCAACTTTGCCATCATGGGCGAGGCCATGGCGCGCACGGCGCTTGGCCAGCCGCACCCGACTGTCGGTCTGCTGAATATCGGCGCCGAGGAAATGAAGGGCAACGAGGACCTGAAAGGTGCCGCGCAGATCCTGCGCGAGACTGATCTCAATTTCGATTTTCATGGGTTCGTCGAAGGCAACGACATTTCCAAGGGCACCGTCGACGTGGTGGTGACCGATGGGTTTACCGGCAATGTAGCGATCAAGACGGCAGAGGGTATGGCGCGGCTTATCGGGGACTATCTGTCCAATGCCATGCGCCGGTCGCTGGCCTCGCGGATTGGCTATTTGCTGGCGCGTGGTGCGTTCAAGGTGTTGCGCCAGCGGATGGATCCAGGTCGGTCAAATGGCGGCGTGTTCCTTGGGCTCAACGGCATCGTCGTCAAAAGCCACGGCTCGGCCAATGAATCGAGCGTTGCTGCAGCACTTGGCCTTGCCATCGATATGGCGCAAAACGACATCATCAATAAAATCGCCGCTGATCTGGCCGTTTTACACGGGCCGGAGGCGCAGGCCGATACAAAGACACCGGAGCCCGCTTAGTCATGATCCGTTCCATCGTTAAGGGCACCGGTGCGTATCTGCCGGCGCGCGTCGTCACCAATGCCGAAATGGCAACCATGGTGGATACGTCGGATGAATGGATTGTCGCTCGGACCGGTATCGAGCGGCGGCACATTGCAGCTGAAGGTGAGTTCACGTCCGACCTGGCAACTGCGGCGGCCAAGGCGGCGCTTGCGGATGCGGGCGTCAATGTAGACGACGTGGACATGATAGTTGTGGCCACCGCGACACCGGACGATACGTTCCCGGCCACTGCGACCGTTGTGCAGCATGCCTTGGGCATGGAGCGCGGCTTTGCGTTTGACATGCAGGCCGTGTGTTCAGGCTTCGTCTATGCGGTCGCCACCGCTGACAACTTCATCAAGGCCGGCCAGGTTAAAACCGCACTGGTCATCGGGGCTGAAACCTTTTCACGAATTCTGGATTGGGAAGACCGCACCACGTCCGTCCTGTTCGGCGACGGCGCCGGCGCCATCGTACTGCAGGCAGGTGAGGGTAAGGGCACCATTGAAGATCGCGGCGTCCTTTCCTCACATCTGCATTCGGATGGCCGCTACCGCGACAAGCTCTACGTGGATGGTGGCCCGTCACGCACCGGCACCGTCGGGCATCTGCGCATGGAAGGAAAAGAAGTTTTCCGCCACGCGGTCGTCAACATCTCGGATGTGATTGACGAGGCGATGGATGCGACCGGGCTGACCGCTGCGGATATCGACTGGTTCGTACCGCATCAGGCCAACCGGCGGATTCTGGACGCCACGGCAAAGCGTATCGGTCTGCCGCCGGAAAAAGTTGTGATGACGGTGATGGATCATGCAAACACCTCTGCTGCCTCGGTGCCGCTGGCGCTGGACGTGGCGCGCAAGGATGGCCGCATCAAGCAGGGCGATATGGTGCTGCTGGAAGCCATGGGCGGCGGGTTCACGTGGGGCTCCGCACTGGTCCGCTGGTAGCGATTGCTGGCGGGTCGTTGTTGATTGCATTAACTTTCCCGCATAAGTCACTGGCCTTGCAGGGTTTTGCACCTTCTAGAGGCTTGCGGCAAAGGCCGTGTCGGGGTAAAAATACGGAATCATGAGCAAAACACTGACACGCGCCAATCTGAGCGAAGCCGTCTATCAAGAAGTCGGTCTGTCGCGGAATGAATCTGCTGATTTTGTCGAGCGGGTGCTGGAGGAGATATCCTCAAGCCTCGAACAGGGTGAAACCGTCAAGGTGTCGTCCTTCGGCGCATTTTCGGTGCGCGAAAAAGGCGGGCGTGTGGGCCGTAATCCCAAGACCGGCGAAGAAGTGCCGATCAAGCCACGCCGTGTGCTGGTGTTCCGTCCAAGCCATGTCCTCAAGGACCGGGTCAACAAGCTTGCGCCCAAGGATGCCGCGCCGGGCGACACTGAGGACACGAAAACCGCGTGAGTCCGGATTCCGGGTCTGAAGGGCCACCCCAAGTGCAAAAGTCTCCCGATGCTTTCCGGACAATTTCCGAGGTCGCCAACGAACTCGACGTCCCGCAGCATGTGCTGCGCTTCTGGGAAACCAAGTTTACGCAGATCAAACCGCTGAAACGCGGTGGCGGGCGGCGGTATTATCGTCCCGAAGATGTGGATCTGCTGCGCGGCATCCGCACGCTGCTTTATCATGACGGTTACACCATTAAGGGTGTGCAGAAGGTGTTCCGCGAGCAGGGCATCCGCCAGGTCAGCGAGATCGGCCGCGAGGAATATGCGGCTGAACAGGCGGAAGCCGCTGCCCGGGAAGCTGCCGACGCGCAATCCGCCGCGCCAGTGGCAAAACCGGCTGTGCAGGTGCCGGTGGTGCCGGTGACACCCCAGGCCCTGACCGAAGAGCAGCAGGACAAGCTGGAGACCATTCTTGATGAGCTTGAGGCGCTGCGCGACCGGCTGGCAGCGGCCCGCAAGCGAGCTGCGGCATAGGCGGAACTGACTAAAAATAACGGGCTATACGGCGTTGCGGTGGCGCAAAACCGCCCCTATAGTCCGCCTCCCTCCCGGCGGGCGGTGCCAGAATTTCTCGCACCCCGCCGTGTCACTAACGGAGCGTAGCGCAGCCTGGTAGCGCACTTGTCTGGGGGACAAGGGGTCGTCGGTTCAAATCCGGCCGCTCCGACCAATTCTGACAATCGCCCTTTGGGCATGTCATCAGCAGGCCGGGTCTGGCGCAAAGTCAGGCCCGGCCTGTTTTAGTTGGCGGTCTGTTTCAAACTGTGGCTTGCCGGGGCTGGTCTTGCGGCGGTGCGGCCAGCATCAGCCCCCAGACGATGCCCATCAGCAGATACAGATGCCGCCAATGGTTGATGTCGATAATCACCGCCTCGCCGAACAGACCGGCGAGGGTCGCATAGGCGACAATAAAGACGCCGCGGCGCGGGCCTCTCATTGCATAGCCAAAACCGCGGATCATGGTGAGCGCGAAGGCGCTGATCAGCCCCATAAGGCTGAGGAAGCCACCGTTCACAAACACGTTGAGGTAGACATTGTGGGTGTCTTGCTGGGCAATCATCCCCCAATTGGCCGCGCCGATGCCGAACGGGTTTGACAGCGCCATTTTCAGGGCATCCAGCTGGCCTGTAAAACGGCCGCCTTCGCGGGTGTCATAGCTTTGCAGGCCAAGACGCATTTCCAGGATATCGCGGACATCGGGCAGGGTGAGTGCCCAGCCGATTGCCAATGTCAGCATGCCTGCCATGACAATGGCGATGAGCACAATGCGGCCGCGCTGCCTTCGGGTTTCCGGCGCAAGCGCCAGCAGTGCTGCCATGACGATGGCTGACACCGCAAGATGGATCCATGCGCCGCGGGAGAAACTCAAAAACAGTCCAACCACCATCACGGTTGCGATCGGTCCCCAGAAGAACAATGCGGCGGCAACCCGGCGTGTGGTCATGCGCCAGACCGCGTAGAGGATCGGCGCGACGAGAAAGGGCCCGAATATGTTGGGGTCCTGAAACAGCGCCTTGGCGCGGCCGAAGACCAACAGAATGTCACCGCCCGGGACCGCACCCAGATAGCCGCCAATACCCAGCAATGCTGCACTCAGGCCGGCCACAAGAAAGCCGCCCCAGATCGCCCGCAAAGCGTAGTCCGGCGACGCGGCGACAATTGCTGCAAAGAACACAAAGGTGAGTGTCAGATAGGTCGAGGTTTGCAGAGCGGTGATCGACATATCGATGTAAAGCGCTGAGGTGCTGGCGATCATGTAGCCCAACAGCACCAGCGCCAGCAGACTGGCGGGAAGCGCGATGCCGCGGGGAATGCGCAGGCCAAGCATAAATAGAAGACCGGCCGTCGCAATCAGCAGCAGGTCATAGGGTGCAGGTTCGCCTAGCTGGTAATGGAGTGTGGCGATAACGACGAACAGCAACACCGCTGCAAACTTGGTGTTGGCAATGTCGGTGTACCGGCTGCCGGGCGCGGTTGCGGGTATTGCGTTGAAACCGTGTGCAGGGCCGGGGCCTGCAGCGCGCATCTGCATGTCATGCTCCGCGGGCGGTTTGGTGCGGGCGGCTTGTCATCACCTGGCCGGCATGGGCTGCGGGCGCATCGCACAATACGGCGCGGTAAACTTCTTCAACCCCATCCACCATCTGGCCGACGGAAAACCGGCGCGCAATGTCCTGACGCATGTCGCGCGCCGTGGCAATTGCAAGATCGGGCGTATCGAGTGTGTTAGCGATCTCGCTGGCAAGGGCCAGAGCGTCATCAGGTGCCACCAGCTGCGTGGCGCGGCGGCCGAAGATTTCAGGAATGCCACCGCTACGGGTCGAGACCAGCGGCATGCCTGCGGCCAATGCCTCAAGCACGACATAGGGAAGGGACTCAGCCAGTGATGGCACGACGACCATTTGTGACTGGGCGAAAATGTCCCGCGCTTTCACCGTGCCGGGGAAGGTCACCATATGCGCCAGCCCAAGCATGCAGGCGCGGTCCTTGAAATACTCCCGGTCGGCACCGTCGCCGGCGATTACCACTTTAAGCTTGCGGGTGCGCAGGGTTGCCAGCGCATCAAGCAGCGTATCGACGCCCTTGAGCAGGCGCAGCTCGCCGACAAAGGCAATGTCATATATTTTGGTAAGCAGGGGCAGCGGGCGGAAGTCCTGCTCGCCGACGCCGTTATGGACAACCTTTGAATAGGCGCGCGGCTCACCGACCTTCATGGCAAAGGCCTCGCGCGCAAACATGCTTTCAAAAATGAATGCGTCGGTGCGCCCGTTGAGCATGCGTTCGATGCCGAGATACAGCATACCCGCCAGGCTATTGGCGTCGTAGTGCAGCGAGCCACCATGCGGGGTGTAGATTGTGCGCGCGTGGCGATCGGGGTCCTGGTCGCGCTTGCCACCGCGCGCACCATAGACACCGAGCCGCGCCATCAACCCGCCTTTGGCACCATGCCCATGCACGATGTCGAGGCACAGTTCCGAGCGCAGCGTGCGTACGGCGGCGATGGCTGCAATATCTTTTGGATGGGGAAGGCGGGGAATGGGCATTCGCCGCAGGCCCAGTTTGAGGCCGGGTTCGAGTGCGGCGAGGCGCGCATTGGCACTGTCACAGCTGCTGTCCGACGAACACAGAATGCCAACGGCATGGCCCGCAGCGATCTGGCCACGCACAAGGTCCTCCACATGCCGTAGCACGCCACCTGCCGGTGCGCGGAACACATGCAGGATGTTGAGCGGCCGGTCGGTGCCGGGGTGGCTATGAGAAGGGGTGTTGGTCATCTACGGCGCCCGCCCTAAAAGAAGCGTTCGCGGATGAAGATGGTATCTCCGGGAAATACCTGTGCTTCCACATCGGCCTTGAACTCCGACGTGGCGGCATTGGCAACGCGGGTGATGCGCGCGCGCGATTTGTTGGCGCGATAGGTGTAGCCACCGGCAATGGCAACTGCCGTTTCCACGGTCATGCCGGCAACATAGGGATACTGGCCGGGTGAATTGACCTGCCCCAGAATGAAGAACGGGCGGAAGGCCGATACTTCAACGGCGACGTTGGGATTGCGCAACAGCGACTGTGCCAATGCCTGTTCAATGGAGCGCTTGGCTTCATGCGGCGTCAGCCCGCGCATGCTCAGGGGTGGCAGCAGCGGCATGGTGATGGCGCCGCTATCATCCACCTTGAAGGTGCCCGAGAGATTTTCCTGGCCGAAAACGATGACACGAAGTTCATCGCCTGCATCGAGACGGTATTGCGATACCGGGGCACCGCGCTGTGCCGGGGCTGCCTGCTGCAGCGGGGCACGCTGTTGCGCCTGGGCTCCCTGTTGGGTGGGAGCACCCTGTTGAACAGCCGCAGGCTGTGGCATGGGCGCGGCCTGCGATAGCTGCTGGCCGCGATAGCCGCTGCAGCCTGCCAGCAGCAGCAATGCTGCGCCCGCAATACAGGTCCAATTCCGCCGATATGCATTCACCACAGTCACCGCCACACCCTTTGTTCATATCCAAGGGGGCGAGCCTAGAACGGGCACGGTTACCATGGCCTTAGCGCGCGCCGGCCCGATTGTGGGATTTATGCCCGATTTCCCGCCAAAAATGCGGGCGGTTAACATCCCGGTTACCTTAAGTCCGCTAAAAATCATGTCTGGAATAGATCCGCGGGCGGCGCGATTCGTGCGCAACCTAGTCGAATGCCGGTAGCAGAGCCTGGAGCGCGTGAACCCAAAGATGACTTACGGGGTGGCCAACCGCGATATGAATGCAGCATCAACCCGCACTGCCGGTGGTGACGCAGACGGTCTTGATGTGTGGGACCTGTTGGCGCGCATATGGGCGCGCAAATGGGTGCTGTTATTGTTCGCGCTGACCGGTGGCGTGCTGGCCTATGTCGGCTTGATGATGGTGACGCCGCAATATACGGGTGAAGTCCGTATCCTGATTGAAGGCCGTGCGCCCGATCCGACAACGCCATTGGCGACACAGGGCGTGCGTGAGGCCGACCAGCAAAAAATTGAGAGTGAAATTCAGGTCCTGCTGTCGCGCAGCCTTGCCGACGACGTAGTGAGCGCCTTGAAGCTTAATGAGTGGGAGGAGTTCGCCACCAAAGGCGGTGGATTCTTCGGCCTGGAGCCAACCACTCGCACCAATCGTGCAGATGTCATTGATGCCTATTTCAAGCGTCTCAATGTCTATCAGCTTGGATCGTCGCGTGTGATCGCCGTTGATTTCTGGGCAGAGCATCCACGCTCAGCAACTCTTGTCGCAAATGCCATTGCGGATCTTTATGTGGCGGGCCAGCTTGACGCGCAGGTGAGCGTCACCCGCCGCGCCAGTTCGTGGCTAGACCAGCAGGTTGAAAAACTGCGCGCGCAGGTGGCCGCATCTGAAGAAGCTGTTGAAACATTTCGCCGCAAGTCCGGCCTGTTTGAGAACAATGGCAACCTTCTGAAGACCGAAGAGCTTTCCGAACTCAACACCCAGCTTATTCTTGCCAATGCGGCCAGGTCAGAGGCGCAAGCACGGCTGGAAAGCGCGCGTGCATTGATGCAGTCGCCTGCAGGTCTGGAAACCTCGTCGGAGGTTCTCGATAGCAGTCTGATCCAGCAGTTGCGGGGTCAGGAAGTTGCCCTGCAGCGTGAAATCACCGATTTGTCCGCCGACCTGTTGCCGCAGCATCCCGCCATGATTGCCAAGCAGGCGGAACTTGATGATCTGCGCCACGCCATTTCAGGCGAAGTCGGCAAAATCGTGCAGCGGCTTGAGAACGAGGTGCGGGTTGCCCGGGCGCGTGAGCAGGCCTTGCGGGGGTCAATCAGTCGCCTGAAGAAGGACGTCAATGTTGAGCGTCAGCGTGAAAGCGAGTTGCGCGCTTTGGAACGTGAGGCAGCCGCCAATCGCGGTCTGCTGGAATCATTCCTGCTGCGTGCAAGTGAAGCAGGCGCGCGTGACGACCGTTCGATCCAGCGGCCGGAAGCACGTATTATTTCGCGAGCCAGTACGCCGGAAAGACCATCCTTCCCGCAAAAGACACCGATAATGATGCTGTCCTTCATGGCGGCACTGACGCTTGGCTTGCTTGTTGTGCTGGCCATCGAGATGGCTGCGTCTTCAGCTCCTGCGAAGGCTATTGAGCCGGTGGTGCGGTATCGCGCTGGGCGTGCTCGGTCAGAAGGGGTAGAGGCTACACCGGCCTTTGCACCGGCCTATCAGACATCAGGCATGACTCCGGACCCTTATGGGCAACAGGCTGTTCATCCTGGTTACGGGCAGGGTACTTATGGTGCCCCGGCACCGCAGCCATATGCGCCGCAGTATAACGCCCAGCGTGCCTATGTACCGCCGAGCTACTCACCGCCGGATCCGTTTGTGCCGCCGCAGCAAAGCTATCAGGCGGCAGCGCCGGCCATGCAACCTGCGCCCCAGCCGATACCGCAGACAGTTCAGCCGAGTTACCAGCAGCCACGCACACCGGTGACACAGATCGTCGCGCGGCTTCCCGCCAGCCCGACCATGACGCAGCACGATCAATGGATTTTGGGGCAGGCTGCACAGGATATTCTGCGGTTCATCCAGTCGCGTCCCAGCCGTAACGGGCCGCGGGTTGCGGGCCGCATTGTTCGGGTTTCAGGTGGCCGTTCAGGCAATCAGGATCTCATCGGTCTTGCCCGCATGCTGTCGCAATATGGCGCCAGCGTTGTCGCCATCGGTGGCAATGGCGGACAGGAATGGGGCCTTACAGACGTGCTGTCGCGGCGCGCTGGCTTTGAGCATGTTATGCGCCCGGACAATCAATCCGCAGCGCGGTTCATCAGCTGGGGTACAATTCCTGTCAGCGATGACCCCGCTCTTGTGCGCAGCGCCCTGGCAGCGCTTGCCCAGTCGGTCCAGATCATTCTCGTCGGCGATCCCGACGGCCCGGTCTATGGGCTCAACAGGTCGTTTGACGCCAGTGCGGATACCGCGCTGGTGTTCATGCGGGGGACGCAGGCGTCACAGCCGGCTCTGCCGCAAACGGACACTGCGGGTATTATCCAGGTCGTTTAGCGGGCTTGTGGCCTAAGGCGTAACAGCCGCGCCGCGCAGGATATGTTTTTTCACAAATTGCCGTGTCGCCGTATTGTTGCGGATCGGGTCCAGGACCGCATTCATGGCATCGTAGGCTGCTGCCTTGATGGTGTCGCGGACCGGCTGCTCGCCGGCACGTGGCTGCGGCAGGCCGATACGGCGCAGCATGTGATTGATATGAGCTACCTTGCGGACCTTCCATGTCTGCGCGTCGTGGAAGGTGATCCCCATGGAGATCGAAACTTGATCACTATTTTCGACAAAATGCGGATCGTTGAAGGGCACACAAAGTGCGTCGCCTGCGTTCAGGGTAAAGACCTGCTTGAGCGCTGCGAATTCCGGCCGGAACCGGATATAGCGGCTCTTGGCGGGTGAGAGCTCGGTATCCTGCGCTGTGGTGGTGGCCAGGTGGGGCAGGATGGTCATGGTTTTTGTGCCGCGCACGTGAAGCAGAAAGTTATGCTCCGTATCAAGATGATATGGAGTGACCCCGCCGGGCGACGTAACAAATACATAGCCCGCGCGATGTCCGAAATCAGATGGAGATACACCGGTCATCTCCGCGAGTTCGTCAACCAGTTCGTCCAGCAGTGCTGCATAGGCGGGGACATGCTCGATACCCTTGAGCACCATCCACGAGCCGCAGGTCTCAATTTCCCGCACGGTCTGTGCTGGCGACAGGCCGTTACCCACAACGGTTGCATTGCTTGCATCATTGGGAAGATTGGCCCGGTTGTAATCCACCTTGTCGATGGGCAGGTCATGTGCCAGCTGAACCACGCTCTCAAGGCTCAGTAGCGGGTGATCCGCGAGGTCATGGGACATCTTGAAGGCTGGCATGCCCATATGCATGTCGAAGGTGTTCTTGCCCTTTGCCGTGTCGGCATTGAGCGTGAAATGCTTGCTCATGAGGATCTCCTGTTCAGCCAGGTGCCGAGGTCTGCACGATATCGGTATGTGCGGGCCTTGAATGCGGCAATGCCGTGTTCAAGTGCCGCGGTCAGACGAATGAGGGCCGATGGTACTGCCGGGCCGGTTGCGACATTGATGTCGCGCATGGCGCGGCGTTCCCGCCACAAATGGTCGATCATCGGATGATCGGGATTGGCGCAGCTGTCGGTGAAAGCCATGCAGGGCATGCTGAGCGCACGTGCGGTCAGCTCCAGTTCCAGCAATACGCCGGGAGAGTGCCGCGCGAAGCTCTCGTCATAGGCGATCTTGAATGAGAACAGTCCGGTTCCATCCGCGCCACCGCCCGCGAAATTGACGATGCTTGCAACCGGCGCCCCATCCACTCGCAAAGTGAGGGGGTAGAGGTTGCCGCGAGCTGCGGCCATGCGGCAGGCATTGAGGAAGAACCGCATTTCCTGGGGACGCTGGGCCATGGCGGTGCCGCGCCTGCCTTTCCAGCCGCTGCGCTCAAGCTCCATGAATTCAAGTGCAACGCCTTCAACGGCAGCTGCATCGGTCAGGTCAGCAGTCTCAAACTCGACCACGCCCTCATCTGCCAACCGGCGGCCGAGGCGGCCGAACTCCTTGCGCTTTTTCTTTGAGATGCTGTTCGCCAGATAGGCGTCACCATCAAGCGAACTTGCGAGGATTGCGCGCTCAAAGCTGCGGGTTGTGCGTGCTGCCAGGCGCTCATGCGCAATGATGGCATCCAGGGTGCGGGCAAAGGCGCCGTCGGCGGCCGCATGATGGAAGCGGATGAGCTTTACCTTGCGGGCTTTCAAGGCGCCGATGATACCGTGCAACGCTGCATCCTCGTGGCCTTTGCGCAGCAGGGGCGTTGCGAGAAACCCGTGAATGTGCTTCCAGGGTTCTGCGGTCTTGAGGGGGATGCCGCGATAGGTTGAGCGGATGCGCACGGGCATCAGGCCGATGAGGAATGTCGGGTCGGCGGCATCGAATACCGCAAGAACCTGTACCTGCCTGCCACCCTTCAGATGCTCAAGCGCCGGGCGCAGCATATGCGCTTCAAAAAACGGGTTGGGCTCGCAGGCATTGTCAGCCAAGGCCCGCCAGGCCGGCAAAATCGTGTCGAGGTCGCCGCCGGACAGCCACGACACGGATATGGATGCGCTGCCGCCATGCGCCTTAGGGGGAAAGGCGGAGGCCGACATGTCCCTGAATGCGATACCCTTTCGGGCCTGTGTGTCGGTCAGCGTCATCGTCACGTCCTGACTACCGCCCGATGTGCCATTTCGGCATGCCGGACGAGGGGGGTACCACCACCGCAGCAAATGCGGTGCCAGCGGCGGGAAACGGTCGGAAAAAGCCTAGCGGGGCCGTAGTAAAAACGCGTTAATGCCGAGGTGTTTGCGCACGGCAAATGCAAGCGCTGCCAGATTGAGCGTCATGGCAATGACAGTGGACAGTGCAGCACCCAATGTTCCCAGCTCAGGGATCAGCACGGCGTTCATCGCGGCATTGCCAAGCGCCGACAGACAGATGATGCGGGTGGCGATCATCTGCTTGCCGGTCATCGACAAGAGATACTCAAGCGGCCCGACGGTGCAGCGCGCGATATAGGTGATGGCGAGGATCGCGAGGATCATGTAGCCGGCCTCAAAGCCAGCGCCAAACAGGCTCAGCACATATGGGGCGATAATCAGCAGTACCAGCGCGCCTGCGAAGGTTGGCCAGAAGCTCATGCGATTGAGGCCATCGAGAAAGCGCTGCAGGTCGTCACGCGTGCCGGACGCGTTGATTTCAGAGAATTTGGGCACCGCGCGGGCAGCCGTCGCGAAATAGACAAAGCCGATAAGGCTTGAGGTGCGCGCGGCGGCAAAATAGATGGCGACGGATGCCGGATTTTCGATCTGGCCGAGCATCAAGACGTCTGTTGAGGCCATCAACAAATAGGCCCCTTCAAACACCAGCATGGGTGCGGAGATTTTGAGCCAGTAGGCAGCGTGGTAGCGCGGGCGGGCAGGTGGAACCCGCAGGGTGATGCCGCGTATCAGCAAAATTGCCTGCGTGGCGAGCGCAATGAGGCAAGCTGCCGCCATGGCCAGCAAGGCCGTTACAGCGTCAGGCGCAAAGCCCGCCAGCACTAACGTACCGATGCCGGTCAACAGCAGCAGGGGGCGCATGACATAGGGCACACTATAGGCAAGGGTCACCCAGCCAAAGCCGCGCGACGTGCCTTCCTGCATATCCATCATCGCGTAAAGCGGCATGAAGGCGAGGGCAACAGCGAACGGAACTACGTAAAACGCATCTATGTAAGGGGCCACCGCATACAGGATGACGCCGCCGACCAGCGAAAAACCGATGGCCGCCGCGAACACCACAAGATGGGCGCGGATCAACAGCCCCCACAACCGTGCCCATCGCGCGCGGGCGATGTATTCGGGCACAAAGCGAAGGATGGAGGTGTTTAGACCAAGAGGTGCAATGGTCCCAACCAGGATCACCCAGGTCATCGCATAGGCATAAATGCCGAATTCAAAGGCACCCATCCAGCGGGCAAGCAGCACCATCGATGCAAATGTGATCCCGGCACCGGCAATGCGGATCGCCATGACGGAGGCCGCACCACGGAACACGGCCGCCAGATCACTTGCACCGCCAAGATGGCCTAGGAGCCTGTCGCCAAGCGAGGCAGGCAACAGGCCGAGCAGACGCGTCGTCTGCCGGGCCAGCAGTTTTTGTGGTGCATTAGAGGTCTCCAGCGTGCTCATGTCGGTAGTAATCCGCGAGCAAGCCTGCGGCATTCCATGGCGATTGCAAGAAGTCTGGGTGACTTTTTCACAAACCGCTTTGCGGCGGCAAAGGCCCGTGTTGGCCAGATGGCCAGATAGCCGGTGACGGTCAGCGGCAGGCGGATGTCCAGAAGATCAAGATGCTGGTCACACCAGTCTGATTTATAGCCTTCGTCGCCAATGGTCAGGTCATAGGTGTCGAAGCCGTTGGCTTCGCACCAGCGTAGCTTTTCGTGCAGATGCAGGGTGCCCGGCGCATGACGCGCCAGTTCGCCATCGATGATACTGCCGATCACCGCATAGAACCACCCGTCGCGGATATAGCCATAGGTGCCTGCGACGACCTCATCGCCGACAAGTTGCGTTGAGATATGCACGCTGGACCGTGCTGCCGGATTGTCGATCAGGCCGTGCATGAAGTCCTGAACGGACTCCGCAGCAAATGGGTCTTTGATACCGCGGTCAGCCAACCACTTTGCTTTCTGGCTCAGGATGACATTGAGCATCTCGTGCTGCTCAGCGGGTGTTTTTGCGATAGCCAGTTTAATAGGCCCGAATTCCTCAAGCCGGCTGCGGCGGCGCCTTGCCTTGCGGCGGGTTTTCTTGCTGATGCGTTCTGCGTAGATATTTTCAAATCCCGCCTCGAGAGATATGGCGTGTGCGGAGGAGGGGTGCGGGACATGCGGAGCAAGTGCCAGCGGGTTCGGGGTGCCTTGAATGTCCTGCAACATTTTGGTCAATGAAATGGCTTTTGCCTCAGGGACCAAATCGGCAACCAGATGCAGTATTTTGCCTATCTGGGTTGGCGTACAGATGGCGGCAAACTCACGCGAAACCAATGGCGCGTGATAGTCAGCTTCATCGCGGGCCATCCACACCAGCGTTTCCACCCCCATTATGCGTTCGAGGGCCAATGGCAGGATCATGACCAGCCGTCCCTCTGCATCGCGCACGAGCGCGACGCGGGGCTCAACGCCCTGTGCCGCACCTACTGTGCGTTGCCATGTTTCAAGCCAGGCATGGGTTTGAAAAACAGTTGCTGCCGCATGTGTTTCAAGCAGCCGCCATGCGGAAGCACACGCATCAAGGTCATGGGCGACGCCGACGCGGAATTGCGGTGTCGTCTGCGCGAACGATCGCGCGGCGGATGCCAGCCAGGGATTGATGAGGGTGCGTGTTGCGCGGTGCATTGTCGTTTTCCTTAGGCCCTGCCACCGGCAAGGTCGTGGTAGCCACGTTCATTGGTAGGATCGACTTCAAACGTCGTTTCAAACACGCGCTCATGGGCTTTCAGCACGCCTGATGCACGTATGCCTGCCGCTAGGGCGCATTTGACGAGCGCCACGGGTCCTATCGCAGCGTGGCTTTGGGGACTGATGCCGAACAGGCGGCGCATGGCGCCATTGGCATAAATCACGCCATAAAACTTGCGCGCGGCGGGCGTGAAATAGGAGGTGGTGATCGAGACGTTGAGCCCATCGAGATTTTCGACCCGATGCGGCTGCTGCATTTTCCATGACAGGGCGTCACCGGGTTCAAGATCGAACACCTGCGCATAGGCGTCAAAGGAATCCCAGTAGGGTATTTCTTCCTCTGTTTCCTTCAGCACCACGCGTTCGCGATCTATATCGGTAAGAAACTCTTCCGAGTCCGGATAAAGGTACAGCCGCTTTCGGCCGCGAATATGCCACAGGGCAATAGGGGGGATGTCGCAGTGATAGAGCACCCGTGCAGAGGGGCTTGAAATCAGAATGCCGGTATTGTGGCGAAAGGTCTTGAACTGCGGGTTGCGATCCGCGATCTCGGCAAAAGCTCGCTGCACCAAAACGTGATAGCGCGGGGCCACCTCTTCCATGTGCTGGAGGTTGATCCAGAGGTGGCCTTGCCGGATTGCCTGCAGAACTTCTGCGCCCGAGTGCCCGGCAATGGAGCCATGCCGCCATTCCATCGTGCCGTCGGCATTGGGCGTCGTTGTGTTGATATCGATGTACTCAAGCGGATAGCCGTCTATCAGCTCCGCGAGCGCGTCGTCGGTAAACAGTCCAGTTTCAGCGAACTGATGCCTCGCACGAATGGTATCAAGCGAAAAGCGCGCCGCTTCTGCGTCGCTGATCTGCACGATGGGGGACATGTTCCGTCTCCGTCGCAAGCTTCTGCTCTGGCGCGCGGGGATCCCGGGCGCCTTCATGGGCCCAGACTGTCATGCGGGTATTACCAAGCGGTTTTTGACCGCAAGAACATTAGAATTTTTCTGAACTTTTCTGCATATTGCCAAAGTGTCTCAGAATTCTTGATCCGGCGTTTCGCCATACGGGCGTTGGCTTGAATTTGAGCCAATACGCGGCCCTTGATGGTTAGCCCAAAGTAAACATCGAACAACAGGGTCGTGCTGTCGCACCAATCGTCCTTATACGCCTCATCTCCGGCGGTGAAGTCGAACACGTCCAAGCCCTGAGCGATGCTCCATTCAATCAGCTCGTTGAGATGCAATTGGCCGGGTGAATGCACGCGCGCAGCGCCGTCGGTCATGGTGGAGAGCACGTAATAGTACCGGCCGCCCCAGATAAGTCCCCAATTGGCGGCGACAGCCTCATCACCAGCTTCAAAGGTTGAGAGCTGGCAGAGGGTAGGGTGCATTTCAGCAAGGCTGCGATAGAAGGCGCGCACTTCGGGCGCTGCAAACATGTCTCCGACGCCTTTTTCCTCAAGGCGGACGCGTTTTTGGTCAATCAGGACAGTAATCGCGCGGCTGCGCTCGGCTGGATGGGTGGCAATCTTCATGCGGGTTGGGCCTGTGGTGTCTTCCAGGCGGCGGCGCTTCTGGCGCAGTTTCTTGCGCGAGGATGAACTGCGATGTGCCTTGTAAAGCGTCTCAAAGTCCCGCCCCAGTGCCAGAGCGTGGGAGGCGACGGGGGATAGTTGATGATCGAAGGCGCGCAGCGGATTGTCGGATGTGCCCAGGTTCTCAGGCATATCGGTCAGGCTCACCACGTCGATGCCGGGAACCAGCGCGATGGCGCGGCGCATCATGTCGCGGGTTGCCTCCGGCGTCAGCGCGGCCATCAGTTCGTGGCTGATCACAGGGCCTTTGTAATCGGCATGTTCACCACCCAGCCAGACCAGCGTTCGAATACCCGGTCGCGTCTGAATGCCGAATGGCAGCAACAAATGCATGCTGCCGTCGCGGCTGCTGGCAGTGACGATAAATGGCTCAATGTTGCGGGACTGGCCAATATGGGTGTGCCAGAGCGAGACCCAGGCCCATGTCTGGAAGACGTGGGCTGTGCTGCGGCGTTCCAGACCGCGCCAGTCATTGCTGGCGGCATCGATGCTGGATGTACTGAAAATCAACGCGTCTGGCTGCAAAGCTGGCGGGACAACAAGAAATTCGTCGCGTTCCCGCAGTGTCAGTGGTGATTTAGCGTTCATAAACGGCCCCGTCCCGAAAAAGACATTTGGACCAGTCAACGCAAGAGCGGTGCCACACTTTGTTAAGGATTGGGGGTACGGCTACCCGTTAACCAGAATGTTGAGCAGCAATCGTCAATCGGTTGGCAATAGGTCGGCGCTAAGGTTCAGCCTTCCTGAGATAATCAGACAGGCGGACCCGAAATGCGGCGTGTGGGCAATGACGTGCTGAAATTTGGCCTTGGTGCATTGCGCAGCTCGGGTGCGCATCGGGTGCTGGGCGACGGCTGGCGCGGGCTTGGTGCCGTCTTCATGCTGCACCGGGTGGTCGAGACCGCTGCCGAACCGCATGATTTTGCGCCCAACCGCACGCTTGAAGTCACCACCGACTTTCTCGACGAAGTGATCGTCCGTGTGCGGTCGCTTGGCTATGAGATCATCAGCCTGGATGACGTCGGCAAGCGGCTGCGGACCGGTGGGCCGGGACCGTTCGTGGCTTTCACCTTTGACGATGGCTACAAGGACAATGTGGATCTGGCGCTGCCGATCTTCGAGAAGCATAACGCGCCGTTCGCGGTTTATGTGACATCGGATCTGCCGGACGGGATCGCCGATTTGTGGTGGCTGACCCTTGAGGCGTCGATTGCCGCGCTGGACTATGTGGAGATGAAAATCGGCCACGACGTCGTCAAGCACAAGGCTGTGACCGACAAGGAAAAGCGCGGCGCGTGGGAAAGCATCTATTGGCGGCTGCGTGATCTCAGCGAAGATGACGCCCGACATGCGGTCCAGATCCTTGCCGAGACTGCCGGGGTGGATGGACAGAAGGTCGCCCGTGATGTGGCGATGACATGGGATGACGTGCGGCGGTTGCATGCGCATCCGCTGGCGACCGTCGGCGCACACACCGCGTCGCATTTTGCGCTGGCCAAACTATCCCCCGAGCGGGCGCGTGAAGACATCATGGCGGGTACGGCGCGGATCACTGACGAAATCGGCGACCGGCCTGCTCATTTTGCCTATCCCTATGGGGATGATGAGTCAGCACGCGGACGTGAGTTCACCCTTGTGACGGCTGAGCGCTTCGCCACCGCCGTCACCACCCGCAAGGGTCTGCTGTTTCCCGAGCACGGCAACCACCTGCGGGCTTTGCCGCGGCTGTCGCTCAATGGCGATTTTCAGGATGTGGATCTGGTGGAAGTGCTTTTGGGCGGTGCGCCGTTTGCCCTGTGGAACCGGTTCCGCCGCGTCAATGTGGCCTAAGCGGGCGTAAAACGGGGGGCTTGGGGCACGGCGCGGTTGCGCTTATAGTCCGGCCAACGTTTTCAGACCCTAAAAGACGGAATCACTTTCATGACCGCCATCTACGCCATCCTGATTTTTCTCGCCGTCTTGCTGTTGCTCAACAAGATGACCTTCGGCCGCCTGGACTAGCGTCTCGACCCGGTCGCCCGCCTAGGCGGCTGCTTCGTCCTTGTCGGGGATCTGCATCCACGCGATCAGGTATCGCGCCGGGATCGCCCACAGGATGCCGGCCACCAGGTAATAGGTGATTTCCGCAGCCATGTTCTCCGGCAGGCGGTAGACCGCAATGGTCATCACCAGCAGCACGTAGAAGAACATGAAGACCAGCAGCACCACGAGGCCGATGAGCTTGCGGATGCGCATGGGGATGCCGAATGTCATGGGCGGTCTTCTCTCTTAATTCTGAGTGATGCGGCATCGCGCCGCTGCGTCCGGGCCCGCTGACGGGCTAAGTTAAGCCGCGTCAGACACGGATATTTAGGCCGCAAGGCTGCGGAGCACCACCCCTTGACCAGCGATCCAGCCCAAATGCGCGGCGATGCCGCACAAAAATCTGCAAAGCCCGTGGCCATCTGGCTGCTTGCCGTTGCCGGTCTCGTGGCGCTGATGGTGGTGGTCGGCGGGCTGACGCGGCTGACTGAATCGGGTTTGTCGATCACCGAGTGGAAGCCCGTCACCGGGGCGCTGCCGCCGCTCAGCCAGGAGATGTGGCTAAGCGAATTCGAAAAATATCAGCAGATTCCGCAATACGAGCTGGTCAACAAGGGCATGAGCCTTGGTGAGTTCAAGACCATCTACTGGTGGGAGTGGAGCCACCGGTTCCTTGGTCGCTTTATCGGGCTGGCCTTCTTTGTGCCGTTCGTCTGGTTTTTGGCGACCGGGAGATTGCGTGGGCGGCTGGCATGGACCTGCGGCGGTCTCTTTGTGCTCGGCGGCCTGCAGGGCGCGCTTGGCTGGTACATGGTGGCGTCCGGCCTCACCGAGCGCGTCAGCGTCAGCCAATACAGGCTGGCCGCGCATCTGGGGCTGGCCTTCCTCATCTACGCAGCGCTGATCTGGGTAGCGTTCGGCATTTTGCGGACTGCAGCAGGTGAGGGCGCGCGCCGCTGGATCATCTGGACGGGTGCGCTTGCGTCACTGGTCTATCTGCAGATCGTGCTGGGTGCGTTTGTTGCCGGGCTTGATGCAGGCCTGATTTACAACAGCTGGCCGCTAATGGATGGCGCGTTCATTCCCGGTGGCATTTATCCCTCAGCCATGGCTGCATTCGAGCAGCATCTCACCGTCCAGTTCAATCACCGAATGGTGGCTTATCTGATTGCCGTGCTGACCGTCATCTTCTGCTGGCGTGTTGTCGCCGCGGGGGCAGAACGATCTTTGCGCAAGGCCGCCATGTGGTTTGCCACGGCGGTCCTTGCGCAAATCGTGTTTGGCATCGCAACGCTGGTCTCAGTGGTGCCCATCTGGATGGGCGGCATTCACCAGTTCTGTGCCGTCGTGGTGCTGGGTGCAGCGATCTACATGCTGCACGTCGCTTCTCATCAGGTAAGCGACCCCAGTCAGGTAAGTGATAGGGCCTGATCCAGATCGGCGATGATGTCGGCTGCGTCTTCAAGGCCGACGGAAAGCCGTACCGTGTCGTCGCCGGCACCCGCAGCCGCGCGCTGCTCCGGTGTCAGCTGTGCGTGGGTGGTTGAGGCCGGGTGAATGATCAGCGACCTTGTGTCGCCGATATTCGCCAGATGCGACAATAGCTCGACCTTGTTGCACAGGGTCTTGCCTGCCTCGAAGCCACCCTTGAGGCCGAAGGTAAAGACGGCACCTGCACCCTTGGGGCTGATCTTCTGCATCATTGCGTGGCCGGGATCATCCGCGAGGCCCGCATAGGATACCCACGACACTTTCGGATGACTCTTGAGGTGCGTCGCAACTTCAACGGTGTTGCTGCAATGCTTGTCCATGCGCAGCGGCAGCGTCTCGCAGCCGGTCAGCAGCAGGAACGCATTCTGCGGCGAGATGGCAGGGCCAAGGTCGCGCAGGCCCAGCACGCGGCAAGCAATCGCGAAGGCGATATTGCCGAAGGTCTCATGCATCTTGAGACCGTGATAGCTGTCGCAGGGTTCGGACATGGTCGGGTAGTTGCCCGATGCCGACCAATCAAAGGTGCCTGCATCCACCAGGACACCGCCGACGGAGTTGCCGTGGCCGCCGATGAATTTGGTCAGCGAGTGGCAGACGATGTCGGCACCATGCTCGATCGGGCGGCACAGATAGGGCGTCGCCATGGTGTTGTCGACGATCAGCGGAATGCCCGCTTCCTTGGCGATTTTTGCAATCGCCCCAATGTCCTGCACCACGCCGCCGGGATTGGCGATCGACTCCATGAAGATGGCGCGCGTCTTCGGCCCGATAGCCGCCTTGACCGCTGCCGTATCCGACATATCCGTCCAGTCCACATGCCAGTCGAATTTCTTGAAGGCGTGACCGAACTGGTTGATCGTGCCGCCGTACAGCTCGTTCGACGCCACGAAGTGATCGCCGGGCTGCATGATGGTGTGGAAGATGATCAGCTGCGCTGCATGGCCTGACGCCGTTGCGAGTGCCGCGGTGCCGCCTTCAAGCGCTGCGATACGGTCTTCGAGCACAGCCTGGGTCGGGTTCATGATGCGTGAATAGATATTGCCGAATTCCTGCAACCCGAACAGCCGGGCCGCGTGGTCCACATCATCAAACACATAGGATGTTGTCTGATAGATCGGCGTCGTGCGCGCGCCGGTGGTGGGGTCGGGGGCCGCACCTGCATGGATAGCGCGCGTTGAAAAACCCTGTTCGCTCATAATTCTATTCTCCCTATACGGATTGTTATTCTCTCAGGCGGCGCGGAGCCGCGGAATTTCCTGTGCCGGGCAGCGGTCCATCACAACGGTCAGCCCCGCCGCTTCTGCACGCGCGGCGGCCGCCTCGTCAATGACGCCCAACTGCATCCACACGCTTTTTGCCCCAACCGCAATCGCCTCGTCCACGGTTTCACCGGCGACATCCGCGTTGCGGAAAATATCCACCATGTCGATAGGGACCGGCACGTCGGCCAGCGACGCCAGCACCGTGCGCCCGTGTATCTGGGTACCGGCCTTCACCGGGTTCACCGGATAAACGTCAAACCCCTCCGCCAGCAAAAA
>Ga0307929_1000414_pt1 | contig 42604 bp, 43 predicted proteins | sample AceLakmetage1330_FD_203160 | JGI IMG/M metagenome (GOLD analysis project Ga0307929, IMG submission 203160) | Saline water microbial communities from Ace Lake, Antarctica - #1330 | ecosystem: Environmental > Aquatic > Non-marine Saline and Alkaline > Saline | place: Antarctica: Ace Lake... | reverse complement strand
ACTTCCGCTAATCCTTTGTTTAATAAATTAGATTTATTTATTACTTGATCAACTAAACTTACAAATTGTTTTAATTGAGCGGTATTTGGTCCTAATACGTAATTATCAAATTTATTTTGTCCATATGTTTGAATGAACAAATCAGATATTATTTCAGTATTATATGCTTCATGTATTCTTTCAGAACATAATGTTTCATTTAAATCCATAAATAACTTATATTCTTGATTTATTATTCCTTCTTCTTCAAGTTTTAGTTTACATAATAAGAATTCAATAGTTGAATTAATATCTCGTTTAAAGAATGTATTTGGTCTATAAAGTTCTAAATCTCCATTGTCTAATTGTATTATATCAGAAACATCATTTAATAACTTAGGCGCATCATTATCTTCTTCTGAAGAAATAATTTTTATATCATTTATTTTTTTAATTTGAATCTTTAACGCATTTTCTCTAATAAATTCTTTTACTTCTTTTTCATTAAAGTCCACTGTATCTTTTCTAAATGAACTCACATTTTTAAACCTATCTCATTTTTTTACTATTCGCAGGTCAATAAGAAATATTTTATACTACTCTATTCATTTTTCACTATATGAATCTTAAGCAACTAAAATTAACTGCTAATACTATCCGTCAAGATATTGTCTCGATGGTTGCTAATGCACAGTCAGGTCATCCTGGCGGGGCACTTGGTTTAGCTGATATTTTTACTGCTCTTTATTTTAAAGTTTTAAATCATAATCCAAAAAAACCTAATTGGTCTGGCAGAGACAGACTTATTATGTCTAATGGTCATGCTTGTCCTGTTCGTTATGCTGCTATGGCAAGGTCAGGTTATTTTCCAGTCTCTGAACTTATGTCTTTTAGAAAAATTGGTTCAAAACTTCAAGGACATCCTAGTATTAATGATCTACGAGGTGTTGAATCTAGCTCTGGCTCACTTGGTCAAGGTTTAAGCATTGCTGTTGGTATGGCTTTAGCAGATAAACTTGATAATAAAACAAGAAGAGTCTACGCAGTTATTTCTGAAGGTGATCTTGATGAAGGTTCTACTTGGGAAGCAATTAATGCAGCTGCAAAATTCAAACTTGATAATTTAATTGTTATTGTTGATAGAAATAATATTCAAATTTCTGGTTCAACAGAAACTGTTTGGCCTCTTGGATATCTTCAAAGAAAGTTTACTTCTTTTGGTTGGACTGCATATAATGTTAATGGAAATGACATATCAGCGGTCCTTAAAATTTATACTCTTGCAAAAAAAACTAAAGATAAACCAACAATTATCATTGCAAAAACAATTCTTGGTAAGGGTATTTCTTTTATGGAGAATAATCCTGTTTGGCATGGTAAAGCGCCTGATAATCATGAATTATTAAAAGCTGTTTTTGAATTAAGAGATACTAGAAAAATTATTAGGAGGAGCCCCTAGATGACAGTAAACAAAGAATCAACCAGACAAGCTTTGGCTGACGCTTTAAAAGTTCTTGCAAAGAATAAGAAAGTTGTAGTTTTAAATGCTGATCTTGCAGGTAGTAATAAAGTTGCAGGATTCGCAAAAGATTATCCTAATCGCTTCTTTCAATGTGGTGTTGCAGAACAAAATATGGTTGGTATGGCTTGTGGTTTTGCTCTTTCAAATAAAATCCCGTTCGTAACTTCTTTTGCAGCTTTTGTTCCAGGAAGAGTATTGGATCAAATTCGTGTTAGTGCATGTTACAATAATATTCCTGTAAAATTTGCTAGTACTCATGCAGGTCTTACTGTCGGAGAAGATGGTGCGACTCATCAAGCGCTTGAAGATATTGCATTTATGCGAGCATTACCTAATATGACTGTTATTGTTCCTTGTGATTATAACGAAGCAAAAAAAGCTCTTATTGAATCTGCAAAAACTCCAAGTCCAGTTTATATTCGTCTTGGTAGACCAAAGCTTCCAATTATTACAAAAAAAACATCAAGTTTTAAGATTGGAAAAGCAGACGTTCTTAAGCGTGGTTCTGATGTAACTATTGTTGCTTGTGGAATTATGGTTGATGTTGCATTAAAAGCTGCAAAGTATTTAGCAAAAAAGAAAATCTCTGTTGAAGTAATTAATTCTCATACAATAAAACCTTTTGATTCTGCAACTATTATTCGTTCTGTTAAAAAAACAAAATGTATTGTTTCAGCTGAAGAGCATCAAATTAATGGCGGTCTTGGAAGTGCTGTTGCTGAGTGTTTAGCAAAGCTTCATCCTACTCCTCAAGAATTTGTGGCGGTTAATGATTCTTTTGGCGAGTCTGGCTTAGTTAATGAATTATTAAAGAAATATAAACTTACAAGCACTGATATAGAAAAAGCTGTTTATCATGTTCTTAAGAGAAAGAAATAATTTAATCTCGATAAGTATCTTCTATTGTTGTTAATTTGTCAATTCTTCTTCTGTGTCGTCCACCTTCAAATGGTGCTTTTAGAAAATTGTTTATTTGCGGTATTTGCTCTTCTTTGAAATTATATCCTGATAAACAAAGTATATTTGCATCATTGTGTGATCTTGCACGTTCCATATCTGGTCCATCTCTACAAAGTGCAGCTCTTATTCCTCTTACTTTATTTGCAGCCATACTCATGCCAATTCCTGTTCCACATATAAGAATTCCTTTATTATTATCTCTGTTAGATACTTTTGATGCTACTCTTGCTGCGTGGTCTGGATAATCATCTTCGCCATTAAATTCTGGGCTTAAGTCTTCGATATCGTATTGTTGCTCTGTTAGATATGCTTTTATTTTTTCTTTTAGATTATAGCCTGCATGATCTGCACCTAAGAAAATTTTCATAATATAATCTAAGATTTGTTTTATTTAAATTTTGTCTAAAATCCTAGTTTATCTTTGAAATGAGTTTTTTTCTCACTTTCATTCATTAGGTAAGTATTTCCTAAATTGATCAGCACTCGTCTCATTTCTTCTTTAGTACTTGAATTGTCTGTTCTTTTGTATAATCTCTCTGCTGCATTCTGCTTATATGAGTCTGGCGCTCCTCCAACTATTCTTTGTAAATCCGAATCTGAAACATTGTTGACTTTTAATTGGTGCCACATTCTTTCTTTTACATGATTGAAAACTTCACTGTTCCATGAATTGGTTAATATGTCGACTATTTGATTTGAGTATAAACTATTTCCAAGTTTATTCATTGTTTTATCAACAACTTCTTGATCGTTGGTGTGTAATAATTCTACGAGTGCATCCGTGTTATGTTTTATTTGTTCAAAAGCTCTATTTGAATAACTAATTTTTTGTTGTATTGCAATTACTGCTTGTTTTGCGGTTAGTGTTCCCAACCATCTCCACGCCTCATCTTCAACTTTAGGACAATTTATTAATATTCCAAATGCTACGGAATTATCTAACTTTCCTCTATTGTTTAGATATTCCCAACCTGGTATTTGGTATTCTTTTTTTGCACACATTGCTTGATATATTGTATCTGCAGAAGGATTTGATTTTATGAATTCATCCCAATATTTTTGTATTTGTTCGTCCATTTTATTTACCTTTTAATAAATATTCTATTCATATTATTGAGTGATATTTTTAAATCTATTGCAGATTAACTATTTTTAAGTAGTTAAATTTCCGAAAGATTTAAATTTGCTTTAACTATTTAATTTATAAAATGACCGAGAGAGATGATGAAAAACCCGATTTATCTGAGACGGAACAAATTCTTAAGTTAGAAGAACAAATAACAAAATTAAAACGTGATAACGTTGATAGTTTTTATGAATTTTATGAATTAGGTAAATCTTATGAAGCTAGTGAATTGTATCAATCTGCATTAACTGCGTATGATACTGCATCTGGGTTTATGCCTAACAATCCTCTTGGTTTAGGTAGGAAAGGAGTTGTTCTTGCAAAATTAGAATTATTTGATGAAGCAGTTAAAGTTTATGATAAAGTAATATCTATTGATCCAGAAAATGAAGTTGCGTGGTATAATCGTGGTATTGCATTAACTAGATTAGGTAGATTAGATGATGCATTAAGTTCTTATGATAAAGCTATAGAAATAGATTATAATTTTGTTGACGCGTGGAATAATTCAGGGGTTGTTCATGGTAAATTAGGTAATGATGTACAAGCTAAGAAACATTTTGACGCTGCTAAACGTTATATGAATGATGAATAGATAAAATATTTTATTATTAAGTAAAAATTAATGTGGTATTTTTTTCTTTTCTCTTTTATTTTTTCTTAGCCACGTATGCATCGTAAGTTGTTTGTATCATATCTTTGATGTTATACTTTGGTTCCCAGCCTAGAATTTCTTTTGCAAGTTTGTTTGATGCAGTTAGCACTCCAGGATCTCCTGCTCTTCTTCCAACAATTTTGTGTGGGAATTCTTTTCCTGTTACTTCTTCTGTATACTTTACTAGTTCCATAACTGATGTTCCTTTTGAAGTTCCAAGGTTTATTGGTCCGCAATAATTATTATCAAGTGCCAGTATGTGTGCATCTACTAAATCTCGAACATCAATATAATCTCTTATACAAGTTCCATCTCTAGAGTCATAATCATTTCCATAGATTTCTAATTCTGATCTGATTCCAAATACCACTTCCATTATTATTGGTAAAACATTCAAAGCATTTGGATCAATATAATTTAATCCACCATCGCCTGCAACATTAAAATAACGTAGTGCTAAAGGTTTTAATCCGTGGATTTGTGTGTACCATTCCATGATTTCTTCGCATTTTAATTTTGTGAATCCATAATAATTAACTGGCTTTGTCGGTGTTTTTTCTGTAAGAATTTCTTCGTCCGGTTCTCCATAAACTGCTGCTGTTGATGAAAAGATTATTCTTTTTACGTCGTATGCAACCATTGCATCTAAGACTGACATTAATCCTCTTATATTGTCTGAGTAGTGCGGTGCATCTTCCATTGACTCACCTACTGCTTTGTATGCTGCAAAGTGTATTACTCCATCAATTTTATTTTCTGAGAATACTTTCATGACTTTTTCTTTTTCAGTTAAATCAAATTCGTAGAACTTCGCTCCCACGTCAACTAGCTCTTTTAAGCCTTTTGATAAATTATCTATAACAATTACATTATATCCTTTTTTGATTAATTCTTTTACAGCCACACTTCCAATATAGCCTGCCCCACCATTTACTAGAATAGTTTTCATGTTAGTATATTTGTTAGTGGCTTTTTATGTTTTATGTTTTACTCTTTGTTTTGCTCTTAATTTTTACTCATGGCAAAGCAAAGCTTTTTATATCACATAATGGGTCTTGTTTAACTATGGTAAAGAAGAGTGCGTGTGATGATATTTCTTGTAATTCTAAAAATGAAAAGAAATTAGTTGTTGGCGGTCAAGCTGTTATTGAAGGAATCTTAATGAGATCACCTAATTTTTCAGCAGTTGCTGTTAGAAAACCAAATAAAAAAATTTCTGTTAAATTAGAAAAAAGCAAATCATTCACTTCTCGTTGTAAAATTTGTAAGTGGCCTTTAATTCGAGGAATCATGGTTCTTGCAGACTCAGTTGTTATGGGTACAAAAGCTTTAATGTATTCTTCTAATGAATCTGGCGAGACAGATGAACAACTTAGCACTAAAGAATTAATTATAACTATGGGTATATCTTTACTTGTTGCTCTTTTAATATTCAAATTTATTCCATTACTTGCGGCTAACTTTTTGAAAGGATATTTGGATCTTAACAATTTTTGGTTTAATTTAGCTGACGGTTTAATTAAGATTGGAATATTTTTACTATACTTATGGGCACTTACGTTCATGTCTGATGTTAGACGTTTATTTGAGTATCACGGTGCAGAGCATAAATCTATTTATTGTTATGAAGCTGATAAAGAATTAACTGTTAAGAATATTCAGCCGTATCAAACTATGCATCCACGTTGTGGAACAGAATTCTTATTACTTGTTTTAGTAATCAGTATTGTATTGTATATGTTCATTCCATTTGAATCTACATTATTAACTAAATATTTATTAAGATTATTGCTGCTTCCTTTGATTGCAGGAATCTCTTATGAAGTATTGAAAGTGACTGGTTTAAATCATAATAACTGGTTGTCTAGAATTATAACTTATCCTGGTATGATGGTTCAGAAACTTACTACTAGTCAGCCTGCAGATGATCAAGTTGAAGTTGCAATTGCATCTTTAGAAGCTGTTTTAACTGCAGAAGCAAAGTTGAAAGCTAAATCAGAAAAGAAATCTTCTGTTAATAAAAAGGCAAAGAAAGTTACTAAGAAAAAATTAACTAAGGCCTAATTCTTTTTAATACTTCATTTCTATTTACAAATTTGTCCGGACCCCATTCTTCAATTCTATCATTTAGTTTGTCTAGTCCTTCTTTTTTTACGACATCTTTAAATTCTGTTATTAGAACTTTTATTTCTCTTTGATCATTTATGAGTTTTCTTTTTTCTTTTGCGAGTCTATCATGTAAATTTTTAATCTCTACTTTAAATCTAGCAACTATTCTTTTTAGTTGAGTTTTTCTTCTATCTTCTATTGTAACTAGTTCTTTTGATAAACTTTCCATCTCGACAATTCTTTTTCCTATTCTGTCAAGATATTCTTCTATCTCTTTTGCTTGTTTTACTGCTGAGTTTTCTTTCACAACTATTTCTTAATTCACTAAATTTATATATTTTGTGTGTAAATTAGTACTTAGCATAACATTATTATCTAATCATTCAACCTTTGTCTTTCCTCTAAGAAAAACAAAACATATATATAGGAGAAGTTGATATATTAGTTTTAAAAAGGGGGTTTTTGAGTAAATGGCACATCTGGACATAGCGCCGCCAGCGCCACCAAAGTTCTATAATAAAAAATTCAAAAAGAACGATGGGGTTGCTGATAAAACAACGGAAGTTTCTAGCATAAAGGCTATAAAACCAAAGAAAGAAGTTTCTAAAGTTATTCCTAAAGTCATAGTCTCAAAGCCAAAAAAAACTACTGAAAAATTACCTCCTATTCCTGACTTTGAATCTAATTTAAGTTCTGAATCTGAAGATAAACTTCTTGAAGAATTAGAAACTAATTCTCCAAAGCCTGTTGGTGATGAAATTGAACCTTCTAATAAAAAAGGAAAAGGTTTTCTAGGTTTATTTTCTAAAAAGAGAAAAAAAGTTCTTAGTTTATCTGAAGATGATTTAGATCTTGATAAAATCAGAGCTCAATATAATGTTCCCGCAGATAAATCTAATTCTGTTTCTAAAAAAAATCATAAAGTTAATTGGCTTGGTGATAACGATGATCTTAGTTCTTCTGTTGATTCAACTGGTTGGGCGGATGAAGATCCTGACAAATTAGTTGTCAAAAGCGTTTCAAATAAGGATTCTAAAAAGCCAACAAAGAGAGTTTCTGAAGTTGACGTCTCAAAGATTCCATCTAAAAAGTCTATTTATAAAACTAAAAAACCTAGTTCATATAAAAAAGTTAGACGTGGACCTGTTAATCATGCCATCCAAAAATATTTTGATCAAGTAGAAAAAGAGCAGCGTTTTATTGAACGTGAACTTAAAGCAATTGTTAGAGATCCTTCAAAAGCTCTTAAGAAAACACCTAATAATTATATGATTCATCATAATGAGAAGTTAGTAAAATCTATGAAGCAACTTCTTGCAACTGTTAAATCTATTGAGAAAGTTAAATTTGAACGTTCTGTTAGAGATAATAAACGTGATTTTGAAAAATGGGTTAAAAAAATTCTTGATCTTGAAAAGAAAGCTGAAAACAATAGAAATATCTTAATGCAAAAGAAAATGATTGAGTTATTCTCTGTTTATCGTGATGGTCTCTTAAAAGATTTAGAAGATAAAAAATATGATCTTAGTGATCAACAAGGAGTTTTAGATAAACGTGAAAAAGTAGCTAAAGCTTATGATGATAAACTTAAAGAGATAAATCAAAAGATTGAGTTTGCTAAAAAAGAATTAAAAGCAGAAAAAAAGGCTATTAAAACTACTGTTGATGAGAAAATAAAAAAAGCTATTCCTGGTATTACTAAAAAAGAACGTGCTTCTCTTGGTAGAACTGAAGGGAGATTAAAACGACTTGTTGATGAATATACTGAAAAACAAGAAGAATTAAAAAACGAATTTGAGGCTTTTGAAGCAAATAAAATGGAAGCAAAAAGACTTCTTGATAGTGCAGAACCTCTTAGGAAATATGAAGACAAACTTATTCGTAAAGAAAAAAAGCTTATTACTGATATTGAAAAGTTAAAAGCTAAAGATGATATTTTAAAATCTCAAGTTAAAGATCTTGAAATTAAAGATAAGAATCTTTTGAAACGTGAACATAAACTTGAGCGTGAAATTAAGAGACTTACTACAAGTGAAGAACAGTTAATTTCAAAGAAAAAAGAATTAAAAGTTCAGATTCATGATTTTGAGCTTCGAAAGAAGCAATACAACCTTCGGGAAAAAGAAATACGTGAGATGGAACATTATATAACTGATGAACGCAAAGACTTGCTTTCATTAAAAGATGATGTTGAAATTCGTCGAGAGCAGGTTGAGCATCAGTTATTTGAAACTAAAGAGATTCAACATCATATTATTAAAGCTGAAGAGCGAATGGTTGAAAATAATCAAGATATTAAATCTAAGTTTTCTCAGTATTTATTATCTGACGATGATTCTGATTTATTACCTCCATCTATTCCTGAAGCTGAAGAACTTGAAGAATTCATGTCAAGAGTTTCTCAGTGTAAAGAACTTATTAAGAGCAATAAGATTGTTGATGCAAAGAAAGTTTATTCTGAAGTTAGAATGGATTTCATTAATAAAAAAGGTATTTCTTTATCTGCAAAAAGAAAAGTTCATAATGAATTGAGAGAAATTTATGATGATATTTTTTTAGCTATGATTGCTAATAATAATTTTTAATTCTTAATTGTTTTATTTTGCTGTAATTGTATTTCCTTCTATTTCAAATCTTACATTTAGGAATTTCTCAGTAACATAAATATTTGCGAGTGTATGATTTGTAATTTTAGAAGTTATAATTTTGCCTTTTGTTATTCCAAGATATGGTATAAGTTGGTCTGCTAGGTGTTTGTCGACAATTGCTAGAGAATCTATTTCTTTTCTTAAGTCAAGTGCTGCTTCTCTTCCTACATCTTCTGATTTTTTATTTTTGGTTCCAAGACAACTTGATCCTAGTATTACTGGATAACTCATTTCTGGTTCGCCTGAAGTAATTATTGTCCAAAGTGTTATTCCTGATCCTAAACTTTCTGTTTTGTTATATGTTCTAGAAATTGTTACTGGCACTCCATATCCTGTTAGTAAGTATTCTGCTCTGTCTGCTTGTTTATCTGCTACTTGTCTGTCCAAAAGATCTGTTGATGCGTGTGATATTCCTCTAATTGATAGTATTTTTTCTTTTTTTGTTAGATTTATTTCTTGCCATAAATATGTATTCTGTCCTTTTATTTTTACATTCATTTCGCCTTGTCCTTTTGGATAGTATCCTCTTTTCTTAATTTGAACTTCTATGTCTGCAAGCCTTCGAAGGTGCGGTGCGACTACATTTATTAGATAATCTGCTGGTATTGACCAGTTTACATCTGTCCCTCCTTTTACTGTTATATTAACTCCTTTTCCTGAGAATACGCATGGTAGTAGTGCTGATTGCAATAAAAGTGTAATTGATCCCGCGGTCCCTATATCTACTTCTACTTTTTTAGCTTTTATTTCGCCAGGTATAAACATAAGTTTAGTTGACCCTTCTTCACATCCTGTAAATCCGCACTTTGTTAATTTATCTAGTAGCATTAATGATTGTACATGTTGAGCTTTAAGTCCAGGTTTTGGTCTATTACTTCTAATATTGCTAATCTCAAATGCTTTTCCGGTCAATGTGCTTAAAGCTAGAGCTGTTCTAAGTATTGCTCCCCCTCCTTCTGCGACAGAACCATCTAGTTGTATCATTTCAAATTTACTTACTGTATTTGAATTTAAAAATCTTTAGCCTTAAATAAATAGTAAATTATTTAAATGTAAAAACTGAATCTTTATTATTATGAGTCATAAAAAAAGAGGGCAAGTATGGTCAATTGATCTTGTTGTTGGACTGTTGATTTTCGCACTTATCGCAGTTATATTTTATGCTCTTATTGCAAATAAAGGCGGAAATACTAAGATTGAAGATTATACTGCTAAAGGTGAGGACTTAACTAATAAATTTATTGAGAAAGGTTTAATCGATCCTATTACAGGCGAACTTAATGAGACAGTTTACAATTACTATGCAGCTTTACCTTATGAAGATTTAAAAGAAGAGCTTGGTGTTAGCGGTGAGTTCTGTTTATTTATTGAATCGGGAGATTCTACTCCTAGATTAATAGTTTTAGGTAATAGGACTGGTATTGGAAATCCTGACTTTGAGATTAATGGTTTACCTTGTGGTGCCGACGTGAGTCCATAATGATTTTTGAGCTTATTATTTCTTTGATTGTCTTTTTAGGTTTATTTGTAGGACTGTTTATTTCAAGAAATACAAGGGAAGAATTAGTTCCTGGAATAATTTATTTTACTAATGCTAGAAAATTTCTTTTTTCATTTATTATTGGTTTTGTGATGTATGATTATGGTCATTTATGGCTTGGATTAACATTCTTCGTGTTATTATCTGTTGTTTCATATTTTTCAAAACAAGATTTTTCAAAATGGATGTATTTACTCTTGTCATTAGCAGCTTTTATGGCAATTTCACTTAATTTACTAGTTGTTCCAATACTAATTTTCCTTTATGGATTCTTTGAAGCAGCTATGTTTTTATCTAACCAGAAAAAAGAGAAACTGTTTTGTACTGATTCATTAAATTTATTCAAGAAAAAGTTCTTATTCTTACTAATCTTGATTGTATTGATTCTCGCTAAGTATTTCTATTTCTACTTCTACTGAGTCTTTTGTAGGGTATTCTTCAACTACTGCAACAACGTATGGTAGTCTTTTTAGTTTCTTTACTAGTCGTCTAGCTTCTTTCTCTTTTGTTAGAATTCGTAATTTTTCTTCATCAAGTTCAGAGTTTCGTAAAAATAGTTTTCTTTTCATCCAGTCATACTTTTCTTTTAACTCTGCAAGGATTTTTTTTCTTTCATCCGCAGTTAATTTTTCAAGTATTTCATGATAGTTTGCGCCTGGGCTTAATTTGTCTAGATATATTGCGCCTCTAATTAGCATTCCTTCTTCTGTTACTTTATCATAATTCTTTGCAACACCTTTTGCTCTTCGAATTATTCTTTTTCCCATCTGAGTTTTGTCTTTTAGTTTAGCACTACAAAAATAAACTGTTAATTTGATTCCCTTATTCTCCGCATATTCAATTAAGTTTATTGCAGTCTCCTTAGATTTTGCAACTGCATAAGTTTGTTCATCTCGAGTTCTGTAGTCGCCCATATTATAATGCTTGACTTCTGTATCTGATACTTCTAATTCATTTAAGTTTACAAACTCAACTTTTCCTAATAAATAATCTAATAATTTTTTAGTTTCTTTTTCTTTATCTGGTAAGCATGGAATTTCTACTCCAACTGACCAATTAAATTCATTTGCAAGTTCAATTCTTTTCCAGTCTTTGTCATCACTTACATCTGGATGGAATCTTATTTCATCAAGTCCTGCGTCATATAACTTTTGTAGAACTTCTTTTTTTACTAATTGTAAAGGTGTATATAGGTGGATGTGAAAGTCTTTTCCTTTATTATCTTTTAAGAATTTAATATATTCGCATGTTTTAGCAAGTGTTGCAAGTGGATCTCCGCCTGTTATTCCTGCGCCTTTTGCGTTCATAAGTCTAGCTTCTTCTAAGAGATCATCTTTTGATTTTATTTTCCACTCATTTGCATAAATATCATCTTCACCAAATTTTTTCTCAGATACAGGACAATAAGAACATCTTTGACCGCATAGACCTGTGATAAATAATACTAGCTTTTCTCCTTCTATACATTGTCTACATCCTTTAGCCATTGGGCCGCTTGTGATGTATCCAACCTTGTCATTATTTATCATTTTATTTTTGTATACTAATCATATAATAATTAGTGATTTTATTTTACTTTTAAGGATTGTTATTATTTCTTTACTTTATGTTCTGAAATATAGTGTTTAATATTTCTATATCCTGCATAAGCTTGTCCTAAGGCAGAGTATATCATTTCTCCTGCTTTGAATATATTTTCTTTCCCAACAGTCTCAAATTCTTTTAAATCTGCCATTTGCGACAATGTTTCTGTGCCGTTCCATGTTAATGGTATTAAATCAATTGTTGCAAGCAGGCTTCCATAGAACAGTAGTGTTAAATCAAGTTGTTTCTCTGAAGGTCTTTGTTTGGCAAACTGGCAGGTATTTACTGCCGCAATAGTGCCATACACATAAGGAAACATTTCAATAAATTCTAACATACTTGCTTATTTGCTTGAATTCTTTTTATGTTTTTCTTTAAATTCTTGGCTTCTAAGAATAAGTTTTTATATGAGTCTTCAAATCTTTTCATTTGCAATGAACAAGATTAAAACAGGCGATGGCTCATTTACTTTTCATAATCTGGACTTTGATGAGGTTTATCACTCTGTTTCTGGAGCTGAAGAGGAAGCTGTTGAGAAATATGCAAAACCTACTAATGTAGCAAAACTTGCTAAAGAAAAGGGCAAAGTTAAAATTCTTGATTTCTGTTTTGGCTTTGGTTATAATTCCGCTGCTCTTATTGATGCAGCACTTGAGGCAAATCCTAATTGTAAAATTGAAATTATTGGTTTAGAAATTGATAAGTCATTACTTGACCTTGTAGCAGAATTAGCTCCTAAATTTAAGAATTATCATATTATTCGAAAACTAAAAGAACTTGATGGCGTTTACAAAAAAGGTAACGTTTCTCTTAAAGTTCTTTATGGTGACGCAATTAAGCGTATTCATGAGCTTGAAGATGATTACTTCGACATTTGCGTCTTTGATCCTTTTTCACCACGAAAACACCCTGAAATGTGGACTGAAGAAGTTTTCAAAAGTATTGCAAAGAAGATGAAGTACGCTGGTGTTTTGTCAACTTATTCTTGTGCCACTAAAGTTAGAATTAATTTAGTTCGTGCAGGTTTTGATCCTAAAGATGGTCCTTGTATTGGAAGAAGAAGTCCTTCAACAATTGCAAAGAAAATATTTGCATAGATAAATTAGAATTATTCTCATACAAAAACTATTTTCTTTCTAGATAATATTATTGCAAGTAATCCAATTACTGTTGCAACTCCAAATATAATTGCACATCTTTGACAAACTTCACAATCTTGAGCGTGTGCATTACAAACTGCATTTTCTTCTATTTCGACATGCATATCATGGTTATCCTCAATACTTGCTCCGCAGTGCCAAATAGTTGCAATTGTAATTCCAATTAATGCTATTATTAAGAATATATTTTTTGCTTTTTTTAAGTCTTTTAATTTGTTTACTACGAAAAATGATTTTAGCAAAATAAAAAACACTATTGCTAGCATTGCTGAAACTATCCAAATATCATATTTGCCAAATGAAGTTATTGAGATTGCCAGATAGACTCCTGATGCTATTAATATGATACTCATTAAATGGTTTATTTTTTTGAATATTTTTCCTTGTTTTGTGATATTTAAGATTGCTTTTCCAAATATTGCAAAGACTATTGCTGGCATTATTAGTCCTAAACCGAAGAATAACATTTCAAGAATAATCATTCCTGTACTCTTTATCGAAATAATAATCCCTAAGTAAGGTATGGTGCATGGTGAGAATGAAAGCATTAATGCAAATACTCCTCCAAGTAAGAATGAATTTTTAATAACTGGAAAGTTTAAAGGATTAATTCTATTAAGTAATGCAAGAATTCCTAACGCTCCAAATAATATTCCGAGTGCAAGACGTATTCCATTATGTAAACTGGAGCTTAGTAATTGTTGAAATATAATTCCAAAAACACTGAAGATTAGTAAGAATCCAACAATGAATATTGAGAATTGAATCCATTGCTTTTCTTCTTTATTAAAAAACTTATATAGTACTAGTGGGAATAAAACGATGACGCACGGTGTTAGTGATGCGATGATGCCTGATAAGAATGATATCCACATAAAATCATAATTTCCTTAATTCAGTTATAAATATTTCGCAGAAATGAACAAATTAAGTTTTGAATAACATTTATTTGACTTATATTTATAAGCAAGACTTAATTTCTTTATTTTATGAATAATCAATTCAAATCATTAGCTAATCTTGATGGTTTAGTTATTATTCATCCTGATTTTACTTATATTAGTTATGATTTTCAATCTAAATTGGAAAATTATGTTTCTCAAGCAACTGCTAAATCTATTCCAATTTTTGTAGTTCCTAGTTTTTCAAAAGCAGTGATGGATTTTTATTTTCCTGATATGGCAAGTTCTTGGACTGTTGTATCAAAAAAGGAGTATCTTGCTCCTGAAATTATTTTACCTGCTATTTCTAAGCAGAGTGGTAAGCCAATTAGTGAATTGAATCTTGCTTATGGTGGGATGTTTTATGGTTTGTGTATGCATTCTTTTGCTTTAAGGACTGCAAATAATGTTATTAATTCTGAAAGATTATTTTCTGATCTCCGTGGTTTTTCTGCTTCTGAAAAGGTGAATAGTGCAGTAATAATCCCTCGAATAAGTATGCATAAAACACCTTTCAAAAATTATTTATAGGGATAAACTATTTTTATCTATTATGTACACAAAAATTAATTCAATTTTGAATAAGTTTGCTTGTTGTTGTTAATTCTATTTTCATAAACTATGTTATTCATTCTTTAGTCTGAACCTATAGTTCTTCTAAAGAAAGTTTCTTTATTCTTTTTTAATCTTACAAAAAAACATAATTTGAGGTTGATTAACATGTATCAAAATATAATTCAAACAATAGGAAATACTCCATTAGTAAAAATAAACAATTTTAATTTGAAAGACGGCGTTGAGATTTACGCAAAGATTGAAGGATTTAATCCTGGCGGTAGCATTAAGGATAGAATTGCTTTAAAGATGATTGAGCAAGCAGAAAATGATGGTTCTTTAGTTAAAGGAAAAACAATTATTGAAGCCACATCTGGAAATACAGGTATTGGTCTTGCAATGATTGCAGCTGTTAAAGGCTATGAAGTTTTAGTTGTAATGAGTTCTGCTGTTTCAATAGAGCGTCGTAAAATGATTTTTTCATTTGGAGCAAAAGTAATTCTGACGGATGCATCTTTAGGAACTGATGGCGCTATAACTAAAGCTCATAAATTAGTTGATGAAAATCCTGACAAATATTTTATGCCAAATCAGTTTTCAAATGAGTACAACAAGCTTGCTCATTACAAAACAACAGGCGAAGAGATTTGGAAGCAAATGAATGGGCAAATAGATTACTTTGTTTCTTCTATTGGAACTTCTGGAACTATAATGGGTGTTGGAAGAGTTCTAAAGGAAAATGATTCAAAAATAAAAATTGTGAGCGCTCATCCTGTCAAAGATCATTATATTCAAGGTTTAAAGAATATGAATGAAGCAATAGTTCCACAAATCTATGATCCTAGTAAAATAGATGAAACTATAATGATAGAAACAAATGATGCATATCAAATTGCAAGAGATATCATTACAAAAGAAGGAATTTTCGTTGGAATGAGTTCAGGCGCTGCAATGCTTGCCGCATTAGAAATTGCAAAGAAAATAGATAAAGGACGAATAGTTGTTGTTTTTCCGGATAGAGGAGAAAAGTATTTGAGTACAGCTTTATTTGAATAATTTTAAAAAGAAACGAATGTTTTCATACTTTGTTTCTATTAGCCCCTGTAGTCTAATGGATAGAATACGAGGTTGCGGACCTCGAGGTCGGAGTTCGATTCTCCGCAGGGGCGTTCTATTTTTAGTTGAACATGACTGGGTAAAAAATAATTTTGTATGAAATTTATTAATTCGGACGTTATTTCTAGACTCTCAAATTCATTAATTCTTTACTTCCAGCTAAATCTGATTTGATGACTTAAAAATCTCGTCTTTATATTCTAGTAGGTGTGCGTCAGAAATAGTTTAACTAATCAGTAGTGACAAATAAGAAGTTTTAAATATGGTGGTAACTTCCAATACTTGGAACTATTAATGGTACTGCTATGACAAAACAAATTATACTAAAAAACCCGAATATCGTTTTAACTGCAGTTAATAAAAAAGATTCCTTAGGGGTTGTTGAGTCTATTCGAGCAATAAATTCAACTCCAAACATAATCCGTGCGAGACCTTATGAACTTGCTATGGCAAGAGGATTAAATCCAACTAACAATTCTCTTTGGAATCAATGGTTTAACTCTAATGAAGAACAATTAAGGGTGACTGCAACTAAATCCTATGAAGGAATCAAACGAGGAGATCATAGATTATTATTAATAGGTTGTTCAAGTTTTTCTCAAGATACTGAGGCAATGATTGCTTTCGGAAAAGGAGAAGGTGTTCTTGATGGACGAAAAAAAGTTGGTTTGACAAATTATAATCTTCCACTTTCTCAAACAAAGCAAGTTGATAAATTACTTGGCGAAGGGATTGTTTATGTAACTGGTGCTGATAGTTCTGTTAAAGAACAAAAAACAAATATTATGACTTATGATCAGTTTTTTGAAGTTTCAAAAGAAAAATATTTCTTGTTAAAAAATCAATTTTATGTTGTTTCATTTTTAGAAAAAGATATTCAAGCAATGAAATCTAACTACATAGATATAGATGATTTTAAAGTTAGAAATCACCAACCAAGTATTGTGCATTCAGGTGGTAATTCTAATTGGCAATTACTTCTTAATAGCGCAGAAAAAAGAGGTTATTCTGAGTTCTATATTGGAAATCCTGATTTAGATAAGAACAGTGGCTGCATGGGCTTCTTATATGGCTATAATAATGGGTTCAGTGCTTACAATGTGAATGGCAATGGCCGTTCTGTCGGAATATCACCGAAGTCGCTTGACGCACTCGTGAAAAACATTTAATAACATTACAAAATCTTCCGCAGGGCGTTTTACTTACTTCTAGAAACGAGAGCGTAAAAAGTAAAAAGAATTAGTTCTGTTTATTTTTTAAACATTTGAATTACAGGTTTGATAGCACATATTATTAATGCTATTAAAAACCAGATCCAGTTTGTAGATGTTACCCAATTTGCAAGTCCAGACCATATTGATACCAAGAAAAAAGCTCCAAACAAGACTGACAACTTAATTAAGCCAATATCCAAAAATCCTAAATTTTTTATATTCATTTTTTATTACCTCGTTTCTTTTTTTCATTCTCTAGATTAGTTACTCTATATTGGAACTTCATCAATTCCATATATATAGAACCAATAACAAATATCAAAAAGCTTTCTACTAAGTTCACATAACCTGTTTGATAACCTATTATTGCTATTAATAGAAATCCTGTGCTTATCATTGCTAAGAATGCTTTCTTTTTTATTGGTAATGCTCTAAAATGTTTATCAATTAAGTTTATCATTACATCTTTAAAATTGTTTATCCATTTAATTGTTTCGAAAACACTTATTTTTGAACAAGATATCAGCGAGAAAATTAGTCTTACTCAAATAGATTAATTTGTAATTGTTTAATAAGTCCTGAATAAAATAAATTAAACAATACTAAAATTCTAAAAATAGATTTTTCATATTTAATTTGGATTTTTCCTTTTTTAATATCATTACATAAAATCTAAATCAAATTCTTTAAACGTTTCATATTTGCTTGTTTTACAATTTCTGCATATCCTTCATCAGGCATACGTGAATGACTAAATCCGCATTTGTAACATTCGCTTTTCTCACCAGTTAATACTTCTTTATTCTTTTTTAATCCTTCATACCACTGTTCTTTAAAGTTTGAATTAAGAACATTTCCAATAATTGTATTTATTGTCCAACAAGTATGAACATCTCCTTGAGGATTTATTAACATATCTTTGCAGTAAGAATAACAAGCTTGGTGGATATCTTCTCCTTTCAAGTATTGTTTTATTATCTCTATACGTTTTGGAGAAGTAATTTCTATGTTTAGCTTTTTTGCTTCATTTACTGCTTCATCTAAACCTTCTAAACCAATATTTATAGCGTAATCATTATTATTGCCTACGCCATATATTTGTACAGGGTCAAAGTCTACGAACACCTTGCCTAATTTGTTTGAAAGATGGATTATTGATGATAAAGTATCGCTATTTTCGTTCAAAATAGTTGTATCGATTTCTATACTTGGCTTTTGTTTTAATTGTTGAACTTGAATTATTCCATTTATTGCATCTTGAAATATATCAACCCCACGAATTTTGTTATGAATATTCTCATAACCTGAATCTATTGAGACAACCAGATTATCAACATACAATCCTATTGAATCAAGATGTTTTGATATTAATGAACCATTTGTTATCATTTGAAGATTCATACCTTCTTCTTTTACAGTTTGCATAATTAAATCAACATCTTTATGCAAGAAAGGTTCCCCGCCCCACAATGTAACCCATTCAAAATCTAAGTCTGAAAGAGTTTTAATTATATTTTGCAAAGTTTTTGTATCTCCGTGAGTTGGACTTTTCCAAATATCACACATAACGCATTTTGCATTGCAAGCTTCATTAAGTTGAAGATACGCATCTTTAGGCAAACCATTATTGTTCGCATTCTCATCATATGAGCTTATTTTTTTATTCTTTGAGCTATTATTCATTTGCATTTACATCACCTAATATAGTATTTAATTTATCTACAGAAATTGTTAAAAGAGATTTTAACTACTTTAAACTTTTTTAATATTTCATGGTTTAAAATTGTTAATTTCATCTTGAATAACTATGTCGCTTTATTTGTTTAAAAGTTTAGTGTCCAGAAATAAACAAAATAAACAAACTTGTCCGAAAAGGGACATTTTAATAGTTTAAGAAATCATACTTTAGCATTTATACTAGAAAAAGAATTTCTCCAAATCTTAATAATAAAATTGGTCTTACTTGAATAGATTAATTCGTAATTGTTTAATAAGTCCTGAATACAATAAATTAAACAAAACTAAGATTCTAAAAATAGATTTATTATATTTAATATTTATTTTTCCTTTTTTAATATCGTTATACAAATCATCACTTTCAATTACATATGTTCCAATCTCCCAATGGAAATGAGCATCACTACCTGCAACTGTTGGTTTTCCGAGCACTTTAGCTATTTCAAGGCATTTTTTATTTTCGAATGAAAAATAATTTCTTCCATTATATATTTCAACTACATCAATATCTAAATTTTTTATTTGTTCATAATTAATTTTTATGCGTCTGAAAAAACTATATGGATGTGGCAATATTACTAATCCTTTTTGTTTATGAATTTCATTTATTAACCATTTAACTGATTGATTATTTTTGTTATATTTAATTTCTTTTTTAAGAAAAACACCTATTAAGTCTCCAAGTTTAGTGCTAAATTCAGTTCCTTTAATTATCTTAAAGTTTGGATCTTCATTCATTTTTTCAGCTTCTATAATTCCTTTAAAACAATTATGGTCTGTTATGCAAATTCCATTTAACCCTTTTTTCTTAGCTGTTTCTAAAACTTTTTTTACACTCATATTTGAACAACGAGAATGGTGTGTGTGGCAATGCATTTCTATTTTCATTTAGCACCTTTTTTTATTAAAAAACTAAATCCTGAATAAATAGTTAATATTACTGTAAGAAGTAACAAACAATACATGATAATAATCATTAAATTTTCAAGAATAATATAGTTATAATGATCTCGTAAAATCAAAGTAAAAAACATAACAATTATCGTGATTATTTGAGTAACTGTTTTTATCTTGCCACTCATTTTTGCTGCAACGTGGTCATTAGTGTCGTTAATGTAATCTTTTATCCGATAGATTGTAACCCATAATTCTCTAATGATTATTGGAATCAACCAAATAAATGAAAATAAGTTTAGTATTGCAAATGTTATAAATGAAGCAATAGTTAGGATTTTATCTGCTGTAGGATCTGCTATTTTGCCAAATTTTGTTATTAAATTATATTTTCTTGCAATATATCCATCGAAAAAATCTGTCAAACTTGCAAGGCTGAAAAATATTAGTGCTATTATTCTTGATGATAACGAATTTTGCAATAAAAAATAAACTACGAAAAAAGACATTATAATTCTTAATATTGTTAGAAAATTTGGCAAGTTAGGATTTACCATTTTTTACCTCTAAAACTAATTCTGAAATCTAGAGTATGATTTAAGAAATAAACTACTGCTTTCATTTTATTAAACAATATGACTCTTAATTATAAATTTGTTGATTTATTTTGGCGGGGCTAGTTTCCTTTTTTCTTAATTAAAAAACTTTATATACTTATTTTCCTTTAGATAATTTATGAAATTATTCTTTATAGGAGCAACCTTGTTATTTGTTCTTCTACTAAGTGGGTGTTCTCAAACTGATTATTCTTCATGTTTGCAAGATGATCTTTCAGGAGATACTATTATATCTGATATTGAATGTACGTCAGGCAGTTGTGGAACTATAAAAAGTGGTGAAACTGTGAATTATGTTTTGACAGAACTAAATGCCTCTTGTATAGATGGTTATATTGTTCATCCTGATGGGCGACAGATTAATTTCACTCGTGTTAATTGTCTTTGCGTTCAAGGTGTCGCACCAAGTGAAGAACAAGAAAATTATTGTGCAGAACAACGTGAAGAAGTAGAACGATTAAAAGACAAGTATTACTTTATCTACCTTCCATGTTTTCCTTGTTGTTCTCCTCCTTGATGATAAAATAAATTAACGAAATATACCACTTCAAAGTGACACATAATCAAAACATTTAAAAATTAAAATTACTATCTCTATCTAAATGTCCAATATTGAAGATAAAAAACCTGAAGATAATCTTAATCGACCTAGCAAGTTTGTTAATGAATTAACTTCTCAAGTTGAAGCTGATATTCTTGCTGATTATAAACAAATTGTTTACGCTTCTGGTCAATTTATGTTGTCTCAAGTTTTAGGCTTTAAAGGGAAAATTGTGCATGATGGTTATGGATCTAATGCAAGTTTTGTGATAACTGATGTTCCTTCTAATATGTCTGATGAAGTTATTAGAGAACAATCTGCAGTCATAGTTCAAGGTGGGGAAGCTGTAACTCATGAGTTATTTGGTTCTCGTTTTGATGTTCCAACTGTTAAACGAGATTTATACCAGTTCATTCCTCCTGATATGACTGCATATAATCTTGAGAACGATTTGTATAATTTTTATTCATATTCTCTTGATTCTGCAATTGATTTATTTCTTTCTCTTGATTCAGATATAATTTATTCTATTGCAGAGCAAGTTGTAAATACTGGTGTAAAGGGTGGTATGATTGCTCCTTATTTTGATTATGGTGAATCTAATCTTAATGAAACTAAATCTATTTTTCCTAGCACTGATTTATCTAAACTAGAACGACAAATATTTTTTGATTATTTAAGTCCTCAACAAATGATTGGAAGTTTACATTTAGATGAAACTTTTGAATCTGGAGTTGTTGATGACTTATATGAATCTTCATTTGGCATGGGACACATTATTAAGAAAATTGGTTCTGGCTTAAAACAAGTTTATAAAAATAACAAAGAAGAAATTAACGAAATTGCTGCTATTATTATTGGTGGTACTATTGGATATTTTGTAGGTAGAGAATTTTATGAACCTTCAGCAGATTCTGTTTTTAATGAGGTTGATATGTTTACTTCTTCGGTGGGCGCAATAGTTGCTTATACTCCTCTAATAATTCCAAAGGTAATTAAATCTATGTTTGGGCCTAAATCTGATCAGAGAGACTGATTATCATATAATAAAATAAGACTTTTATATTAATTTTATAATCTATTCTAAGAATAACTTCAATATTTTTGTGCTGATTTAACGTTTAGGTTTATAGTGCCAGGATGTATCATTTGAACCACTCATAATCTCGTCTTCTTCCATACATGCTCTTTTCTGCATTTTCTTTTCATTATAAGTATGTGGGACATAAACTTTTTTCTTTGTTTTTGGGTCCATTTCAGTATAATACATGCATGTTGAAGCGGTCATTGGTGTCGGTGTAAAGACTTGTACGCTTTCAGTATTTCTTTCTTTTTTTATAACTCGACCTAATTCATCTGCTTCTTTTTGTGTTGATCCTGGATGTGCAGTCATATAGTAGTAGGCTAATTTTTTACCTTTTGCATATTTGTGGAATTGTGTTTTAAACATCTCTAAGTCGCCTTCATCTTTTCCCATTAATTTAATAACTTCAGGAACTACGTGTTCTGGTGCTACTCTTAGTGTGTCAAAGATGTGGTGTTCTGCAACTTCTTTTATGTATTCTTCATTTGCAAGGTCGTATCTAATTCCGCTTTTAATATAAACATTTTTTACTCCATTAACAGAGCGTGCTCTTTTTAATAAATCAATCATTCTTCTATTATCTGTGATTAGTTTTGGACACTTTAAACAAACTGCATTACAATCATTACAATCTATTCCATACATGTTTGCACTTGGACCGCCCACGTCATCTATATTTCCTTTGAAGTGTGCTAGTGTTGTTATATATTTTATTTCTCGAATTATTGATTCTTCACTTCGTGATACAATTCTATCTCCTTGTAATAAAGTCAGAGCACAAAAATTACATCTTCCTATACATCCTCTGTGTGTTATAACTGAGAATTCAAATCCTCGTAATTCTTTTGGTGATTGTCTGCTAAATGGTAATTCATAGTATTCATCTAAATCTGCTGGCGTGTATATTGGACTTTCATATTGTAAACAATATCTTGTGTCGATTTTTTGAGCTAAATTTTTCTTATTTGAAATAAGATTTTGTTGGTCGCAGAATTTTTCTTTATCCGCCTTTACTTCTTCAGCGCTAGGAAGTTCTATAAATCCTTCAGGAATCTCTTTAGAAATAATGCATGTTCCTTTTATTCCAACTAAGTCTTTTCCTGTTTTTAATCTGTTTGAAATTTCAAGTATTGGTTTTTCTCCATTTCCATAAACTAATATGTCTGCTCTTGCATCAAATATAATTGGGTTTCTAAGTCTGTTTTGCCAGTAATCAAAGTGTACGAATCTTCTTAGACTACTTTCTGTTCCGCCAATTATAATTTTAGATTCTTTATATTTTGATTTTATCCAATTTGAATATACAGTTACTGCTCTGTCTGGTGCGTATCTGTCGTGATCTCGTTTTAAGTGTTTATCTTCGCCTCGGTGTTTTTTCATGGGTGTATAATTCTTAACCATGGTGTCAACACTTCCGCTACTTATTCCAAAAAATAGTTTTGGCTCTCCGTATTCCATCATATCTTCTTCTTTTGTTGGAAGTTCAATTATTGCAACCTCATAGCCGTACTTCTCAAGAAGTCTTTTCATTATAGCCGTTCCACATAGTGGATGGTCGAAATACTCCTCTCCTGTTACTAATATTACGTCGTATTGCATTGTGTATGGGGAGACTGAATTGTTTTAAGAAGTTTCTGCATTTTTATTCTTATTTTGATAACAATCAAGACAATCATAAAAATTATAAACTCAAGCTCCAATATCTATATTTATGTTTAAAGCAATTACTTTTGATTTGGATAATACTCTCATTGATTTTATGCTTATGAAGAAAGCGTCTTCTAACGCTGCAGCTAAGGCTATGGTTAAGGCTGGTCTTAATATGTCTGTGAAACAAGCAGAGAAAGAATTATTTACTGAATACATTAAAGATATTGAAGGTGAACATGTTTTTCAAGATTTCTTAACAAAACATGAGGCAAACTCTGATAAGATTTTAGCAGCTGCATTAAATGCTTATTTACAAACAAAGTATAAGTACATGAAACCTTATTCTTCTGTAAAACCTGTTCTTAGAAAACTAAAAAAGCAAGGAATAAAACTTGCAATTGTAACTGATGCTCCAAGACTTAAAGCATTTCAAAGATTAGATGCACTTGGCATTACTGACTTCTTTGACATTGTCATTGGTTTTGAAGATACAAGACAACATAAACCAAATTCTGCTCCGTTCAAAAAAGCACTAAAAGCTTTAAATGTAAAACCAAAAGAAGTTCTTCACATTGGCGATTGGTTAGAACGAGATATTGCTGGAGCTCAAAATGTTGGCATGATTGCTGCTTGGGCGAAATATGGTGGAAACACAACTGGAAAAAAAGTAAAACCTGATTTCACATTAAATAAGTTTGATGACTTGTTAAATATTATTTTCTAATTATTCTTCGTCTTCCCGACCAAAACTTTCTTAAATAGACAAGCGTCACTTTTATTATGAGTCATGATTTAGATTATATTTTTGTTCTAAAAGCAATTCAGGAAATTCCTTTCAATGTTGGAAAGAAGCTTTTAGTTGATGTTCTTAGAGGAAATATCACTAATGATTCTGTCACTAGAAACGATCTTGATTCCCTTGATTCATTTGGTGCTTTAGCTTACGAGCCAGATGAAATTCATGTTATGATTGACCGTCTTATTATGAATCATCTTATTCGTCAAACTTCTATTAAGTCAAATCAGTTTTGGAAGGTTTTAGAGCTTACGCTTGATGGTGAACATGAAATAGTCGAGCCAAGTCTTCATAAGAAGAAGGTTTCCTATGGTTTTGAAGAGAAAGAAACTATTATAACATCAAAAGACCGTGAAATATTTGCAGCTTTAGATTCGTTCTTACACACCTATAACGATGAACAAAAAAAAGCTATTATTTGTGATAAAGATTTTATTTTATGTATCGCTGGTGCTGGCTCTGGCAAAACTACCGTGTTATCTAAACGTGTGGAATTCCTAACAAAATATAAGTCAGTTAATCCTAAATCTGTTTTAGCTATTACTTTCACAAGAAAAGCACGTCAAGAGATGACTCAAAGAATGTCTGAGTTTGACCCTGATGGTCTTATTCAAGTTGAAACTTTCAATTCATTCTGCGAGAAGTTTCTACAAAAACATAATGATTTAGCTTATGATAAACAAGTACGCTTAATTTCATACAGAGACAAATATTCTATCATGAACAAAGCACTTACTGCTCTTAACACTGATATGTCTCGAGCTATTGCTTTATACTTTACTTTTGCTCAAAGAAAGGGAAAGGCCGATGAACAGCTTGCAACAATTTTCATGAATGATTGTTTCTTTGTTAGAGATTATTTCCGTTATAAAAACAAGGCGTTGGATCGTTCACTTTTCATGGCTTCTGAATTAAAACATAAGCAAAGTGCAGATTTAGTTTACAGGGTTTGTTCTTACATTGAAGAGCACATGCTTCAACATGGTCTTAGAGATTTTGCAGATCAACTCCTTGACACGATTGCCATCTTTAAACAATATCCTAAGATGGTTCCAAAGTTTGATCATATTTTAATTGATGAGTATCAAGATGTAAATTCTACTCAGATTGAATTTGTTGACCTTCTAAATTCAAAAAGTATTTTTTGTGTTGGGGATCCGAGACAATCGATTTTTGGTTGGAGAGGTTCTGATATTAAATATATTTTAGACTTCGAAAAGAAATATCCTGATTGTGAAATTGTATCTTTAGTAAAAAATTATCGTTCCACTCAGCCTATCGTTAATCTTATGAATAAAGCAATTGAGCCTTTAGGTCTTCCTGATTTAAAGAGTCATAATGAAGGTAAAAAAGATATTACTCTTCTAAAATTTTCTTCAGAAACTACTGAGTTTGAATTTGTTATACAAAATATTTTAGCATCTAATCTTTCAAGACAAGAAATATTTGTTCTTGCAAGGACAAACCGTCAGCTTACAGAAATTTCTAAGATGATGCGATCAAGGCAAATTAATCATATTGTTAGAAGTGATGAACAAAAGAAAAACGTTCTTGCAGGCCCTAATGATGTGACGCTTGCAACTATTCACTCTATTAAAGGTCTTGAAGCAGATATGGTTTTTGTTATTGGCGTTAATGGTCAAAACTTTCCTTGTAAAGGAAGTGAGCATCCTGTAATTGACATGGTTAAAGTTGATGAATATGATCAAGAGGAAGAAGAAAGAAGATTATTCTATGTTGGAATTAGTCGTGCTAGAAAAACTTTGTTCTTAACTTATTCTGGAACTAAGCATACTCATTTTATAACTAGTAGTATGTTGTCTTTTTTAGAAGAAAAAACAATTAAAACAAAATCAACAGGTCCAACTGGCAATTCTCTTATGGCAAGATTAAAAGATTGGAGAAAAAATCTTAGTTTAGAATTGGAGGTTCCAGCATATGTTCTTATGCATGATAGAACTCTTATTGACTTAGCTCAAAGACTGCCAAGTTCATTGCAAGAATTAGAAGAAGTTCATGGTTTTGGTCCAACTAAGATTATGAAGTATGGTGAAGAAATTCTTGATATTATTCAAGGTTAAAATCTTTGTATTTTTAATTAGATTATTTTATTCTAAAACTATTATCACATTATTCTCAAATATTTTATTAAATCCTTTTTGTTCGATAAGTTCTTTTAACTCTACTTTTGCCTTTGGGCTTAGAACTATTAAAAAATTGTCTGTTTTTTGCGGCGATTTATAAAATTTAAAAAGTAGTAAATAGTTATCTCTCGGAAGGTGAATTAATGCTTCTTGTGTTGTGGATACAGTTCTTCCATGTATTCCTTCTAGATAATTTCTTGCATCTTGATATTCTTGAGCTTCAAATTCTTTGTATGGTTCTAAGATGTTAAAGTAAGCAAAATTATCTGCTTCTTTCTGAGTGAGTTTATGTTCTATTGGTCCAATTAATATTTGAAATACCATTGTTAATATTAGTATTATGATCAAAATATTTTTTGCAGTTTTCTTATTTCTTTTTTTTAAAAAATCTAGTAATATTATTATCATAAATGCAATAACTAAAATATTATTTGCTTTGAAAATGCTACCATCTGTATCTGCTGACATTATTACCATTACACTTGTAGGAATAACGCTTATAATTAGTGGACTGATAAGTGGTATTAACAAGAATTGTCCATATACATATTTTAAGTGTGATTTCTTGAATTCTGAGTCGATTTTTAAATATTTAATTGGGTTTTTAACAAAATTAGTTGTAATCTCGACAGGTGTTGCACCTATATATGAGAATTTATTTAGGAATAAATATTGGTTAATTCGATTATCTTCTTCATGATATTCTGATTCGATATAAACTACCAGGCTTACAAGTATTATTAACCAAATAAAACTTATTATGGCTAATTTTTTTGCAAATTTTTTATCTTTAAATATCATTGCTATGCTTAGTGATATTAAAAATATTATTGCTGTTTCTTGTAATAGGGCGATTCCTGATATTATTATTGCAGCCAATAATTTTCTATCTTGGGAGTATTGATACATTCCTGTGAATATGAATAGTGGTGCAAGAATTATTGGATGAAAATCAAATACTAGATTCATAACCATTATTGGTGATAATAAATATATTAGTGCAGTAATTAATGCCAAGTTTTTATTCTTAAGTTCTTTTTTTGCGTATAGGAATAGTGGTATTGCACTAAAACTTAGCACTCCTGTTAGAATTATAATTAATACAATTGGATCTCTAAATAAAAAGAATATTGGTGCTAATAAAAAGTAAATTAGACTTACATGAGGTCTTTGAAATTTACTTACAATCATGTGATTATATTTTTCAAAAGGAGTGCCATCTAGTATATTTTCTTCATAGGTGTATTCTTCAAAGAAATCATGCGTACCTCTAAATCTATTTTGTTTTATTGTGGCAACTGTTAAACTTAGTATAAATATTATTAGAATAAAGACCAGAAGTATTTTAAGATTTAGTCTTTTCATTTTTTTAAAAAACTTTTATTTTTTTGTACAACATTTACCAAATTTCTTTTTAAATCTTGCCATTACTTTTCCCATTGCATCTTCTGCTGCCATAATTATTGGATTCATAAATGGCCATGGTGTAAGTGATGGGTGTGCGATGTAATTGTAACGCAATAGTTTCATGATGCCTGCATTTAAACTCATTGCAAGACTTCCTGATTCTACATGTCCAGTTACTCCTTTTCCATATGCTTGTATTCCAATAAGCTTACCGCGTAGTCCTGCAAAAATTAACTTTACTTGTAATGGTTCGTGTTCTTTCATATCTTTATATATGTCTGTTGTTTCTGCTCTTCCTGTAAATACAATTTTGAATTTATCACGTGCCTTTTCTTCATCTAGTCCTGCTTGTGCAAATTCTTTTCCAAGTACTTTGAATGCAAATGCATCTGTGTGTCCATGATAGTTTATTGGCATTCCTGCCATTTGGTATCCGACAACTTTTGCTTGCTGTATTGCAACGCTTGCAAGTTGACTTGGCCATTTCTCATTTACAAGTGCGCTTTTACTACTGCTACAATCTCCGCATGCATAAACGCCAGACTTATTTGTTTTCATTTTATTATTTACAATGATATATCCTTTGTCCATTGCAAGCATACTATCTTCTAAGAATTGTGTATTTGGTCTTACTCCTGCCGCAACAATTATTAAGTCTGCATCTAATTTTAAGTTCTTCTTGCATTGACTTATAATTACTTGTTTGCTTTTATCGCGTTTTGTTTTAATTTCATTAACAGTTGAGTTTAGTAATAAATCAATTTTCTTACTTTCTAAAAGATTTTTTATTTTGTCTGAATATTCTTCATCAGTTATTCCTGATAATAGTTTGTCTTGAATTTCTACTATGCTAACTTTCATGCCTCTTTCTTTTAAGGCGCCAGCCATTTCAATTCCAATTATTCCGCCACCTATAACAACTGCTTTTTTACTTTTTTTAACGTGTTTTGCAATGTCTTCAATATCTTCGCTAGTTCTTACGGTGTGAATTTTATTGCCATTAATTCCTTTTATTGGTGGTTTAAATGCTGATGTTCCTGTTGCAATTACTAAATAATCGTATCCGTAGTTTACTCCGCTTTTTCCAATTACTTCTTTTCTTGAAAAATCAACGCTAACTGCAGGGTCTGGTACTAGTTTTACTCCATAGTCTCCTATCATTGAGTTTGGTTGTATTGCTTCTTTTAGTGTTGCATGTTTTGTTAGAATATAAGGACTTGTACATCTACAATAGATATCTTTTTCATCAGAAAGAATAGTTGCTTCAAACTTTCCTGGTTTTAATTGAGTGGCCACTATTGATGAGAACATTCCTGCTCCGCCGCAACCTATAACTAGTATTTTCTTTTTCATTCTTCTCTCACCTTTTTGCTTTAGTAATTTAAAAATTTAATAGTGTTTCTTTAATTCCTCGTAGAATTCTTTGTAGTCAGATACATTTGTGATTTTCATTTCTGACATGCTACTTCCAATAGTGTTTACTGTTATACTTCCATTACTAAACATTTTGTTTAACATTCCTTCATTTAGTTTTATATGGTCTATTTTTCTAAAGACTATTGTTTGTTGTCGTTTATAGATTATACCGCTTTTATACATAATTCGATAATCTTCAATTGTGTAGCTTTTAACTTTGATAGTCCATACAATTCCTATTATTGTAATTGGTAGAATAACTAACAGTGGAAATATAACAACACTTACAAGTATTGCTGGAACTAAGATGTTTGCTAAATCTGGTTTTGATATTTTGATAATTTTAGGTTTATAATCCTTAATTTTATCTTCAAAACTTGTAATCTCTGCAGAACTTGGTCTGTAAAATAATATGTTATCAATTAGTTCATCTTTTGTCTTTATGTTTTCAATGTAACGAATTTTAAATCCATTTGAAACATAAGTAGTACCGTTTTTTGTTTTAATTGCTGTTTCTCCTGCAATGTTAAACTTAACTGAGCCCATTTTTGATGCTGGGTATTTGATTGTTGTTATGTCTTTAACATTCTCGTAAGGCACATATATGAATTTTTTAAACAGCCATCCACATTCATGATATAAATAATTCTTAAAATAAGTCATCTTTGAATAAGATAAAACTTTTTTATTTAGCAGTATTATTCCTATCATCACTAATATAACAACTCCTATTGCAACTAAGAATAATCCTTTTATTTCTGCTGGTGATACTAAATATCCTGATATTAATCCTATTAACAATACAACTTTGACAAATATAATTCCTAATTCTGCTTTTATGAATTCTCCAAATGAAAACTTAGAATCCATTTTATAAGCTGCTTGTTCTGGTTTGATTCCAATCTTTGCAATTAGTTTATCATAAATTCCTTCTTCTTTTTTTAAGTGTTTAAACTTAATATTGTCACTTGATCCTATTGACCAAAAGACAACTGAGAATGTATTGAACCATTTGTCTATGAAACTTTCTTTAAAGACTAATCCCATGATTTTATCGTTTGAGAATTCTTTATTTTTTCTTGCTAAAAAGTTAAACTCTTCTTCCATAGTGTCTTTTCTAACAAAGTATTTCCTATTTTTTAATTCAATTAACGTGTATATTAGTGCTCCAATCCAGAATAGTAATAGTGGAAGTAAGATTATACATATTGGTAAAGTAACCCACAGTTTAAACATTGCTCTTCTTCCATTCATCTTGAATTCTGCAGTGTAGTCAGTATTTTTTTCCAGCTTTACACTTTTTGCTGCACTCGCTTGTTTTGCACTTACAACTTTAGTTTTTGCACTAACTTTTTCTCCAGGAACATTTACTTCTCCTTTTTTCCCAGCTAGTCCTTTCATTCCTGATATAACTTTATCTACGCTGTCTTTCATTGCAAGTCCATTCTTCATATTCTTAAAAAGAATTTCTTGCTGACTTCCCTGACAACTGATTTTAACATCATATAAACTAAACATTTTATCAACAATTGTTTGAGTTAAAGTTGTATCTGATAAGTTTTCAACAGGTATGAATGCTTTATGTTTTGATAAGAATCCTTCATTGTAAGTTATGGTATCATCATACACGTCATAAATTCTTTTGCTTAAATCCAAGAAACTTAATAGTGATCTTCCAACTAAATATAGTAATACTAATGCTGCAACTCCAATTATTGCTTCTATTGGAATTGAATCCATGCCTGATTTTGCTTCTACAATAAAATCAAAACCTATGTATAATATAACTGCAAGTGTTATTAGAACGTTTTTGAATACTTCAAAGAATACTCCTAGTGGATGTGGCTTTTCTTCTTGAATTTTCTTGTCCATCTTTAAAGAAAATCCGTTATATCGCATCATTTGCATAATGTAATCATATACTTTATCTGATTCTTTTAATCCAAAAAAACTCACTTCCGATAGTCCACTTCCTGCTGATTCAATACGAATATTCGCCGATTTGGTAATCATATCTTGAAGCCATGGCTTTCGAAGTTTTACGTGTGTTATATTTCTAATGACTAATTCTGTTTCACGGTCGGAAAATATTCCTCCGCTCTTATAGATAATTTTATCTTTCAAAAAGATGTATTTTTCTTTTTTAAATTTGATATTTAATATGACTAATGCGCCCAGTCTAACGACTACAAGGACTCCTAAAAGTGGTAACCAGATATTAAATGGGCTTACTAAGCCTAAGACGAGAATTATTGCAGCCAACCTTAATGTGCCAATCCAAAATCTGAATCCCACAAAAGTTTTCTTATCTGGTTTAATATTATATTCATAAGTCATAATACTTACTTTAGATATTAATTATATATATATTTAACTATATTAATGGATTTTTAATAGAACTAAGTTTGATTTTCAGAAAGGCTTCCTAGTACTGTTTTTCAAAAGATAATTGATACACTTAAGATTTTCATTTTAGATAAGGCGATTATCACTGGACACAAGTCATTCTCGCGCAGCGTATTTAAACAAACCAATCAAAATTATTTTTATGAACACACTTGAAAAGGCAAAGATTCTTGGCGAAGCTGGAAGCTTTGATAGTTGCGGTCCTAAGATGTGCGAAGTTAACGTAAATCAAGGTTTAGGCGGTATCTATCATGCGAAAGCAGAACATCAGACTTGTAGAATTTTCAAAACCCTCATGAATAATTCTTGTTCGTTTGATTGTCATTATTGTCAGAATGCTGCTGGTAATGATTGTAAACAAAAGAAAGCTGCTTATGAGCCAAATGAGCTTGCGAATCTTTTTATGCGATTAAATCAAAAGCTGAATGTTGATGGTCTTTTTCTTAGCTCGGGTGTTTCTAAGAATCCTGATGTTGAATCGGAACGTATGATTCAAGCAATTAAACTCATAAGGGAGAAATACAACTTTAGGGGATACATACATTTCAAGGTGCTACCCGGAACTTCTTATGAGCTTATTAAGCAAGCATCAGAATATTCTAATCGTATGAGTGTTAATATTGAAGCGCCAAATAAGTCTGCTTTATCTGAGCTCTCCTCTTGTAAAGATTACAAATCAGATATTCTTCGTAGACAGTCTTGGATTTCTAAATTAAATTTGTCAGGTGGTCAAACAACACAACTAATTCTAAATTCCCTCTCCACCGATAAAGAAGTTTTGAAAATGACTAATTGGGAGTATAATGCTCTTTCTCTAAAGCGAGTATATTTTTCTGCATTCAGGCCGGTTAAAGGAACTCTTCTTCAGGCCGCCCCACCTGAATCGGCTCTGAGGCAGACTCGTCTTTATAATTCTGATTTTCTTCTTAGAGATTATAAATTTAAATTAAAAGAACTCTTGTCCATTATGGATGATGGAATGCTCCCTCGCATTGATCCAAAATTAGCTCTTGCAAGAAATCATTTTGACAGCCCTCTTGATATTAACCAAGCGTCTTTTGATGATTTAATTCGAGTCCCAGGCATTGGTCCTACTTCTGCTAGACGAATTGTTTATTCTAAATCTAAGATTTCTAAGTATTCTCAATTACAAGATTTTGGTGTCAGACTTAATAATGCTAAACCTTTTATAGATGTTGATGGTAAAAAGCAGTCTTTTCTTTTTGCTTTTTCCTGATGCTCAAAAAAGTTTTTTATTTTTTTTTGTTGTTGATGGTAAAAAGCAGTCTTTTCTTTTTGCTTTTTCCTGATGCTTAAAAAAGTTTTTTATTTTTTGTTATCGATGGTAAACGTTAGTCTGTTTTAACTGGATGTTAAATATTAATTCAATCAAAACTTTTTTAAAACAACCCGCACCAATTTCTCACTATGATTAACAAATCTTCTTTTCTTGGAACAGGTAAACTTTCTTCTCTTCTTATGAAACAATCTGTTCCTGCTATGATTGGTTTGTTAACTATCGCATTATATAATCTTGTAGATACTATTTTTATTGGCAGAAGTGTTGGTACTTTAGGTATTGGTGGTGTTGCAGTTTCATTTCCTATTCAAATGTTGATGATGGCTGTGTCTATGGCTTTAGGTATGGGTATGGCTTCTATCATTTCTAGAGCTCTTGGTGCAAATGATCATGCAACTGCGAAGTCTGCATTTGGAACTTTCTTTACTTCAGTATTTTTCATTAGTGTTATTATGACTGTATTAGGAATTATTTTTCTAAAACCGTTGTTGATTTTGTTTGGCGCCACACCTGACTTGCTTCCTTATGCCATGGATTATATGGGTATTATTTTCTTTGGAAGTATTTTTTTAGCATTTGCATCTTCAAGTAATAATATTATTCGAGCTCAAGGTCATGCTAAGACTGCAATGACTGTCATGATTATATCAATTATACTAAATTTTATTTTAGATCCTATTTTCATATTTGTTTTGCACATGGGTGTTAAAGGGGCTGCTTTAGCAACTGTCATTGGTCAGATTTTTGGTGCTGTTTACGCATTCATTTATTTTGTATCTCCTAAAAGCACCATTCAATTTTCTCTAAAAAATTTATGCTTTAATTTTAAGATATTTAAAGAGTCAATTGCAATTGGTTCTTCATCTTTTGCAAGGCAAGCAGCTGGTAGTTTTGCAGCAATCATAATTAATAATTCTCTTGCGTTCTATGGTGGAAGTTTAGCCATTGCTGCATTTGGTGTTGTTAATCGTTTACTTGCTTTTGTTTTTATGCCTATCTTTGGTATCGTTCAAGGTATGCAGCCAATTCTTGGTTTTAATTATGGTGCGAAGAAATTTCAAAGAGCAAAAGAATCAATCACTCTTTCCATTAAATATGCAACCATACTTTCAATAGTTGCATTTGTTTTATTCATGATTTTCACTAGACCTATTATTTCTCTTTTTTCAACCGATGTCGCGCTAATTGATATGGCTACAAGAGCTATGAGAATCATCGTTTTATTGTTTCCAATTATTGGATTTCAATTGGTTGCTGGTGGCTTGTATCAATCTTTGGGCAAAGCAATACCTGCTTTTGTTCTTTCAATTTTACGTCAAATAATTTTCTTTATACCGCTTGTTTTAATTCTTCCATTGTGGTTTGGTCTTGATGGAATTTGGTATTCTTTTGTCGTGGCTGACTTCTTTGCATTCATTGTAACTATTTTCATGGTGCGATCTCAACTTAAATTATTATCTAAGTCAAGTTCTGCAAGTGTGTCTTGATGCGGTTTGACCGATAAGTTTATATATAAAGATGATATTTCTAACTATAGCTTGACACATATATTATTGGAAATAACCTTTCCAATACATATAAATATATAAACACTTTTATTTAAGTAAAACTAGGGGAATTAAATGGGTAAAAAAGAAAAAGTATTTGGAATATTTTTTAGAGAAAAACCGGCAATGATGCTTGTTAATCTTTTAAATAAAAATACTGAAATGTATGCTTCTTCACTTGCAAAAGTTGTAGATTGTACTTATAGTCATGTTGTAAAAATTCTTCAAGAAATGAATAAAGCTGGTTTAGTAAGTTTTGATAAGCAAGGAAGATTAAAAGTTCTGACATTAACTCCAAAGGGAGAAGAAGTCGCAAAGCATATTGATCAAATAAGAAACATTCTTTAAATTTTTAATTAAAATAAATTTATTCTTTACATATATAATTTAAATTAATTTCATTATTTTTTTTATAGTACTATTTATATTCTTTAATTAGAAAATATTTTAAGAAAATAAATTATAACTAATTAACTTCAAACTTTTCGATAGTTTACAAATACTTTTTACAAAGTTTAAGAAATTTTAATTTTAATTTACTTCAAATTTCTCGATAGTGATTTTTTTATTCTCCATCTTAAGTTCTACATCATCACTTTCTTTAATTCCAGAAATCTTAGTTGCAATCTCAGGTAGTAAAACCCTAACTCCTCTAAAGTCTAAAGGTCTGATAATTGTTTTCCCTTCTTTTGCAGTATCTAATTCATTCATGATGTCTGCTGTATCTTTTTTCTTTCCTTTATTTTTAAATTCCACGGATTGTTCATAAAGATATTTTGCGATTAAATCTGCAACATCAATTCCTGTTGCTTCTGTTATTCCTTGTAATCCAGGACTTAAGTTTGCTTCTATTACTTGAGGTCCTTTTACTCCATAAAGAATATCAACTCCGCAAATATCAACGCCCATTGCTTTAGCAGTATCAACTGCGACTTTTTTAGTATACTCGTCTATTTTAGCAATTTCACCTGTACCGCCTGCATGAATATTTGATCTAATTTCATTCTCTGCAGCTTTTCTTTTCATACTAACAACTGCTTTATCGCCTATAACCATAACTCTAATATCTTCCCCGCCTGTTTCTACAAATTCTTGGATGATAAATGGTTGTTTTAATGCTGACAGTGCGTCTAGCATTGATGATGCTGATGCATAAGAATCTGCAAACATAACTCCTTTTCCTTGTGTTCCTTGTGGAAATTTCATTATAATTGGGAATTTTGTTCTTTCAAGTAACGTCTTTGCAGCTTCTGTTGTAGCACTTAAATAAGTTCTTGGCATTGGAATATTAAATTCTTGTAATCTTAATTGAGTTAGAAGTTTGTCATGAACAATTGTGTATGCTGATTCTTCAATTGGAATGTATGCTTTTCCTTTTAGAAGTGATACAATTGATCTTAGAAGTTGTGCGTATCTAAATGACCCTTTTGCATATATGCAATCATATTTTCCTAAATCTTTTCCTTGGTATAAAACCTCTGAGTTTTTACCTGAAAAGTTCACTTCAATTTCTTTTAGATTTATTTCATCAACTTCTTCAAAATATTTTCTCATAGCTTTCGCAGTCCATTCTGAACTTACACTTCCCATGCTTATAATTGCAGCCTTCATAAACATCCCTCTAGAAATTTAAGGACAAGAAATTTGTTTTTTAAAATTTCTACTTTCATTTTTGAGTTATTTCCTCTTTGTTAGGATCAATTAAGAATCCTTGTTTTAGGATATTTTGTCCAATTAAAACTGGATATCTCATGTGACTTCTATCTGCTAATGTAAATTTTGTTTTAATTCTGTGCCCGCAAATTTCTACTTCTGATTCTATCACTGGTCGAAGTCTTGTTCCATTTGCACTTTTAATTAATTTTGATTGTATGACTGGACCTAGTTTTAGTTTTGATGCTAGTTTTAAATCAATTGAACTATTTGTTGCACCTGTATCTATTCTTGCTAAAATTTCTTCTTCACTGTCAGAGCCATTAAGTTTAACTTTTTCTATGAATCCAACTATAGTTTTTTCTTTGTCCATTTTATTTTTTTGAAAAATAGTTTTTTTAAAAGTTTCTATTTCTTCTTTTTTTCTTTGTCTTTCTCTTCTTTCACTTCTGGTTTCATAGTTGGAAATAAAATTACATCTCTGATGCTTTCAACTCCTGTTAAGAATATTGCCATTCTATCAACTCCCCAGCCAATTCCGCCTGTTGGTGGCATTCCTACCATTAGTGCATTTACGAAGTCTTCATCCATTGGATGTGCTTCTTCATCTCCGCTTCGTCCTTTTTCAACTTGTTCTTTGAATTTTTCTTCTTGGACTTGTGCGTCGTTTAATTCTGAATACATATTTCCTATTTCCATACCTAGACCAATTGGTTCGCATTGTTCATTTAGTCTTTCATCTTCTCTATGTCTTTTACAAAGAGGTGTTCCTTCTTTTGGCATGTCACAAATATGTGTTGGTTGGATTATGTGTTCTTCTGCAAGTTCAAAGATTGTTAAAATTAAATCTCCCCATGAAGCTCCTCTATCATAATCTAAACTTTTTTTATCGCAGAAATTCATTAGGTCTTTTGTGCTCATATTTGATGCATCAATACCTACATATTCTTCAATAGCTTCTAACATGGTCATTTTTGGCCATGGTGCTTTGAAATCAATTTTTATTTCCTTTTCATCAATGATGTGCTTGACTTTTGTACTTCCATTTATTTTCTTTGCAACGTATTCGTAGCATTCTTCTAGAAGTTTCATCATTCCACTGTAGTCTGTGTATGCTTCATAAGCTTCAATCATTGTAAACTCTGGATTGTGACTTTGATCTACTCCTTCGTTTCTAAAGTTTTTACAAATAGTGTAGACTTTTTCAAATCCTCCAACAATTAATCTTTTCAAATATAATTCTGGTGAGATTGATAGAAACATCGGCATATTCCATGCGTTGATGTGAGTAATAAATGGTCTTGCACTTGCTCCTCCGTACTGTGTTTGTAGTAGTGGAGTTTCAACTTCCATGTATCCTCTATCATCCATGAATTCTCTGATGTATTTTAGCATTAAACTTCTTTTCTTAAAAACTTCTTTTACATTTTGATCCATGATTAAATCTACATATCTTTGTCTATATCGTAATTCTTTATCTTTTAGTCCGTGATGTTTTTCTGGTAATGGTTTTAGACTTTTTGATAAGATTTCCCAGTCTTCAATATATACAGTAACTTCGCCTGTTTTTGTTTTGAAAATATATCCTTTAATTCCTATGTAATCTCCAATATCTACTTTTCTTAGAAGTCTATACTTTTCTTTTCCAAGATCATCTTCTCTAAAATATAATTGTATTCTTCCTTGTTCGTCTTGGATGTGTACAAATGCTGCTTTCCCCATGTTTCGGTTCTGCATTATTCTTCCTGCTAGACTAACTTTTTCTTCTGTTTTTTCTTCTGCTGCAAGCTTTTCAAACCTTTTTTTTAGTTCTTCTGAATTTGAATCTTTCTTATAACTATATGGGAAAGGGTTTATTCCTCTCTCCCGCAATTCATTGAGCTTTCTAATTCTTTCTTGTATTAAATTGTCTTGCGGCATCATCTTAGTAGAAAATACTATACTATTAAATATAAATGTTTTGCATTTAAGTCTATTTTTTTTGTACTTAAAGTTATTAATATCTAAAGAAGTTTCAATTCAGAAATAATTTCATCAATTTTCTCGTCTTCATTTGGTCCGATTGCCATGCATGTTCTTGTGCCTGGTGCAACGACTGTTCTGCCTGCATCTGTAATTACTGCAGTAACTAATCCTGCATCTTTTGCAAATTGATTAAGTTTTAAAAGTTCTTTTTCGTTTTCTACTTTCAAGACTATTTTTGCCATTCCACTCATTCGCCAGTTTTTTATATCTTCTTTATCGCTTCGAAGTACTGCTTCGACTGATGCGTGCGCTGCTTGAGCTGCGGCTTTTCCTTTCGGAAGTTTGAGGTCTTGTCTTACGATTATTGCTTGTTTCATTTTGTGTATTTTGCAAAATTAAACTTCAGAAATCTTTGATTTCTGTTTGTTTCAAAATTTCACCTTGTTAAATTTTGGGACATTCCAAAAATTCTATTTTTAGAATTTTTGTTATGTTTCATTTTGCATGTTTTGTTTGGTTTTAAAAATTATAATTATTTCTCTAATCTTTCCATTAATCTTTTTACTTTAAATGCTTTATGTTCTAATACTTCTTTTTTATTTTGATAGATGAATTTTAGTTGTTCTATCATTAACTCAACATCAGCTATTTCTTCTGCTAGATTTTCTTTTGATGCTTTATTTCTAAGATCTTTTGTTATTTCTTTTGTCAGTTCACTTAGTTCTTCAATTGCAATTATCTTTTGCTTTTCTTCTCCCCATTTATCCACTGATTTCTGATATATTTCTTTTTCATCCATTTTAAAATTATTTTATACTTATATTTATTTAACAATGCACATCTTCTTCCCATTCATTTATCTTGATTCCTCTTTTTTGTAGTTCTTCGATAAATTCTTGGTGTGGTATGTGTTGTGCTGGATTTAATATTCCATAGCCTGTTATTTTCCCTTGTAGAATCATTTGTGCAACAATGCTTGCAGTAAATCCTACTGTTCGGTTCATTGCCATAAGACCTGTATTCATATCTCTTTTGTCGACTAATTGTTGAATTATTTTTTTCTTTTTTCCGTCTTTAAATCCTGTGATTTCATTTCTTAATATTATCATGTCTTCTTCATGGTCTTTATATTGTAGTTTTGGGCCTAATGTTTGTGCTAACATTTTTTTTGGAGAAATTCCTGATTCTGATTCATCATCTAACATTCCTAATTCACTCATTTTTTTCCAAAATGCACAGTGTCCAGGCCATCTTAATGTATATCGTCCTACATTTGATACTTCTTTTCTAATTCCTAATTGTTGCGCATAAGTTGTTGCAAATCCATTTGGATATCTTTCTAATTTTCCAATTCCTAGGATATCTATTTCTTTACCGTGATTAAATATGTCTTCTCCATTTATTGGAACTTTTTTCCCATCTATTACTAGACTTGCTGGTCTTTTGTATGCGTTTAGCACTCCTTCAAAATTCCAACTAACTTTGTAATTTAATGGATTATTACAATATTCTGGTGCAGGTATTCCTCCACAACTTGATTCTATTGCTTCTACTGTTTCTAGATTCTTGACTGCTTTTCCTGCTAGGATTAAATCAATTCCTGGATCTAGTCCTGCTTCTGGCATTATTAGAACTTCTTCTTCTTCTGCATCTTCTGCGTAATCTTTAATATTTGATTTAAAGGACGTATTTACTAGCGGTTTCTTTGTTTTTATTGCTAATCCTGCTATTTGTTTTCTAAATTCTGTAGGTAATAAGTCTATTGTGATGTCATGTTCGCTCATTAGAGATTTAATTTTCTCTTTATCATTTGCATCTTCTGATAGCAGTCTAATTCTGGAGTCTCCAAGTTTTTCTGTAAATTCTTTAACTTGCTTTAGATCATATTCTACCATTGTAATTGCTTCTACTTCTTTGTTTTGACAAAGATCATACAATGCTGCCTTTCCTTGAGCTCCTCCTCCTAGAATAAGTATTTTCATAAGATTATGATTTTTTAATTGACTATAAAAACTTTTCTTTCTTGAGTGGTTACATCGTGCAGAAACATATTCTATATGTTGCGTGTTTCAAAGGAGGGATTCCAACAAAAAGAGGATTTTTGTGTTGCCAAAAGTTATTTTTGATTTTTGAGCATGTTCAAATCCTAGTTCTATGTTTAAATTGATTGTTTTAGAATTGAATAAAATATGTGAGGGGAGGGATTTGAACCCACGAACCCACTAAGAGACAGGATCTTAAGTCCTGCGCATTTGACCAGACTTTGCTACCCCCACATGTTTTGTGCTGGTGTTTATTCATTCAAAAGCTATTTTTTTGCTTCTCTTATGCTTAAACATCTAATTGGATTTCATTCCCTTATTTAAAAGTTTTCTTCAGAAACACTATTTTTTATGATTTTAAGAAAGAAATTATCCTGTTTTGGTGTATTTGTTCACTTTTCTTTACACTCTCTTCCAATCCAGGACGGTTTGTGTAGCTTATTTACTAATCCTCTTCCACATCCTCAAACAAAAACCCATTCGAATCTATTCTCCACGCCATTTTGTATCCACCTCACAGATATCTATTAACTATAGTTAATTCAGTTCTTTTTATAGTTTTCCAAAAGATATATATAGCTCTTGCTCAAGTTATTTTATACTAGGTGACTTATGGCGACACAATTTAAATTAAAATGCATTAAATGTAAGAAAAATTACCAATTAGCAACTCGAGTAAATCGTTTTGTTGTATGTTATGAATGTCAAAAACCTGAGATGGTTGGCGAAATTACTGCTCCTGAAATGAAAAAATTCTTTGATATTCCAGAACAATTCTACAAAGATAACACTTTTCTTCGAGATATAAAAATCAAATATCTTCGCTTTGGATCACTATCTGAAAAACAAATTGCTGCTTTTAACAAATTAGTTGATAAAATGAAAGTTGCAGAATTAAAAGCTAAAGCTCAGGAAATTAAAGATAAAAAATAAATTTATTCTATTTTATTTTCTTTTTCTCACAATTATATTTTGGAAAAGTTTTTATAATGAATCACCATAATTTACTATATTAAAAAGAGGGCGTGTACTTGAAGAATAAAGAAAGGGGTTTCGTAATTGGTATTTTTTTATTCATATTCTTTATAGTTTATAGTTTTAAAAATCAATTATATCTTCATCTTGTAGAAAATTATTCTTTAGTATTAGAAGAACTAATTTTATGGATTCCAAAATTAATTATTATAATTTTAATATTTGTAGTTGCTTATTTATTAAGAAGTTTTTTTGATTCTTTAATTAAACAATATTTTCAATACGTTGGCAAGGAATTTGAATATAAATCTGCTTCTTCAATTGTTAAATATGTTGTATGGGTTATTGCACTTATTGCTGCATTGGCAGTTGCAATTGGTAACTTAGGAGTTTGGATAACTTCTATGGGGCTTGTTGGTTTTGGTATTACTTTTGCTCTTCAAAAACCTATTTTAAATATTGTTGGTTGGGTGACTATAATGTTCAATCAAACTTACAAATTAGGGGATAGAGTTCAAATGGGTGATGTAAAAGGTGATGTGGTTGAGATTCAAGTAATGTATACTGTTTTAGATGGTATATTGCCAAACACTGATGAACCAAGCGGAAAAACAATTACTCTTCCAAATGAATTAGTTTTAACAGGTTCAGTTGTTAATTTTACTAAATCCGGTGATTATCTTTGGGAAGAACTATCTATCCAAATTACTTATGAAAGTGACTGGAAAAAAGCTGAAAAAATGTTAAAAGAAATTGCGTTTAAAATTGTTAATAAGTATGTTGGAAATTCAAGTCATGAAACTACTGTTGTTCATAAGTCTTTTAAAGAAATGATTTTTGCATTGAATAAATCGCATTCACAAGCAAAAACTCGACATGAACGAGAACTTATTGAAGGAAGAATTAAATCAGTAAATAGTGAATGTAATCGTTATAAAATTATTCATAATGAAATTGTTAAGGATAAAAAGAAAGAACCAATAGTTCGTGTTGAATTAACAGAATCGTCAGTTGGTCTAAACGTGAGATATTTAGCACATTATAAATTTTTAAAGATTATGAAGTCAGAAATAAACACTGAATTCTTAAAAGTAATTGCTAAATATAAATCAATTAGTGTTGCTTATCCTCATATTCAGATTGTTAGAAAATAAGTTTTTCTTTTATCATTAGTTCTTTTATTTTGTTTGGTGAGATATAAAATTTTTTTGTGTATTTTAATTTTCTACCTTTCAAAATTTTATATTGTTTTTTAGTGAATGCTAAGACTTCTCTTCCAAATCCTCTTCTTATCGCGTCAATATCTGTTTTATGTTCAATA
>Ga0307929_1000413_pt1 | contig 42710 bp, 24 predicted proteins | sample AceLakmetage1330_FD_203160 | JGI IMG/M metagenome (GOLD analysis project Ga0307929, IMG submission 203160) | Saline water microbial communities from Ace Lake, Antarctica - #1330 | ecosystem: Environmental > Aquatic > Non-marine Saline and Alkaline > Saline | place: Antarctica: Ace Lake... | reverse complement strand
AAGGGTAATGCTGCCTCCGGCAGGATCGGCGAGTGCAGAGGAGTGCGATTAGGATCGGCGACGCTGACTTTCATGTCCGAAGCCCCTCCCGCAACTCGAAGATTTCCTAATTTGGAACCGCTGAAAAATATCTTTTTCTCCGCACGCATTGCGCCACATTAAATGTTACCGAAGCAAGAAACTGGAAGGAGGACAAAAAAGGTGGTTGCGCCATAATTGATGTTACCGAGCAAAAAGGAGCATTACATTATCGGGGCCTTCGTGGCTTCGCCACGTATTTCTCTGCTAACACAGGCCTGTTCGTCGCATTCTGGGTAATAATGAGCGCTTAGACTGCAGGTTTTGATCCAGAATCAGTAACCGTTAAGCTTGGCCGATTTGGGCCGCAGATGACCGATCATGGTCGCGACTTGAGAATGTATGTACGTTTGTAATTGAGCGAGGTGATGACCGACCAAGCGTGCTGGTTTTCCATACCCGGCACTGTGGTCAGAGCTGGGTAGACGCGGAGGGAACGGCGTTGTTCTGGGATAGAGCCGGCAACTCGCTCGCAGAAGTTCTTTTCGCCAACGATCAAGGTGTCCTCCCACCATCCTTCTTTGGCATACTCGCGGCTATTCCACTTCTCGTTGCTAGCTGTCCCGCTGATGCGAGAACTGCAACGCCTTAGCATTGCGCACACATCGGTGAGTGATGTGATAGCAGCAGTCCTTCAGCCATGGTCGCTTTGCTCTTGAAGAAAGTGGATTCGATCCCATGGACGGATAATAGCGAAGGGCACCGTTCAGGTCACGCACTGCTCTTGAGATCCAGAAAACTTTCTGACTATTCTGAAGTGAACCACGCCTTGCGCGAAAGAGTCAACCACTTGAGATACAAGCTCAAGTGCGCCCATTATGGGTTCTTCGCTACTTTGAATGGGTAATCGGCCCCAACGCCCAACAACCAACATCCAACAACCAACGCCCAAGGAGAGAAAATGGCAGATGGAACAAGAAAGTACGATCTGGATGACAGGCTACTCGAATACTCGGCCTCGAGTGTCCGATTGGTTGAGAACATGACAGGGTCGAAGGCTGCAAATCACGTAGGAGGCCAAGTGCTACTCGTGCAGGGCCATGTACTGGTTGAAGGCGTAACAAACCACATTGATGCCCATCTTGAACGCCTGCGACTGTAGAGCCTCGGAGGCGCCCGACCCTCCGGTTTGCCAGGCGTCATTTATGTCGCCCTGGTGATAGAACACCACCCACCGCCCCTGGTACTTCATGCCCAATGCACGGTTACCGGAATGATGCCATAGCCGCGGTGCGCCATTTGGGAAGAGATAGGGCTGCCGATAGATGATGTCATCATTGGCAATGTCGATCCATTGACCCTCCGGCAGCACGCGCTGCATCAGCGAGCGGAACGCCGCATTGAAGTTGCCGCCACCGTTGTCCGCGAAAATCATTCCCCCTTCCTTCTGTAGATACCAGCGTAGTGTCTTGATATCGCGCGGATTGACCGTGATGTTGCCGCTCCCCGTCAGGTAGGCAAACGGAGGCGCATAGTTTTTGGGAAAACGACGTAGGTCGGCCACGCGAATCGCCTCGGTGGAAGGAGCAATTGCAAAACCCGTCAACTCCCGGAATTTGAGCAGGAAATTGTAGTCCGCCCCCTTCCCCATCTGCTGATCCCAGTCGCCGCTCCCGTACCGCAAACGGATGAAGCGCACTTTCGCGTTTTCCATTCCAAACGGCCAGCCGCCCTTACCGGGACCACCCTTACCAATCCCCGATGTGAGCGTGGACGCCTCGTAGGTGTCCAACGTCTCCTTCTCCACGATCTCGCGAATCTTGCTGTCATCGATGTCCGGGACGTAGTAGCTGATGGCACTGTTCGGGTTAAAAACGTATTGTTCCTCAGGCTTGGGTTTGATGCGTTTAACTTTCACCATCTGGGCCACCGGCTCGCCGGTGCCCTTAGGGATGCCGTACGGCTTCTGCATACAACCAAAACGCATCAGGACCGGAAGCATAAAAATCATGAACACGTGAAGAAACGTGGACCAGTTGCCGGCCACACGAAAGTGCGGGTCGTCGCCTCCTGAACGAAAACGCCGCAGTAGGCGATCCCCCAACAAGAGCCCCGTACGCGGCCTGCCTCCATAGAAACACGTCACCTCATTCAGGCAGAGGCAGAGCAACAGAAGCAATCCCAGGCCAAAGAACGGCAACCAACCCCATGACGTGTAAACCCAGAGATAGTTTCGCAAATCCTTTGGAAGGATCTTGTCCTCGGAAAGGAACATAACGGATGGAACCTGGAGAATGAAACGCAGAGCCCAAAGCCAGACAACGACAAAATAAGCCCCCACGGCCTTGAGTAGATGGTAGCACACAGGTCGCCGAAAGAAGGCCAACACGCCACCCAGCAACACTAGGCACGCCGCTACCCGGAGAAAAGCCGCTAGGGACGCTGCCGAAGCGGTCAGACCACTATTCTCAAGATACGCGAGCTGCGCCGGAAGAAAATCGGCCCAGGTCACGTAGGCCTTATACCCATACAGGCCACACCATCCGGCCACACCCCCCAATACCGCACATAGCAACCCAAGCCGCGCCGACCACCCCAGACGCCCAAACAGTCGCCCCGTAACGAACACAAGCAACCGCAGCAGCCAGACAGCCCCACGGTGCGCACCCGCAACCACCGCGAAGACGAACACCGTCATAGTTTTACTGCTGGGGAACTTCATTTACGACACCCTATGGGAGCGTGCAGGTTTCGGGTCTCAGATACCCAATATTCAATATTAAATATTCAGTATTCAATTCTCGAAAAGGTCATCAATACTATCGAGGCTTGAGGCTTCAGGCCGTAAGTTGGACACCTCATTGATCTCTTGAACGATTGCCGATGTTTCCTTTTGGGATTCGTCGCCAGTCGATGCTCCTTCCGGCGGGTTCGATTTCGTCGTCGCCGCTGCACGCTTCTTTTCAGCAGCTTTTTTCTGGAGCGTCACTTTGCGTGCTTCAGCCTCATCGGCCTGCTGCTGTTCAATCGCCGCCTTGGCATCCGTTTCCCGATCTCTGATGGCCTGTTTCAGGTTCAGCGTCCGGTACTTGAAGCACAGCCCCATGTTCCCCAGCGACAGAACCAGGATGACGATAAGATGTGCAGCAATCGAAAGCAGCAGTGTGCGCCGCAAATTGGACTGCGATACCGATGTCATAAGGCTATCCGGGTCAACCGCTTGAAACCCATCGTCCTTTACCCGCTTGAAATGTACCTCTTGCATGTCTATTCCTCCGTTCCCACCAGCGCGAGTTCTGCGCCAGCCTTACTTAACTCAAGAATCACGTTGCCAAACTTATCCTGGGGCACACTACGGTCAACCTTCAGCATGACGACCTTGGTGTCCATATTCTCCAACAGGGCTACCACGCCTACCTGCAAAATATCCAGTGAGCAAGGAGCGCCTTGCAGCCAGACCGAACCTTCCGCATCCACGGTCACTGACACGCTGCTTTCCTCAAGCACCTCAATATCGGGCGATTGTGCTTGCTCGATTTTCACGTGCCCTTCCTTGATGAAGTTGGAGGTAAGCAGGAAGAATATGATTAGCAGAAAAGCAATATCACCCATCGATGCGAGGGGAATCAAAATCTGCACCCTGTCTTTTTTTCGTTTAAGTTTCATCGGACGGACTCATCCCGCAAGGCCAGAATCCCACCCGCTTGGCTAATAGCCGACACCACTTTGAAATAGCGGTCGTAGGAAACATCCTTGTGACTTTCGAGGATAACCATGCGCTGCGCTTCGGGTTGAGCAACCAAGTCTGCGGAGGCAAGGCGGCTGCGTAGGGCATCCAGAGTCAGATTTTCAGGCTCCTCCCCAACGTAAATCTCATCCATCCGCAGGTCGATGGAGAGCTGCTTCTGTTCGGTCTCCGACTGCTCGCTGGTTCCTGACGGAATATCCATGATCCGTCCCGCCGGCCGTACGAAGGTCGAGGTAAGGATAAAGAAAATGATAAGCAGGAAAGCAATGTCGGAGAAAGCCCCAACGTTGATTTCTCCATTCGAGCGCTGCTTGCGTTTAACTCTCATAGGTCAGCACCTAGTCGGCAGTCGTTCCCGGATCAGGATCACTTGTCTTCCATCACGTAGTCCAACGTGATCAGGTCCATCAGGCGCGTCGCCGATTCCTCGATATTGAGGACAAAGTGATCGATTCGCTTTGAGAGCATATTGTGTGCAACAACGGCGGGGATCGCGATGATCAGTCCTGCTGCAGTGGTGACCAGAGCTTCGGCGATTCCGGTCGACACCGCCGTGGCATCCAACGCACCGGCACCGGCAAGACTCTGAAACGACCGGATCATACCGGTTACGGTTCCTGTCATCCCCAGCAACGGAGCGACACTCCCCACCATGATCAGTAGGTTCATGCGCTTCTCAAGCGCCTCAATGACATGCGGCGCGTAATCGCCCATGGTCTTGTTGACATTGGCTTCAATCTCCGCCAACGGCCGCTCGCGCTGTAGCAATTTGCGGAACTTAAGCAGCCCCACCATCAGCACCGCAGCCACGGGTCCGCGAAACCGCTCGCACTCGCGAATGGCCTCATCAACGCGCCCCTTCTCAAGGTTGCCGATAACCCCATCCTGCAATTTTGACGTGTCGACCGTCGCCTCCCGGAAAGCCCGCGCCCTGTCAATGATAATGGCCACCGCCAGTACCGACAGTAACAGCAGCGGAATCATAATCGCCCCACCGTCTAAGATGTGTCCTAACATTTTCTTTCTCCTTGTCTTTGGCCTGATTCTGTCAAGCATTCTCGGGCTCTTGACGCTGAACGTTCTGATCGTTAAGGGGTTACGCCGGAGTCGCCGTTCTCACCCGTTTTACACTTGGTCTCCCCCCTAGTCGCCACCCTTCGTTGAGTACACTTAATCCAACTCCCTAGTCGCAACGGCTTGGGGACCTACAACGAAGCAGCCCGACCGCATCGCTGCGCGAAGCGCTGCGGGCAGATTCGACTAAGTGTACCCGACGAGATGTGGGGACTAAGGATTTCGACTAAGAGCGCTCTCCGTTTTCATTACTTTTTATGAAACGTTTGACACTATCTTCGGCGCGTCATTTGCCCCGGCAAGTCACTCCCCAATCTTCAATCTTCAATCTATCTACTTATTCATAACCCGCAGAAGCTTCTCACCCTTGGCTGCCGACTTCGAGCCAGGATACTCGCTCATGAGTTGCATCGTCTTTTCCTGCGCAAGCTTTAGGTTCCCCAATCGGTAGCCAGCGATAGCCCATTTCAACAACATCTCGTCCAGAAAACCGGCATCCGGGTAATCCTGAAACACCTGTTCGATCAATTCGATGGCACGCCCATAATCACGCGTCTTCAGGTAGTAGTTCGCCACGCGATCAAGAGACTCACCGGCAAACGGCGATTCAGGGTAGAGATCGGCACACTGCTTGTAGGCCAGTAGTGCGCGGCTCAGATCAGGCTCTTGTCCATCCCGTGCACGTCCCCGGGCATCCTGTTCCATAAGCTCTGCCAGCATGAACTGGGCTTCGGGCTTGAGATCACTCTGCTTTAACCGCAATAGGCCGTTGAGGATGTTAACGGCTTCTCGCCTGTCTTTCTCCCGCTCGGTTTCCAGCTTCGCCCTCGCCACACGCATCAATGCCCTATCAACCAACGTTGAGTCAGGGAACATCCTGACCAACATATTGCACACGGCAATCGCCTCGCCAAGCTTATCTTGCACCATCAACAGATCCCACTTGGCATTGAAGGCTTGCTCAATGAGTTCACGCTCCAAGCCCGCCCGCAGACCCTCTTTGATGACGTTCTCTGCACGACTTAATCCCTGCGCCGCTTTCTCGGAGGCCTGTCGATTCAACCCAACGTCTTTGAAGATCTCGCCCAGCTTGAGAAAGATCCTGGCTTCGATCAGGTCTTTACGCGCCTTCAGTTCCTGCGACTTCACCATGCGGTGCTCAATCTTGACGTCCTGGATATCCCCTGCCAACACCTTGGCCTTATATGAGACTACCCGTTCCCCATCACCTTCGATATGGGCAGCATCAACGTACTCCATTAGAATGTCATCATCCTGCCCTCCAGTAATACTCCCTCCTGCGGAAGCCGACGCCTCCCCTTCCCCAGCGAGCACCAGGTCAGCCGAGCCGGTGAATATCCCGGAATGGGGCTCGGTCTCTGTGAGGACCACTTCCAGTTGCGCCCGCTCTTGTACCTCCTCATCTTCTGCATCCAACTGCACACCGCGTTGATCCACGTCGATTTCGCGTTTTACGGTGTACTGGGTCCGCACGGTCACCTTCAGTGTGTCCGGATTGTCCGACACATCAGCATCGAGGTCACGGACACGCACAAAAAACGGCTGCCCGCCAAACACCCCCTTCGTGTACTCACGGTAGGCCCCATCCGTGAAACCGCCAGCCGCGGAGGAAACCATACGAATCGTCACCACAGAGCTGACATTGCATTCACCGACAGCCGTGTTGAGGTCTCGGTACGTCACCTTGACGGCATCCCCCCCCACGATCTGAAGCACGCCATCAGCGGGCTGAGGCACCCCGGGCTGAGTCTCAATCGAGCCCATGTAACGGATGCCGTCCTTACCGAACGGCTCCATGGCAACGGACTCCGTGTCACCGCTTGCGGCCTGAATGCTGACTTCCAACGACTGCTCCCCCGCGCTGAGCACAACAAGGTCTTCATCCTCAATCTTGACAAAGAGCCGCTGCCCCGCCTCGGCAAGTACATCCTGATCCCCGCTGGGTTCGACACTGGTGCCCACCATCTTCAACGCCTCGGCTGCACGCGACCAACGCTTCAACTTGAAGTGGCACAACCCAATGTAGTAATAGGCCTCATTGGCAAACACACTCCACGGGTAGTCGCCCGTCACCTTGCGCAGTGTCACGAAGGCCTGGTCGAAATTGTTAAGGTGATAGTGGCAAATCCCAGCTTGATAGAGCCCCTCGGCCTGAACCGCTTCCTCTTCGGATTCGACGCACTGCATGTACTGCTTCAGCGCCAGGTCGTACTCCCGACTGGAGGAGTAGAAATTCCCTACCGCCACGTGAGCATGGAACCGGGTCTTAGACTTCGGGAAGTTTTCCGGAACGGATTTCAGAAGCTTGAGTCCCCGTTCCTCCTGTTTCTGCTGAATCAACTCGATGCCACGGTTCAGCATGTCCGTCGCCTTGTACTCCATGCGTGCTTCTTCCGTGTCTGCCGCCTTCGAACGACGCTTCCTCGCCGCATTCCCATCAAGAACAAACGTTGCGAAAAGCAACAATGCCAAACCAATCACCATTCGTTTCATCCGCACACCATCCCTACTTTTAAATTGTCTCTTCTCAATCGTCCAACACCCCGCCACCGGTCGCAATTCCGTACTGCTCGAGCAACTGATGCGCACTGGAGGACTGCGGAGATATGGGATACATTTTCAACACCCGTCGGGCTGCGGCCACAGCATCCTTAGCGCTACCCGCGGCATGATAATAGGAGGCCTTCTGCCATGCAGCACGAGCAGCATTGTCCGGAAAACTGTTCTCGATCTCATTCAGCGTCGTCAACGCCTCCTGAAGCTTTCCCCAGCGATAATAACATTCCTGAATGGCCCAGAGATTATGCGGCGGGTTGTTCATCTTCCGGTAAAGCGCGATGGCCTCTTCATAGCGAGCCAGGCGATCCTTTAGCAGCGCCGCATGACTCCCCAGAGCACGCGGACTCCAATACTGATGATTGGCGTTCTCCACATGCACGAGGTGCTCGATGGCTTGCTTCCAGTCTGATTGATAATAGGCCATTTCATACCGTTTGTAGACCGCGTGAAGTGGGTCGGTCATCTTGGATATACAGCACTCCGCCGATGTCCAATCCCCAGCTTCCCGCATGCGGTCAGCTAGCCACGCATAGCGTGTGTTTCGGTCCTTCTCCTCGGGAAGCGCCTGCGTCAGCGGGATGATCTCATCAATCAAGCGACGCGTCTCAACACGATCTCTCATCCGCTGCGACGCAAAGTAGATAGCGTTGTGATAGAAACTCCATCTGTTGTTCGCCTTGTCATACCACGACTTCTGCGCCTTGAACCAGTCGTAGAAGGCCTTCATGTCCTGCTTTTTCTCTTCGCGATTGAAATTTGTGTATTTACCCCACCCAGTGTGAAAATGACCCCACGCCTGCTGCCACGCAAAATCAGCCACCCCCCTGCGGAAGCTTGGATCGTCACGGTTATCGTCATGGAGCAACCACCTCTCGAAGCCGACGTAGTTGCGACTCTTGATGTAGATGTCGGTTACCATGCGCTTCGCCACGAGGGCCTCAGACGGGTTGGATTTGTTAAAATCCCGCACGGTCTGCTTCCAAAAGGCCACGGCGGCTTCCTGTTCCCCATTGCGCCACTTGTTGTCGGCGAGGCGCCTCAGCGCACCTGCAGCCACAGGATGTTTCTGGTAGTCCTCGTCTTCGACCACTTCGAGCATAGCTTCGAGCCCTTCGCGCGTGTCGCCATTCTCTATGTGCGCCATCCCGAGATAAAACAGCGCCGGAGCCGCGTCATCCACAACATCCCCGAAGAAGTCCAGAACCTCATTGTAGACCTTGATCGCAGTATTGCGATCCTTGGCGTGATGAAGACTGTAGCCCCGCATGAACAGAATATAGGAAAGTGCTTTCGAATCAGGAAACTGCACCTTGAACTTCTCGAACTCGGCCGCGGCCGCCCGATAATCTTTCACCTCGAACAGCCGCACCGCCTTCGCATACTGCGCCCGTTCAAAGAGTGTCAGCGTCCCATAACGTTCAGCATTCAGCTTCCAAGTCCAATCTGCGGAGGCAGGCAACGCAAGAAGGAGAATCAGGAGGAGAAGGGAATTGAAAATTGCTGTTCGGCGGTGCTGGCGGCACTTCGCTCGCCTCCCTACATCCCGAATGGTATCTGTAATTGTCTCGCTCAATTTTCTATTCCCTCTTTTTTCGCATCCCCAAATTTTCAATCTTCAATCTTTACTCTTCAATTCTACTAAACACCTCTTCGGTCAAGCGTCCCCGGGCGAACTTGGCCCACTTTGTAGACGGATAGTCCCAAGTTAGCTTCTTAAATGTCTGGTAGGCCTTTACGTAGTCACGATTCTTAAACTGGCTGTCACCCTGCCAGTACATGGCCTCAGGACAGATCGCCGTGTCGTCGGGATAGGTCTCGACAAGGAGTGCAAACACCGTGATCGCGTCAATGTAGTTGCGGCTGACGCCTTCGGCCTTCTCGTTCTCCATCTTCACATAACTCTGGCCAGCCAGGAAGAGTGCCTTGGAGGCGAGTTCATGTTCGGGATGCTTGTCCTGGAATCGCGCAAAGATACGCCCGGCAGTGCGGTACTTGGCGTGGGTGTAGTAGTAATTACCAAGCCGCACAGTCGCATCGGCCACCAGGGGGCTGTTCGGATAGAGATAGGTAAGCTTGACGTACTCCTCGCAGGCCTGCTCGTAGTGCTCCATCTTCTCCAGACAGATCGCCTTCCTGAATTGTGAGCGCGAAGCATACTCGCTATCCGGCCAACTGCTGATGACACGCGAATACCGCCCGATCGCCTCCTGATAGTCATCCAGTTCCTGGGCAAGATTGGCCAGCAGGAACTCACCCTGTGCCACAAGGGAGGTGTTGGGATAGTCACGCATGGCCTCCTCCAGAATACGCTTACCCTCGGCAATTTTCTTTGTCGACTGCTCGTCCTGCTTCAATTTTCGATGATCCTTCGCCATCTCGAAGAGAGCCTCGGCCAACAAAAATCGCGTTTTTACGGCCATCTCAGGATCCTTGAAACGCTTCGAGAACGACGCCATCCGTCCATCCGCGCCCTTGCGGACCCTGCCGACAACCACAACATTGGTAGGATCGTCCGAAACTAAAGAAATCGTGTCCACATAACTGAAGGTAATGGACGCTCCAAACTGCACCTGTAACGTCTCATTCGTCGTAACCGGCTGCACCACCCTCCCCTCCGTATCCTTATCCACAAAAATGGGTTCTAGCACTGCCGTGAAGAGTCCCGAGTGCGGCAGTGTTTCCAGTAACGACAAGCGCAGCCGGTCGCCTCCTGCTACCATGACCGCAAGCTCTACCGTCTCACGCTGGGCAGAGGTATCCCGATCAGCATCGCTCACTTGTACGTAAAACTTCTGGCCCAGGTGAATCGCATCTTGTGGCACCGTGTAGCTGCGATCCATCAACTGCAAACGGGCATCGGATCGCAATTCCACACGACGCTCAGTCAGGATGTCACCCGCCTCATTGCGCAGACTCAGATGGACTACATCATTTCCAGACACGATAATCGTCGGTACTCGAAAGCGCTCATCCGCGCCCTCCGCCACCGGACCATTCTCCGGCTCCGACATGAACATGTCCGTCTGGATCCGATCATTTACATTATCGCCAGGAGCTCCCAGTTGCAGTCGCAAGACACCGGCAAAACGCCCTTCGGAGAGGAGCATATCAGCGGGATGCGGCACACAGCCACTGAGCCGCGTGGGAAACCCCTTCTCCTTCGCAAGCTGTGCGAGATCACGCAGTTTCATCCGCACCTCCACGACAAGCGGATCACGCCCCTCCGCGACTGCGGCTACGCGCTCAGACTCAGCCACAGCGCTGAGCACACACCGACTGTCGGCGTGCAAAGCCGCCGACGGATGAAAGGCTTCCACAAGGATGGGAGCATTTGCGCTCACCTGAACCGCAGACGTCACGCCATCCTGCATGGCAACCGGCTCGCCCAAAACCACGTCAGCTAGAATGTGGATATCCTCAGCCGGTACACCCTGACGACGGAGCCGTTCCGCCTTCAGCCGAACGCGCGCACTGCGGTCTTCCTCCTGTACGACCCACGTGCGAAACAGCCCCATCTCGGGCGAAAGCGATCCAGCGTCAGTGATCGCATACTGCCGCTCGATTGGAACACCCGGATCCGTGTTCTCCCGATCAAGATAGTGCGCCGTCACCGTGTCGCCAGGGCGCAATATGATCGTTGTCCCCTCTGTCTTCTCCCCAAGCGTCAGGATCTGCATGAACGTGCCAGCGTGCGTGTCCGTGCCATATCGTTGTTGCGAAATCCGTGTCTCCAACGCCAGCAACGCCAGCGTCTCTCCCGATGTGGTCGTCACCTTGAGGTCCACGGTGTCACGTGCGTCAGTGCGGTCCTCGTCATAGTCCGTCACAATCAGCATGAGTTGGTCACCCACTCGCCCGCGGCGGGCAGCCATGTAGTCGGCAACCAGATCGCCGTTCCCGTCCGGACTTAATAACTCGTAGGCCAACTTGAGCGATGCATTCGCAAACGAAGCCCCAAGTTGCGCCGTCAGTTCCGGATTCTTTGGATCCAGCCTATACTCATCGGTATACGTCACTTCGATCTCGTCGCCAGCCGCCACCTCCAGCACGCGGTTTTCACGGCCTAGCGTAAAGTCATAGGGCGATGGAATCACAACCGTCTCACTATCATCCAGCACGCGAATTTCGGTAGCCGTGAGCGCCTGTCCGTCAAAATCGTCGAATACCCAGCGTACGCGCCGCAGGCGCACAGGTTCGAAAAACTCGGCCTCAAACCCTGTTTCCTTCTTTGCAATCGTAGCCCGCGGCCGCAGCAGATCAGCCAGCGCAGGGTTTGCAGCAGTAGAGAACCACTCCTCCAGAAGCGGCGCATAGGTACCATCTTCCTCTAGATAGCCGATCACAACCTGCGACTCCGCCCAGTGATCCCGGAACAGGACCTCCAAACGGTGCGGGCCAGCCGCGAAAAAACGCTTAACGGTATGCGCGAGAGCGCCTGTATGAATGCCCCCCCCCATCACGTAATTACCATCGATGAAGACATGCGCATACTGCCAGTTGCTCGGAGAAGCGGGCTGAAGGAACTTCAGCGTTAGAAACCGATTTTCCGGCAGCCAGAACACCCCGGAGAGACGCGTGGTGTACCAACCGTTGCGTTTGCCGATCGAAGTGCCCTCGCGAGAGAAAGACGGCTCGGGCAGCACATAACTTTCTACAGTGCCCCGTTTCAACACGCCCCGAATCTGTTCCGGCGTGGACTGGCTGCCGCGGCCAATCTCAACAAGCACACCGCCTGCAACGGTGTTGGTATTTTCCGGAAACTCGGCCAAAAGCCCCTGCCCTTCCGCCAGTCCACCGAAAAGTCGCACGCGCCGAATTCGCCCGACATCCGGGGTAGTGAGAGCAACCCGCTTGACGTTGTGCGAACTCATGGTGTCCACTTCCACCCACTTTCCGAGCTTGCCATCCGCCACACTAACCCAGGCGGCGGACCGCGTACTATTAATGATCGTGTTGGGATCTCGCCCTTCCTCGGTATCCGATGCCGTGGCCATCGGATACGGCACCGCCGTCGGGACAGCGGCTTCGAAGCACCCCGAGTGGGGTGCCGTTTCAGTCAACTCAAAGCCATCCAGCAGGTCACCGGAACGCGTCACCAGTTTCACCTCCACACGATCTGGCTGCGCGCTTACATCACGATCAAAATCGGTAACCTGGACATGGATCGCACTCCCTGGACGTACCAACGTGTCTCGACTCTGCCGCTGCCACGCACTCTGTTCCACCGCACGCTGCACCGCAATGCTGCGCTCCATTTCCAGCGATTCGCGTTCTTCGCGAGAAAGAATCGCTCCCGAGCTCGCTACGAGTTCGGCATCGGACTTAATGGAGAGCAACTTGGCTGGGTAGTTGATGTCGTTCGCTTTCTGGAACGCCTCATCAATCTGGTAACTCACCGTGTCGTCGCCCATCACCTCAAGAACCAGATTGCCTGGCTGCGGATCGCCCAATTTCGTAGCGATCGTTCCAACAAAAAGCGAATCGTCGTCGGAGCTGACGAGCAGATTCAGATGCTCCGTGTCGCCTCCACGTGTCGTTGTAACCCGTACCGGAATGGCCTTGCCACCGCGTGCAACGGAAAGATTGCGATCCTGTAACTTCAGCGTTAGATTACGCCCCGGCACCGCAACCGTCTGTAAGTCCAACCGCCCAATCACAACCTCTGTGCTCGACAACCCGCGCGGTAGCAGCAAACGTAGCTCACCCTCAAGCAGACGCCCCTGCACATGACCGTGCTCACGACGAAACACCTCGCGCAACTGATCACGCGAGAGCATAAACTCCTTTTGATCGAACGCCATCTTCGCATACAGGTAATAGGCTTCTGCCTGCTCGCGCAACGTGCCCGTATCCACAAGACGCTGTAGCCGGGCATCGGCACCGGTATAGTCCTTGGTTTGGATCATCAGGTCAATCAGGCGATAGCGAGCGGTCAACCCAGCCTCCGTCACCTTGTAGCGCGACGTGTCGATCAATCCCTGATACTCGATGCGGGCCGCCTGAAAGTTCTCTTGGTCACGATAGATGTCGCCCTTTGTCAGCGAAACCCGCGCCATAACCTCGGCATCAAAATCCATCTCCTTCAGAAGCACCGTGAATGCGAAATTCAGAGCAGGCTTATACATATTCTGCTTGCGCATCTGATCAATCGCCCACCCCACGTACTCCGGGTTCATTGCCAACCACTTCTCACGCAGCAGTGCCAGATGGGGTTGCGTCAGCTCCCACGCGCGGGTGCCGTTTCCGTGACTCAAGAACTGCGCTGCCAAGTGGAGATCGTACGTCGGGTCACTCTTTTCAACGGGCAACAGACCTTCGATGTGGCGCGCCGCACGACTCTTGATTGCGATCAACTCCTTCTTAGCCTCCTGATCCCCTGACGCTATCACTCGTGTCTGCATCATACCCGCAAACGTAAACAGCAACTCCCACGACTCGGCCTCCTCTAATGCCTTCACAACGGGATCGAGCAGATATGTACGGCAGCTTTTCCAGTCCACCTCAAATGCAGCAGCGGCCGTGTAGGGATCCAGCGATCGGGAAACGCGAGCCCATTCGCCCCGCTCGATCATACCCGTCAGGCCTATGACCAAGTGCCGCACAGCTTTCCGGCGATCACCACCAATGCGTCCCTCAGTCAGGGCCATCTCGGAAAACTGGCGGTCAACAGCCTGCCCCGCCTTCTGAAACACAGGGTTGTCTTTGACCGTTGCCAGGGTGGAGCATTGCTGCAGCAGCGCAAAGCTGAACACCAACCGGTCTCGTTCGGTGGCAGGAATCGCGTCCACCATCGGTTTTCCAACAGTCAGCAGGATGTGGGCGCGATTGTCGGTACTGCGTACCTCCCCCCTTTCAGCAATTGCAAACACTGCCTTCACCCGTTCCAGGGCTGGGCGAGCCTGTAATTTCAACATTGTGCCATCAAACCACAGCTTGGCGGCTTCCGGACGTTCGCTGCGCGAAAAGCATCCATACAGGCGACCCAACAATACCGGGTTCAACTCACGCGGCTCCGAGGCAAGCAAACGGTCCGTTAAGGCGGCCACCAATGTCTCAGGTACATTCACCTCCGCCTTCGAGTAGACCCAGATGATCTCGATGCACGAGTTTAGATCTGCACGACTGAATAACACCTTGGGCATAGCCAGCACCGTTCCCACCTGCTCGATGTAGAACGCGAAAGGCCACCGGCAGTAATCGGCTCGCTGACCATGCATGTGGCGGTTCAGCCAACTCAGCGCCGTATCCCCCAGCTTGTCATACAGTCCATCAAACAGAGACACCGCCTCGCCTTTCGGGCTACAGACGCCCAGACGCCAGGCCACTTCCATGTTCAGGGCCTGCCCCTGCCGTACCAGCGTCGTATAGTGCAGCGCTGCGGGCCAAAGCAAGGCGCGATGTCCATGGTCGTACGCACGACGTATGAGATAATCATAATCCTGCCCGGTCGATGTAACCCTTTCGCCCCACAACGTGGCAACCTTGCCAATATCCTCACGGTTGTTCGTGACGTGATTAATGTGCAGCGCCAATACGCGGTTGGCCAGATACTCCTCCTCCGTTGCCGCATCCCATTCTGATCCGTAGATTTTCCCAGGGTAGGCCTTCAGAAAAGCCTCCGCCGTTGCGTAGACCGCTGCATCGGGATGCGCTTGATTCAGCTTGATCACCTTCATGGCCAGATAGGCATTGCGGGCCGGGTCTGCCGCCGGCGTGTTCTGCGCCACGGTCGCCTTGAAAGCATTGAATCCCGCATGCTGCGCCCAGCTCTTGTCTCGCTTTTCCATCGCGGCCACCAATGCCCGCAGCGCTAGGCTGGACCCTTCGACAGCATGCACAGCTTTTAACACGGCCACCTTCACGTCATTAGACACCGCACCATTGCCCATAAAATGCTTGGCGATGTGCTCAGCATTCCACATTCCGGTGAAACCAATCATGACGTCGCGCACAACGGCAGGCAGGGCATCGGCATCACCCGCACTACTGCAAAGATCGAGCACGTGATACTTCAGCTGCGCGGCCCGAAAGGGCGACTCGCCTTGCACCCACTGCGCAAGCTGGGCTGCGAACTGCTTGCTCTCGGTGAGGTTCACTAAATCGCGAAAGCGATCCGGGTGCAGAAACCGGATATGCTTCTGCAACATGGCCGTCTGTGCAGCCTTATTGTCCGCAAGGTAGCTTGTCATGGCCCGTTGAAAAAAGGTATTGAGGAGGTTCCGTCCATTCACCTGTGTCTTGACTTTGCCAACCAGCACATCCATTCGCTGCTGAATCTGAGCGTCGTTGACCAATTCCGCCCCGGCCACGTGAAACACCGATGGTGAGTCAAGCAGTCGCCAGATATAGTTGCGATAGTCTGCCTCTGTTCCCCGGTCTCGATAAACAGGCTCCAACGCCAGGAAGGCGCGTCCCGCCAACGGCCGCTCTTTCTCAGAAAGTTCCGAGAGACCGGCAAACCATTTAAAGATCCCGCTTGGCAGTGGCGTGTTCATCCGCTTCTGCACCTGGTAGACCAGGTTGAGGCGGACGGCGGGGGGCTGGCCCACCCACAATACATCCAGACAGCGCGCATACTCTAACATGTCATCGGCTTGCATGGCCAACACCGCTTTGGCCAACTGCAAGCGTAGCGCCTCATCTTTCTTCAGAAGGGATCCAAGCCTCGCAATCCTGTGTGCCAGTCCATTCATTTTGACGGCATCAGCCGCATAATGCTTGATCAGGAGTTCGGTGGCCGCGACCACTTCGCCCAGCGCACCGTTCGCAACCGAACGATCAAAGAATGCCATGCCTTGGCGCCACCCCGTCTCGTCCGCACTGAGCAGCGTTAGACGCTTTTCCAAGCCTTCGAGATAGACGCCACGGGCCAACACGTAGTCCAGTGCCAGCCGCATGCGCTGGCCCTTCTCGTTGGACTGCTCCACGAAGGCCCGGAAGCGCGAAAGCGCTAGGCTATCCTCCCCGTTCATCGCGGCCACATTTCCCGCACGGTAGAGCAAGTTCAAATCGGTGTTCCCCGTTCGCCGCAAGGCGTCCGTTGCCAACCGCCCTGCCGCCAACGGCCGACCCACCGCAAGCGCTGCATCCATGTCCCCGGGACCTGCCACCGGTTCAGCAGCCGGGCTAAGCCCAACAAGTGCCCACACAGCCCCACCCGCCACTAACATCAGCTTGATCGGTATCCTCGTCATGCCACTCCTATCACCTCACTAGACTCAAGGTTAAATTGACTGTATATACTATAGGTGTTGCCAAGAGCCACACAAGGGGTGTTCTGATTATTTTTTAGATCTGACGGGCAATTAACTGCTCATGGTTATATTTTTTACCGCCGTAGATCAATCAAGACCAATGCGGCCCCCATGACACAAACAAGGGGCAGGCCACCCACCACCAGATTCTGAGCACCTGACATCGAATATAAAGGAGCAGTTGCAGAAGAAGTTGCTAGGCTCATCAACGGTTATGATTGCTGGATGACGGGGGGGAATATTGGCTGCATCACCGGGGGATACCACTCATCTACGACTCTCAGTTGCCCCTCGCGCACGAACCCCTCCGGGCGAGCACACAGGCACGTAGTCAGCTCGGAACGAACTTCGGCGCGGATCGAGCTAACGGAGGGATCTGAGGCCAAGTTCGTGAGCTCCGTAGGGTCTTGCTCCAAGTCAAAAAGCAATTCTTCCCCGGTCATGGGGCGCCAGATATATTTCCATCGGCCATCGGTCACCATCTGGAATGCCTGTTCACGGCTGTAGCAGGGGGAGTGTTCGCAGTGCAGCCATTGGCGCACGGGCGTCCCCTCGCCACGTAACAACGGAACCAAACTCTTGCCGTCCACGGCATCCGGTATAGCCGTACCCGAAAGCTCCAGCAGCGTGGGCAACAAGTCCTCAAGGCAGACGACCTCACGAACGTCTTGGCTAGGCTTCTGCCCCAGACCTTCGGACCGAATCAGAAACGGTATGCGGCACGAGCCTTCAAGGGGTTCACACTTCCGGAAGGTGTAGTGGTCCCCCAGCATTTCGCCGTGATCGGATGTGAACGCGATGACCCAAGGCCGCTTCTGACTTTGACTGGTGCTGACAAAATCGAGAATGAGCCACGTGAGTTGATCGTCAAGGTGGTTGATCAACCCATAGTAAGCCGCCTGCGCCATGCGAAGCGTTTCGCCTTTCAGGTTCACATGGGCGCTATCCGCGGCACCACGCTCTGGGGGGTGGCCCGCCCACTCGCCAACAGCCTTGTCCGGCAACGCCATGTTGAGATATCGCTGGTAGTAGAAATCCGGGGGAATCAGGGGAGGATGGGGCGCATAGAACGAAGCGGTCAGAAAGAGGGCGCGATCGTCATCGTGGTCGGCGATCACTTCTCGCGCCTGACGCACGACCCAGTTGGTCGGATGCAGGTGCTCGGCTAGAGGCCACGACTTGGCCTGCCAGCCGTTGAAATCGACGCCCAGCCCGCGAATGCCGCCCAGCAACGGAACTTCCCGGTCCAGCATCTCGGCGTAGCAGTCGCCCTCTTCGTAGGTGGATCCCAAAATACAGGTCTCATAACCAGGATTCTGATCGGTGGCAGCATCCTGGTGCATGTGCCGCCCCACGAGAACAGAGTGATACCCCGCCTGTCCCAGCAAACCCGGGAGAGTCGGTGTGTCATAGGCGGGTGTGGCATAACCCACGGATCCACTCGAAGAGGGATGGAGCCCGGTCAAGAACGCCCGCCGGGCAGGAATGCAGGAAGGGCACGTTGAGTAGGCGCGACTGAAACGACACCCCATTGCACCAAGCGCGTCGATGTTTGGCGTGATCAGACTCGGGTGGCCAGCCAAACCAAAGCAATCCCCCCGCATCTGGTCAGGCATGATCACTAGAATATTCGGTTGTGTGTTCATCCCTATTATGTCCTTTTTATACAGTCGCACTGTCACGTATCAATGTCGCAGGGCCTCCATGTCGAGTATTGGCGCTGATCCCAATATTGTAGAGCCAAGGAGCGTAAGTAAAGCAGATGCGTTTGAAGGAAGTCAACATCTTGTCGTCGTGCGCAGCACAGATAATGGTAACGCCTTCTTCGCGGTTCAGCTCGTGCTGCAACTCGGGATTGCACAACAAAGCCAGAAGAAAGGAGATGATATCTTGAATCTTGATTCTGCTGAAAAAGCCCTCTTTAACAGACGCCCCAAAAGCCGGTCTGAGCTCTTTTTTGGCTACGGAAACACCTCAGCCGCTTTCGCGTCCGTAGTGCTTCTGCCGCCCATACGAGGAGCTTGAATGGTTTTTTGCTTTATCAACACCGATTTATCGAGGGCACACCTGAATGGCACTTACTTCAGGCTGCTTGGCATAGGATTAACCTTTTCCGGTGTGCCATTGAATGCCGAATGACGAAGCACCCAAATACCCAAAGAAAACGGAAGCCCGAATGACAAAATATCCCCATCAGAGCGTTCTCCCTCCCCTTTTTCGGGCTTGGGTATTTCGGGCTTCCTTGGGTGCTTGGGTATTTAGGTATTTCGTCATTGAATGGCACGCAGCATTAACGTGGTTCATGGGAAAGAGCCTTAAGTAAGTGCCATTCAGGGCACACCTCTTTCTGTTACATTCTTAGAGCATTTAAGGGGGTCCTGTGAAGTCAATTTTTATGGCCGTTCACTGGAGCAGGTGGATTGCGCCTTGACTTCACTTTTCTAGGTGACCCTTGTACGCTCCCCTTGTACGCTCAGGGCTTTGCCGCTGTCAGTTCCTTGGGAATTACGTTTAGGGCGAGGTAGACGGCATTGTTTCCGCATTCCGATTGCCGGATAAGGGAGAGCCTCTGTTTTGGCGTGTCGATTTTGGCAACACGCCGTTGAGACCGACTCCCTGTTCTGTGTTAACGACGAAACAGGCTCAAGGGGTAAAAAAAACGGTAATTCGTGAGTCAGTCAGTCGTCTGCTCGATTTCAACCGTTATTATTTGGTTTGACTCAATGGAAATCGTCAACGCTCCGTCTGATGTCGGGGGTAGATTCTCTTCACGTTTCTCATTCAGATTCAATTTCCATGCCTTCTGAATTTTACCCCTTACCGACACGCGTCCCTCCACCGCCTCCGATGTAGGATTGTAGATGCGCAGAACGACGGACTCTCGATCTTCGGCCCGTTTGAAGGCTGATACGACCCATTCCGCCGGCTCCACTGAGAAAAGCGACGCTTCTGCCGGTAACCGCCCGCCTTCCCCCGCCGAAAATTGGAAAGAAACCGGCTTCACGTTTAACGAGAGAGCTTCGTCGAAGACGTGGCCGGTTTGCCAATCCCCGTCATGCGGATAGATGGCATACTCGTAGTCCAACGTGCGCAAGACTTGCCCGCCCTTCTGCTGCGGGAAGTTGCCGCTCGAGCGATACTCGCTACAGATGCGGTTGCGGACGGCACGGAACAACGTAATGGCCACCGTCCTACGCTCATCGTCCAGTAGCTGGTATTCGGTAAAACTGTTGCTGGCGATTGCGAGCCCTTGCACCTCATCACTCACGTCTACGAACATCTGCATCGGCAGTGTTGCCATCTCGGGCCAGTACTCGCCACTCTTATCACGCGTCGGCAAATGGGGGCGGTGATCGACTGTAAAATGACCGGCGGCGTCAGCAGCGTCCGTACGGATGTCCGAAGGCATCATGACGCGCATACGATGGTCCTCGGCCGTGTTCTCGATTGTTGTTCGGACATCCAGTCGCTTGGCCCCACGACGCAGCGTAAATCGCGAGAGGATTGTCACATCAACCGAGTCAGCACTGCGAGTGCTCTCTCCGATGATAGACTTTTCGGGCATCGTGGCACGCACAGGAAGTGACATACGGATTTCAACTGCCAGCGTGGCCGAGAGATGACCATTATGTTCAAGCCAAATGCGAGCCTGCTGACCCTGACTAGTAAAAACACGGTTGTCACGCGGCGGATAGTGCGCCCAGTAGTCCCCGATGTCGCCGGAATCCTCGAAGTAGTGCATGCCAGACACTGTGCGATTGCGCGTCTTGTCCATCATGTCTAGCGTCCCGTCAGCGTTAACCTCGACACGCAGGTACTCGTTTTCCAGGAGCCGCGGTTGGGGCGCGATCTCTCCACCGGGACTCGTGCGCATCTCAGGCCACCATTCGGCTTCGCGCATGAATTGTTTACGAGCCTTGATGCAGAGCACCTTGTAACCCCCCGCAGGCAGCTCTCCAGGATCAATGGTAATCATGTGTCGGTCGTGATTGAATGGCCAGGGGCGCGATTCGAGATCGTGTACGGGGACTGTCATTTGCCGTCGCCCGTGCTGCTGGACATCGCAACGCGTTCCGTCCGCGTCTAGAACATCCACTTCCCATACACTGTCTTCCTTCGGCGTATCGACACAGAGATCGAGCATCTCGCGACGCGGATACGGCAGGGAGTTCACAACGAGCAAAAGCTGATCATGAGAACCAAATGCCGTACAGTCGATGCGCCGGATCAAGTTCGCGATCGCATCTTCTTCAACTACCTGTGCAATTTCCAGGGCTTGGTTCAGGCGGTAGAGGGTGTCGTCGACAGTCTTGTCTTGCGTGACGCCATTGATTGAGTCGTGAGGGTGGGCTTTCAGCATGTAGGTCCAAGCCCGATCCAACATGTGCTTGGGATAAGGCTCGCCCAGCATGGAGAGGGCCGCGGTTAGCGGTTCCGTCCGCCGTATCAGTGCATTCTCAACTTGCTTATTCAACTGCTTGATATGAATTCGTGTCGCAAGGGCGTTACCGGAGCAGGAGCAGGACGGACCATCGCGCAGCTCCCCGCGGACAATGGGCACCCCTCCTAGAGTCGAATGGCCTGAAGTCTGTTCTACAGTTTCTGTCTTCGCCGCAAGGGTCGCGTGGAGATTTTGCGCATACTCCTCGAGTGTTCCCGTCCTGATCTCCCGTTCTGGATGGGCTGCATTTGCATCCCGGATCATTTTCGTCAAGATGGGCTGTGGCGTGGAGAAGTCAGAGCCGCACAGAATAAGCCGACAGTTGGGCATCAGCGTCTCATCCATGGCGTGCCAGGCTGCGTCGAACGCATCGCCTGCCTTGTCGGCGTGATATCCTGTTTCTGGATCGATCCGAAAATAGTCCTCGTGCGCGTGCGCCTCATCGGCACGGTGCATGACCTGACCGGTCTTTCCCCACTGAAAACGATATTCCGGTGATAGGTACTCTATCCCGAAGCGAACCGGTATATAGGCTTGAAAGAACCCGTTAGCGCGAGCATCTTTGCCGAGTCGAGAGGTCAACAGTCTTGTCCCGTCGGGTCCCTCCCACCAGAACTCACAGTTCGGTGCGCGATCTTTCGACACCCGCTTGGCCGCAATGAGAAAGTCGACCTCGAACCCTTTGTAGATCTGGGGAAATTGGGACGTCTGTCCCCATCCGAATGAGTTGTAGCCAATCCCGAGGTGACCGCCGTATGCGTCTGACATGCGAATGCCCTTCAGCAGATTTCGCATTAGGCACTCGCCATCCAACGGGTATAGGTCCGGCAGCGTGTACCACGGCCCTATTTTGAGCCGACCGGCCTCGACCTGGGCACGAATCCGTTTTTCGTCCTCGGGGAAAATCTCAAGGTAATCCTCAATCAGTACGCACTGGCCGTCTGTTACGAAGCAGGCATACTCTTCGTCACGTTCCAAGATTTCCAGCAACTGCTTCATGAAGTCGCGTAGTAATACGCGGTTTTTCCAAATCGGGTAGCGCCATTCGCGATCCCAGTGTGTATGAGGAACGACAATTTCAATTTCAGTTTTAGATTTCATGGTTACGCTATTAACTCCAAGACGTCTGCCAATTGATTTACATAGTAACTGCATAACGACCGCGTTCCGCTGTCATCAATATTGCCTCCCGCCACGCCGATCGGCGTGAATCCTGCTAAACGGAGAGAGCAAATTCCGGCACCACTGTCTTCAATGCCAATCACGTGGTGCCGTTCCTCGAAAGGAATTCCCAACCCTACGCGACAGGCTTCGGCATAGAGCCAAGGATGCGGTTTGGGTGAAAGTTCGCCCAGTGTCCCGCTTTCAATTCCCTTGCGCATTGGGTAGCCGGCCGTGATGATCGCATCGTAGAACGCCAACGGATCACCCAGATCAAGCGCTCGAAAAGCCGAGACAATCTCAGGCCAGGCCTTTTCGTACAATCCCGAGGTTACAAGGCCGATCTTTACGTTGCGTTCTTTCAACTCCAGAAGAAATTCCCTGAGTCCGGGGGCGGGTTGAAAGGCGTCGACCCGACCGCGACCGGCAAGGATCTCGGCCATTTCGCGGTGAACATGCTCGAAGTAGAACGCGCGAGCCTCCTCGACCGTCTTGTCTGGGCAGTACTTCTGAACACAGTGTTGCAGGTGCTCGGAGACACTGTGGCCCGAGACGTGCGGCAGATCATCGTCTTCAAGCTCAAAGCCAGGCTTATCGAGAAGCGACATGGTGGTGAGTTGGATCATCCAGATCCAGAATACCTCGCTGTGGACACTGGTGCCGTCGAGATCCATCAGTATGGCTTTGACGGGGGTGCGTATTTCGATGGGATGGACGGGGTAATAGGCGGGGTAGCCCATGGTAGAAACGACAAGCGCGATGGTGTGATCGGTAAACGCAACAAACTCAACCTTGCCATCGCCGGTGGCTAGGACCTGTTGTACGCCGTCACGGCCCACCACAAAACGACCATCCTTGCACTGGTCAAGAGCAACCAAGCCTCCCGGACAACCCGCTTCAATCATTCCCAATCCAGGAATGTCCCTGCCGACAACTGACATAAATTTTTTTTTAGCCTTAGTATTCACATTACCCTCAATTAACAATTAAAGACGCTTGATTGGAAAACACTAGACATAGAGATGATGAGTTTCAAGGCAGAAGAAGACCTTATTGTTCAAGGATAATTCCGACTACGAGCGTTTCCTTGACAGCCTAGCTCAACGCGTTGAGAAAACAGTAATGTTTATTGTGAAGGTTTCCCTGTTCCAATCCTGCGTTACCGGAAGGAGATGAGCGTTCCGGGCGGTACATAGAGAAACAGTTCGCCGTCACCGCTGACGTTAGCGGGCAAGCCGAAACTCTGCCAGTCGTTGGCGACGGTGTATGCCCCTGCCCGAGTATACGCCGTGCCGTTGATGGTCATGGCGTTCACGGTCAGCCGGTCACCGGCGTCGCCCAGGTTGACTGTTTCGCTCGTGCTCGCCACGATGAGCGCATTCGCAAAGCCGTTGGTCGAGATGGACAGGACCGCCTTGTTGGTCACCACCACGGTGGCATCCTCAAGTTCTGTTGCGTTGGGTTGGTATTGGGCCGGGATGGTCGTATAGACACTCGACACGCGATTGCTGTTGTCGATGGTCACGATGGCATCGCCTGTCTGGGTCTGCCGATACACCGTGCCAGCCGCTCCCAAGGAACCTGGACTACCACCAAAGGCGTGCATGGATACGGCGTCGAAGCTGTCGCCCGCGGCCAGAATGACCGCGATGCGTCCACCGCCCCCCGTGCCATGGTTACTGCCACCATCCAGAGGGGCACCCCCATCAGCGGACAGCGTACCGCTGCCCGAGATCGTTCGCACCCGCAGATAGATGCTGCCGCCGGCTCCGCCGGCGTACTGGCCGTCTGCGCCGTTTGCGCGGATATCACCGTTCAGGACACAGTCGCCCACTGCTGTCACAAGCGCCGCGCCCCCGCCGGGGCCCGCTTGAACACCACCAGTATAGCCCGCGAGTCCGAACCCGCAGCACCGTGGCCAATGCTGGACCACCCCAGGCCGCCCCTGGCAGTGATGGTGCCCGAGAAGCCGTCCGTCCCGCGGACACAGGCGATGCGACCGCCCGCGCCGCCGCCGCCTCGGTCCGAGACGTGGCTCCCCCCGTTGGCCGTGATGACGCCTTCGCCGTGCAGTTCCCCCGCCGTGATCCAGATGCTACCGCCGCTGCCGCCGCCGCCCCGGTTCGAAGTGCCGTCGACGGCGTCGTTGCCGTCAGCGTTCACCGCTCCGTCGACCCGCAAAACGCCACCGACATCAAGCCGGATGGCGCCGCCGCCGTTACCGCCGATACCGGAATGTCCACCGCCGCCGCCCGAGCCCAAAGAGGCGGGCTCCAAAACAGCTGCGTACGACACACCGCCTCCGCCAATGAGCGTGCCGTCGGCGTTCCTGGCATCCCCACCCTCGCCGCCGTACCCGGCACCGCCGCCGCCGCCGTAGCTTGCTCCCGCGTAGCTTCCACCCCCGAGGCCCGCGCCGGTACTACTGCCGCCGTCGAAGCCGCGGCCCTTCACGTCGATCTCACCACCCGCATGCAGGGTCAGGTTGCTTTCCACCGTCATGTTCAGAATGTACTGGACGGTCGTAGCGTTGTCGCCATGGGTCAGCGTGCCGTTCGCGAAAACGATCGCGTCGCCGCTGACCGTGAGCGCGGCCCTCAGCTCCAGGCTGGAAGACTGCGTCTGGCCGATCCGCAACCGGCCAACAGTCACGGGCGAGGACACCACGGGAGCGAAGGTCCCCGTGCCGTTGATGAACACGTTGCTGTCCGCGCCCGGTACCGAGCCGCCGTTCCAGTTGGCAGCCGCTGTCCAATCGGCCGAGGCAGCCCCGTTCCACACCGACCACGGGGAAAAATCCCAGTTCACGTTGCGCAGGCTGTCCACCCAGTCGATAGCGACGATGGTCTCGCTCGCGTCGCTGTCCTGCGTGTCCACGTACCGCACATACTGCAACCCGGACACATTCAGGTTCCATGCCGTCGTCGGACTTGAGCTGCGCAACACGATCAGGTTGCCGGACGCGCCGATTAGCGAAAGGTTGGTCACGTTGACCGCCGATCCTGCGCCAAAGGTGACGGCAGCGCCGGGCGCCTCGCAGCTTAGGTCGGTGCAGGTAAGCCCGTGCGAAAAGGTCACCGTGGCCGCGTTGTTCGTCACACGCACGGTGTTGAACGTCTCGCCGGCGGCAGTGAAGGACTGTGCCACGTTTCCGCCGATCACGACGATCGAGCTCGCTGGCGTAAAGCTGCCGCTGCCGGTGAAGTCCACATCCCCCAGAAAGGTGAGCGTCTCGGTGCCCGACGCCATGATCGCACCGTCGATGTCAGCGATGCCTGTTACGGTCAGGTTGTTCCCGGCGAGAGCAAGGCTCGCGCCGCTCGCATGGGTCAGTCCGACAATCATGACGTTGCCGGCCAGCACCGGGAAGATCCCACTCGCACCGCTTACGTCCGGGATCAGCACCGAATCGAGCGGGGTCGGGGCCCAGCCGCCGTCCCAGTTGTCGCCCGTGTTCCAGTCCATGTCCGTATCGCCGTCCCACGTGACCAGGCCGCCGGAGGAAAAGTTCCATTTCACGTTGTTGTCGTCGTTGCGGCCCGTCGGGGCGACGACCTGGAGCCCACCGGATGCGTCCGAGTACGAGGCGGCAACGTACGACACGGATTGGTTCGCGTTCAGACCCAGGGTGAGAAACCACGCAGAGGCCGTCGTGGACGTCACCACCAGGTAGTTGCCTGCGTCGCCCTCCAACGTGAGGGTGCCGTAGGGTTGGATCACGGTGTGCCCTCCAGCCTCGAAGCGCAGCGTCTTGACGGCATTGGTGCAGCTCAGTTTGTAGAACGCGTTGCTTCCATAAATCGTGGCCGTGGCCGGGCCCGCAAATTCGAGTGTACTGTCGGTCTGCGCCGAAAACATCGCGGCGTTGGTCCAGTCACCAAACACACGCAACATCTGGTTCGTCGCGAGCCGCAGATGGCCGCTGTTCCGAATTACCACGTCGCCAACGGTCGTGTCGGTCACGTTGGACGAGATCAGGGTCGTGACCGGGGTCGAAATGGCGCTGTTCTCTACATAGAGGTCGCCGTACGTCTGTGCGGTGGGCCACAAGTAGATCGTGCCGCCGGCGCCATCCTCTTTTCCGTCACCGCCAGCGGCGATCATGCTTCCATCGAAAGTGTTGGATGTGTACACGCAGGCGATGCGCCCGCCGCCGCCCGCGCCACCGAGAATACTGGGGCCGTTGTTGCCGCCGTTGGCGCTGATGGTTCCAGACCCCGTGAGCGTGCCCGCGGCAAGGTAGATCGTTCCGCCTGCACCCCCGGCGCCGCGATCCGTGCCAGCCAAGCCGTTCACGCTAATCGTGCCGTCCACCCGCAGTGCCCCGCCAGCGGTCAGCCGCACAGCCCCGCCGCCCGCGCCGCCCGTGCCGTCTCTTGCGCCCGCCCCGCCGGAGCCGATGGTCGCCGGTTGTGTCAGGGAACCATAGGGAGTGCCCTTGCCACCGGTAAGGCTACTCGAGAACAGCATGCCATTGCCGCCCTCTCCGCCGTGACCGCCGCCCCCGCCGCCCCGGTAGGTCGTCGAGTAGTCCGCACTGCCGCCCCCCGGCCCATAACCGTTTGCGGACTGGCCGCCGCCGTCATAGCCGCGGCCCACGGCGTCTGCCACCGCACCACTCTCGATCGTCAAGTCGCCAGTCACGGTGAGATCGGTCGTGAATGTCTCGGTCGTGGAGTTGTCGGAGTGGGTCAGAAAGGCCCCATTCGCGATCGTCACGTTGCCGGTGTGGGTATGAGCCCCGTCGACGACCAGTGTTGCCCCGTTGGTGAAGACCAGGTTCGTCGTCGCCAGGGTCGAGCACGGCAGCGTGTCCGTGAGCCAGATCGAACCGCGTTCGAAGTGGTAGGTGTCGGGATCTACAGTCAGCGTGCCGCCTTGCGAAAACGCAAGCCAGGCGTTCGTATCCATCAACAAGCTGCCGCCGGTCAGATCGAGTATGGCGTTGGCGCCGATCTTACACTGCCCCATGTTGGTGACGGTAAGGCTGTCCAGTTGGACGGTGGTATTCGTGAACAGAGTAGTCGCGGAGGCAACGCGGTTGGAGTTGTCGATCAGCGCCGAACCGTACGTCTGCGAAGCGGCCCGCTGGTGAATTGTCCCGCCCGCGCCGTACAACGAACCGTAGCCAATCCCACCGTATGCAGTCATCTTGCCGCTGAACGTCACCGAGGTATAGACGCAACTGATGCGCCCGCCCGCGCCGCCCCCCCCGAAGGACGTGTTGTAGGCGCTCCCGCCGTCGGCGCAGATTGCGCCGCCTCCCCCAAAAGTGTTGCACGCGACCCAGACGCTCCCGCCGCTTCCACTCCCGCCGCGGCCACCCGTACTGGACCCGTTGGCGCCGTTGGCGCTGATCATGCCGTCAATCGTCAGGCTCCCACCCACCAGCAATCTTACGGCCCCTCCACCCGCTCCACCCCAGCCCGGGTTCCCCTCCGCGCCGCCGGAGCCTAGGTCAACCGGCGATGCCAAAGCTTCGTAGACGGCGCCACCCGACCCCGCGCCACCCAGTGAATTGCCGCCCTCTCCGCCGTGACCCGCGCCGCCTCCGCCCTGATAGCTGCCACCCACGTACTTTCCACCGCCGGGGCCGAAACCTGTGCCGGACGTAGCGCCGGCATAACCATTGCCGTTGACGTTGATCGCGCCGCCCGGGGCAACACTCAGGTCAGTGGTGACATCGAGAAGCAGCTTATGTTTGGCCGTGCTGCCGTCCGTCGTGGTGTGGCCGGCATGCGTCAGCACGCCTGTAATCGTCAGCGAGTTGACCGAGATCGTGCTCGTGCCAGTGTTCGTGATCGTGTGGCCGGTCTGGATGTACACGTCGGAGTTTCCGTCCGGCACGCCGCCGGCCCAAGTTGCGCCAGAATCCCAGTTTCCGCTGCCCTGCGACACAACCGTCCCCGCCCTCAAGGTCACCGCGCCCGCCAACATCACCGCTACCACAATCCATCGAATGAATCTTGTCGTCATGCCTGCCTTCTGTGGTTCTCTGTTCCTACCTTAATCTTTCGCCCTAAGCTTGCTTTCTCTCCCGCCCTTCTCCCCGCCACTGTTGCCCGCCACCACCGGCACGTCGAGGAGTAAGTGCACGGGCGGGTCGTCGGGACAGGCGAGGCGTCGCACCAACTGCCGCACGGCCGCCACGCCCAGTTCCTCGATCGGCAAATGCACCGTGGAGAGCTTGACCTCCGGCGCGACGGGCGGGGCGATATCGTCATACCCAGCCACGCCAATATCTTCGGGCATGCGCAGGCCGCGGGCGCGGATGCACTCGATCGCGTGCCAGGCCAGGTAGTCGTTGTAGAACGCGATGAGGGGGAACTGGTGTTCGGGTCGTCCGGCGACGCGCAAGTCGAGCAGTTCCTCGACCACGGACATGGCGTGCAACTACTCGATTTCTTTGCACAGGCAAATCAACGCGTTGGGCAGCCGCACGCCCATCTCTTCCATGCCGCAGCGCAGGCCGTGGTAACGCGCGTAGCCAATCGGCTCCGCCAGGCCGACGTACGCGACGATGCCGGACCGAGCTCTGGCAAGGGGCAGTCCGAGCGCGCGGGCGCTTCCGAAATGGTCTACGCTGACCACATCCGCGCCCGCGACAGGATGCAGGACACTGACTGTCGGTACCAGTGTTGGCATCGGTTGGTGACCGTTCCCATAGTCCCTCTGCCCCATCAGCCGGATCAGTCCGTCCACCTGCCGGCGCGACCATCTGCGGCAGCTCGCCGAGGAAGTGGGGGGCGACAACAACTTCGCAGCCATTGGCCTCCGCGGCCTTGATGACGCCGCCAATCAACTGCTCGTGCCATTCGTCGCCGTGTAAGATATCCACGCAGATAACAGCGGTCCGGGAACCGATTGCCGGGGTGAGCAAGTCGTAGCCCATCTCACGCGCGGCGGCAAGCACACGATCCCGCACCCTTCTATCCACGCCGCGAGCGCCTCGCAGCGAGCGGGAGACCGTGCTCTGGTTGAGATTCAGGTTCTGCGCCAAGTCAACTTGGGTCATCTTTCCGTTCATATAGACTTCTGTTTTGAACTTCAGGTTACCAAATCATGCGAACATATGCAACCATAAATCGCATGATGAACCTTCATCGAGTGCAGGACATGAAAGTTACCAGCGCGGTGTTAATGCTGCCGAGAACAGACATCACACATAAACTTCACCATGCGGATTCGCATGGGAGTTTAATGGGCTAAAGCATCCATATCAAGTTCGGCACTGGTACTGATTTTGTAGAGCTGGCCATCGCGAATATAGCAAACGCGGTCGGAGGAGGTCAGCATCTTGTAGTCGTGCGTGGCACAGATGACGGTAACGCCCTCTTCGCGGTTCAGCTCGCGCAGCAACTTAACGATCTCCATCCCCGTCTTGGTGTCAAGATTACCGGTAGGTTCATCGGCCAGAATAACGGCAGGAGTATTGGCCAGAGCACGTGCAATCGCCACACGCTGCTGCTGACCTCCGCTCAGCTCAAACGGCTTGTGGTGCATCCGATCCCCAAGACCCACGCGCGTGAGGATACGCTCCCCCCGCTCGTTCGCTTCGCTCTCGCTCGCCCCCTGAAAGGTCATCGGCAGCGTCACATTCTGCAACGCCGAAAGCACATCCACGAGGTTGTAGGTCTGAAAAATATAGCCAATCTTGTTGCAGCGGACCCATGCCTGCTGGCCTTCAGTAAGATCAAAAACCGATTCACCTTCGAAGAAAACCTTGCCCTCAGTCGGAACATCCAGTGCACCAACCTGATTGAAGAAGGTGCTCTTGCCTGAGCCGCTGGGACCCATAATCGAAATAAATTCACCCCGTTTAATATCCAGTGTAATTCCCTTGAGAGCCCAAACCTCCTCACCGCCCACGCGGTAGAGCTTCTTCACGTTGTCAGCACTGATAATTATGTTAGTGTCCATCAAACTCATCCGTGTCAAAATTAATTTCACCGGGTTCAGCGACCTTCTCGATACGGCCGTCATTAATCCAGCAGATACGGTCGGACCGCTTAAGCATCTTGAGGTCATGCGTGGCGGAGATGATGGTTACACCAAGCTCGTCGCGAAGACGTGCGAGCAGCTCAATGATCTCCTCACCTGTGACGGAATCGAGATTCGCCGTCGGTTCGTCGGCCAACACGATGTCCGGGCTGTTCGCCAACGCACGCGCGATCGCTACGCGCTGCTGCTGACCTCCGCTCATTTCCCCCGGCTTATGCAGGACGCGATCCCCCAGTCCCACCAACCCAAGAAGATAGATTCCTTTCTCGCGGGCTTCTTCACCGTTCATGCCAGCAAAACTCATCGAGAGCGTTACATTCTCAAGACACGTCATGACGCGGATCAAATGGTAGGATTGAAAAATGTAGCCAATCTTGCGACAACGTAGCCAAGCCAGTTCCACGTGATCCAACTGGGCCACATCGACCTGATCAATGTAAACCTTCCCGCTGGTCGGTTTTTGCAGCCCGCCAATCGCATTGAAAAGCGTTGTCTTGCCCGAGCCACTTGGCCCCATAAGTGACAGATACTCCCCTCGGTAGATATCCACAGAAGCCCCACGCAGGGCATGCGTCACGACATCGCCCATACGATAAACCTTCTTCACATCAACCGCCCGAATCACGCAAGGCCGGCTGTTTGAATCCGGCGGACTGAATAGGGCGGCGGCTTTTTTGCTGTCTGTACTTGTGCTCATGACGGAACCACTGACAATTGAATATTGAATATTGAATATTGAATATTACCCAAACATGAAACCTTTCCAGACTTTCGGGCAATCATCACTAACGTTCTCTCATTCATATCTTGTTCTCCCCACCACGTCCCCAATATTCAATATTAAATCTTCAATATTCAATACCCTAAATCTCGCTCCTCAATGCATGGGCCGGTAACATGCGACTGGCGAACCGGGCGGGGTAAAGCGCGGCCACAATCGCCAAGACGATGCCGACCACAACACATAGCACCAGGGCCAGTAACAAACGCAGAGGGTCCAATGATTCGAAGACGAGTTGCACCCCATAGGTGAATGCATACGCCACAATCGAAAACAGCGCGCCCAAGACGGCGCCCGCAACAGACCCTACTAATCCCACCAAACTGGACTCAATCAGAAACATATGTCGCACGAAGAGAGAAAGAGCGCCAAGACACTTCATCGTGCCAATTTCACGGAACCGCTCCGTCACGGCCATCAACATTGAATTGGTGATTCCGATTACCGTCACGAACAGCGCGATCACCACAATCCAGATATTCCGAAAACGCGCTTTGATTGCATCTGCGGCCAGCTTTTCCTGCTCGTCAGCGCGCAAGTCACGCGACAGAAGAGTCAATTTCGCCGACAGAGCAACAGGAGCAACCACCTGATCCTTCCGCGAGCAGAAGACCAGCTGATGCCGGGAGTCCTGCATGAGGACCGAAAGTGCTCCCTCTTCGACGTGGCCATCCCCGATCACCAGCAACGCCGGCGCGCCCTGGCCTGCTGTCGTTCCCTTGCGAATTTCCTTCGGTTCGGCTTTGATGATTCGATCCATAAGCCGTTCCTCAACCGGGCTCAGCGGCCCCACTTCAACGACGGCCAGCACGATGCTCTTTGGAAGCCCGGCCTCGGCCACGAAGAAGTTGAACATACGCGTGGTCTCATTGCGCAACGCCTGTTCTCCCGACACCCCGGCCTTGATGACCTGCCCTGCCAGGATCGACATCAGGAACGCAATGCCCAGCGCGACCCCCATGACCGTCACGATCGAACGCCCAAACCGGACCTTAATGCCTTGGAGCACAACCTTGAAGGCGACGGTAAACGGTAACTTTACTTGTGTGGGTATTGAGCTCATAGGTATTGAATATTGAATATTGAATATTGAAAATCAGAGATCTGTCTCATGTCTATTTCTTTCCTGAGGCGGATTTACGTGAGGCGGCGAATATTGAGGTAAGTTCTTCGGACTCCTTTAAGAGAGGTTTGACGAGCTCAGCGTTAAGCAGCTGCTCGTCAATGATGAATTCAAGCCAAAACGCGGATTCGTCACACTCCTCCAATACAATACTGATCTTGGAGATGAACGCAGCCGTTGACTGCACAAGACACACCGCGCGATAGTTGGCGGCCGTTGAGGTGGAGCAACGAATGAGTTGTCCACTAATCACACGTCCAAGGTCCGTCTTTGGCAGCGCTAAAGCAACCTTTACACATCGATGTGCAAACGCCTTCGTCCGAGCTTTCAGCTCCTCGCTATCCATTGTTAGTTCTCCAAACATTCAATCTATAATATTAAATATTCAATATTCAATTCTTAGAATGGGGTTCCTGATACGGCTTGTTGAATAAGGTTCATGGCAATCGTTGCCATACTGACCAAACCGACGCCGGTAAAATAGCCAGCCATAATAACCGGGATCATTCTCAAAAAGGTCTTGGTCCCAAACTTCTTGCGCAGGTAGAATCTCCCAATCAAGGCGCCCACGATTTCCAGCACCATAATATGCGGAATTTGCCCGATACCCCGAATAAAGCCATAGATAAGCATGACCGGCAGATTAAATGCATTGAGCAGAGAAAACGCGACTATACACCCCACAAAACCAGAACCAATTACTTTGGGATGCACGGCCTGTTTGAAGAACTGACTGTCGGCGATGCTGCGTGAGTTCGGATCTTCACCCTCAGGAACGAAGGTGGAAGAATAGAGCAACACGTTATTCTTGGATGCCAGCTCCCAGTTTACCTGGGCATAGGGATAGGCCTCAGAGGGAATTGGCCCCGACTTCCAGATGAACGACCAGAAAACCAGCGAGAGCACAAAAAGGATCGGTAATGCAACCAGATCGGCCTTGATTAGGGAGGTAAAACGCACGCCGGTCAGTTCGTTCACGCGGAACGACTGTGCCATGCCTCCGTGATTCGCGACAGGAATGGGAGCCACCCAAATACCAATGCCCTTGGCTCGCGAAGCGAGAAAGGCAGACTCCTTGATGAAGGGGATGTCGACTCGCTGTCCTGCGATACCAAGCATACGGGCATTGATGTAGGCGATAAACGGCATGTAGGCAAACCCCAAGATCACGAGAAAGGTAAAAGGAACTTGTGGAACGAGATAATGACAAAGCAGCGTTACGGCACCGGTCGCCCCCGTATAGATCACCAACGCCAACCACAACGGATAATCGCCACGCCCCTCATGAGGGGGGTCCCAAAGACCATGCCGCCCTGCAGAACTGCGCTTGCTCTTGATTTCCTTCATTTTAATACGCACATCACGTACGGCGGAAAAAATACTCACGACGGCGATCCCTAAACTCGCCCCAATGGAGAAACTCATCCAGAAATCCATGCTATTGGCGAAAATCGTATTCACGGTATCCATGCCCGGCTGCCAGTGCGTCAAAATACCCGCATGATGTAAAATTGGATTTGAAACGATCGTCAGCACAATCGCCGAAAACGTCCCCACCACGGCCCAGAAAGGCAGGACCATGCCCATTAAAACAATCCCAAGGTCCAGAGCCACTCCTGTCGGGGTTGCAGGCAGGATCCCCTCGGTCAGAGGAGTCATCTCGATAAAGGGCTGCGGAATCAGAAAAACAGGTTTATCGAGGAAGAGCCCACTGATTGCGGGAAATCCCACTTGAACGAGTCCGAAGAGGGCGCCAATCGTGACGCCCAACGAGAACTGCCGCCAACGCGCGCTACCTGACTTCTTGAACACCTTCTTTTGAAGACCACTCGAAGAGGGCTCGTCGCTCCCCTCATCCTCTTTCTCATCCATTTCCGCCATGGCGGTAGCGCCTTGTGCTGCAATTGGTGCAAGGGGGAATGGCAGGTTTTCGACGTCCGATGCAATTCGGAAGAAGAAATACCCCAGTGTATAGCGTTGCAGAAATCCGGTAAACATGGTGAACGCCACCAGGGCGATGGGCATTCGCCAGTCTGCATGGAAGAGGTTTCGCTCCAAAATGGCCGCGCTCTCAGGGGAGGGCACGAACCACGCGGGGAATGCGTTCATCATCCCAGCGTCTCGGGCGGCATCACAACTCACTAGGTAGGCACGATAGACTATATAACCGAATGGACCACCAGGAAACATCGCGTTACCTGCCACCATAATACCGGCAGCATGCAGCAACACCACAAGTTCCTGCTTGGACATGGTTTTCATGGCCCGCTTGGCAATCTGGGCAAACAGAATCACCGTTACCCATATACCAGCGGCGCCCATGCTGCCGCCTGTCATCAGCGAGAGGTAGATCGATCCGGGCAGCATCACCAGCCCACAGAAGAAGATCCCCGCTACCGTCGACCACCCGAAGCCATTTTTAAACTCCGTCGGCACATCGATCAGGTCGCGGTACTGCTCAAGCTCTGTGTCCATTTTTTTTCGTTTCATGGTACCCTTTTCAACCGCGAATTTTCAATGCTTCGCGCGCTTCTGCAAACATTTTCACCCGCTCATCAGGGGCCACCGCCCGCCAGTGCAGGAAGTGCGTCCGAAGGAGACCAACAAAGTGTCGGTTAAGACGCTTCCAGTTTTCAAGCGTCCCTGAACCGCGTGTGATCGTGATCTCAGCGACAAACTCCCCCGTTTCAGTATCGGTCGGCATCGCGATCAGCAAATCCTGAGACACACCCAAATCGAACGGCTTCAACCAAATAGGGGTGTTGATCGTCGGAATATAGCCGTCGTTGTTGAGCGGATCCATCTTATCGGAGACACCAATCCCGGAAAGCCCAGTGAAGAACGGCCCCGAGCTCCCTTCGCCGTGGTCAGTGAAATAGCGTCGAAAGAAGGCCAGCACGGCAATGCGGTCGTGCCAATCAAATGTGAACGGGAGTTTGAAGGTTAGCCTGTCGCCATCCGGCTGCGGGAGGCTCCATCCCACATCATCGCTGGGGGCCGCGATCTTCATGGCCGTTCTCGCCGGGAACCATGTCGATATGAAGACGGAGCCAGCGATAGCCCACGAGGCATAAATCGTACCAAGCGTGGTGAAGGTCATGTTCAGTCCTCCCGTCAGATTCAGGGCCGTGAGAAGCTTGCCCGTTCCCTGACTGAGGATATAGCCCAGCACAGACCCCACCACCGCATACACAAACGCTTCTGCAAAGAACATGAAGAAGATATGTTTTGGCGCAATACCAACAGCGTTGTAGACAAAGATCTCCTCTTTCCGCTCGTACACCGATCCGCGGATCGTGTTCAGTACAGTGATCGCTGCAATGATGAGAGGAATGAGCATGTCGACAAGCCCCACAAAACTGCTGGCTCGCGCACGTTTGCCGAGGAATGCAAACCCATCCAGTCCATAATAGGTTCGCCGTCCGCTCTGCTCCATAAATTGCTCAATCTCTTCGCGGGCCTCTTTGGGCGGAAGCGTGTCCGGCAAGACAACGGCCACAGAAAGAATACTATCGCTTCCGGAGGCCGTGTACACCCCAAGTGAGCGCGGAGCAATAATGACGTCATCGCCACTGATACGAGGGTCATCCGCTTCTGCTATGATCTGTTTCCCTGACTTGTTCACCTCGCGCAATGCTTTAATGTCGTACGGCAAGAGGTTATAGCCATCGAAATCCAGAAGCCCGTCCAAAACCGTGCCATCAAAAATGCCGCGAACCGTACAGATCGTGCCGTTCACCTCCAGCGTCACAGGGGAATCCCCGGTAAGCATCTCCTCCACAATACCGAGTTTCGATGCCATGGCCTTCGAAATAAGCAAGGGGACCGGGTCATCGCTCGCCAGGGCATCCTCCTTGACAAACCAACGTGCCGCGGGGACCAGGAATTTCGCAAGGGGCTCTTCGGGGGATAACGTCAATATGGAAGTAGCCTTCACAGTACGAGCTCCCGTATCGTCACGGCGTACCAGCGTGAGATCGGGATACTCGCGGCGGAGTGTGATCCAGTTTTCCGTACCCAACATCGCCCGTCGGGCAACCACGGCGTAGCTCTCTCCATACTTGGTCTCTAGTGCGAACTGCTCGGATCCCGAAACGCGGCGATACTGCTCATTCTTGATGACGAACCCCTGGAAAGGTGCTTTGCCGATGCTCACAGATGAATCAACAATATCGCTCTGAACGGATGTAAAGCAGATCATCACAAATGTAATCAGTACCAGCGTTCCGCACGTAAGCATCGTTCGTACGCGCCGTCGGTGCATGTTGTTCAGGCCCAGCATAAAGGCTGTCACAATGGCACCGAACTTATTGACTTCAGCCGCAGTCACCTGACCACGCTGCTTTTTAAGCCCCTCGAGGTTCTCTTTGAACTTACTGGAGAACATGGCAAGGATCCCAGTTGAAATCATAAGAATGACAAAGCCCAACAGGATCATGACCGATGAACGGATCATGGCGAATGCAGGATGCAACACCTTCAGTAGCATGAACGCTACAAGGAAAATGACCACATGGGCTCCCAACTGCTTGCGCACGTCGGAGAATCCGAAGGTGAGCTTTTCAAAGAAGAAGGCAAAGGGTACCAATAACCCGAGATACCAAAGAATGCCGGCAACAGCCTCGGAGATATTGGCGCGCAAGATAGGATGGTTCAGCGTAGAATAGGTCACCGCATCGCGAGAAGAGAGTGAGGCGAGCTTGTGGGGAACGGTAGTATCCTCGGCCTCTGCCAGACACTCAACCGCCCGCTGCTGAAACGCCAGTGTGCGCACATCAGCCATGCCATAATGATCCTGAACGGCAAGGCGTTTGCTGTTCACCGAAATCATGGATCGGGCCACTTCTGAAGCTACATTGCGAATGAGAGGAGTCTCAGCGGCCAGATAGCCCTGTCCACGAATCTCGCTTCCCGACCCATGCTCCCCGGCCATTTCTCCATCGCGTTCCTCTCTGCCCAAGAGGAATGCACGCGTCGTCTGCACCAACTCGTTGTCTGATGCACCGGCCTTGAGCTCAACATAGAAACGTTCGTTTGGCGCGACAAAGGTTGTGAACATTCCCTCTGCTGCAACCACATCAAGGGATTGTACATAGAAGCTGTCGAAGGCATTCAATCCACGCTTCCGAATAAATGCGGCCCCAGCATAGCTCTTCAAGCTCTGCGGGTTAATGAGGTCCAGCAGCGTCACCGGATCAGCCCGATAGCAAACCACGTTGACATCGCTTCCGACGCATTCGGGACTCAGGTGCATGGAAAGAAAGATCCGTTGTGACTTAGGGCCTTCGTCCTTAATGTAGTTGATAACCCCGGTTGCATCGTAACCAACGGCATCGGGACCATAGTCCCAGGTACTCGGCGCAAATTGTCCCATACAATAGGGCCGCTCGTAATGTCCATAAGGGTCGGCCAAGTTCAGGAGTGCCGAGTATCGACCATTCGGGGGAGTCCTGATACCCTTGCAGCCCACCAAGGCCCCGGCAAGCGGATGACTAGGGATGATCGATTGTCCCGCATTGGCAACAAATATGTTGCCTCTGAAATCCGCGATACGGCTTGCTTGAAATTCCAGAGGCATGAACGCCCCATTTCCGTAACCCAACGAAAGCACAACGGCGCCAAAGACCTCGAGCCCACCCGATATCGATTCCATATCGCGCATCCAAGGCAATACCACCGGGTAAACGCCAACCTTATAGGGACGTCCGAGGTTGACCAAGCTATAGGCTGGATAGCCAACCCGGCTCCACATCTCAGATTCGAGCTGTGTGCCGGCTAACCGCCCTGCGATGCGCGAACCATAGCTCTTTGACGCATTATATCGCAATGTAACACGCTCATCGAGCTTCAACTTCTGGATCGCAGAACGGATGGCGTCATAGGCCGGCTGCCCCCCATTGCTGTGGTCGGCACTATATCCCATGCAAAACGAAAGCGTCTCAGCATCCGACTCTCCGTCTTCTTGTACCGCCATCTCAGGGGAGAAAACAACTAGCTTCGAATAGCCCGTAAAGAGCGTATTCAGGACCAGGCCCTGCGCAAACTGAACAGCTTGCTCCTCGTGATAGCACTTCAACTCGTCAACTCGTTCGGTCACGCGGCGACGCAGCTCAATCTCCAACGCATATTCTGCCTGTCCACTAAGCAGACGCACGGGCTCGAAGCCCGCTGCGGAAAAGCTTCGGTCATATTGCTTCTTGGCCGCCTGGTACGCAGCAAACTCAGGTCGGTCAATGTGGCGGGTATTGCCTTTCTCGAAAGCAATCTTAGCCTGCAGGACCGTCTCGGACAGTTTAAGTGAGCACGCGTCTAATACGTACTGGACCTGCGCCTTGAGGAAGTCTCGCGACTCTCTATCCAGAGACGCCAAGGCATCGCGGGTGGCATCGGGCTTCACCATAACCCCGGGCTGAGCGAGAACGGCAATGCATCGCGAAACAGTCTGTATTTTCATTGCATTCATCGCCTGCTTCGACTCCAAGTAGGAGCGTCTGGCTTGCTGGTGGGGTTGCGCACCGATAACGGACAAAAGGTGAACTTGAGGATCCTGCGCCATGGCGCGTCCGCCAAAGGCGATGAAGATTACGTCGCGTCGCAAGCTGTCGCGGTAGGGCTGTAAACCCTTGAGCAACTGAAGCTGAATGGCCACCGGAAGGGCCTGCATCAGACCGGGACTATGATCGGGCAACATCGATAGGGCATCGTACGAACAGGGAATGATCAACGCCTCCTCCGCATCGCCATCCCCTTCCATAACACCAATGAGAGTCCGGTTGGGAACGCCGCGGTAACGAACCCGGACGCGCAAAGTGATCTCCTTACCGATAGAATCAAACACACCCGCGTCAGCCGCCACACGGACAAAATTCACAGGGTTGCGCGACGTTATACCATTTAGCTGGTCCCAGGGTACGGCGCTCAGACCATCAGGATGCGAAACGATCACCCCCTCAAATCCAAGCTGGGCATACCGGGCGTAGTTATAGCCATAACCAAGCGGCGGCGGGAGCGAGCCATCCAACAGAGCAAAACACCCTCGAAACGAACGACGCGTGCGCAGTAGCGATTCATCAATTCGTAGTACTGTGGCCGTGATGCCCTCATCCGGTGTTGCGATCGGCTGGTAATGGTTTGGCATAAAGGGGTAGATGTTGAACCCCGCCGGGAGGCCATCGCTGCTCAAGGCTTCGGCAAACTCCGATTGCGGTGCCACTATCCGAAACGCTTGTTCGTACAGCTTAAGCCCGGCCTCAGTGTAACGGCGCCGAATCAGATCTCCGCAATTGTAGAACCCTTTTTTACCGAGAAAACGATTTCCGAGAGCAGCAACTTCATCCAACTGCTCGCGTACGGCGTCCGGTGCCATTTCGGCCTGCATCGCATCGAGCGAATAGTCCGAGAAAGGCTTCAACGGCGACGCGTATGGCTTCGGCGGGAAGAGGGCGAGAAATCCCCAAATGGCAGCTAGAGAGAGGGCAAGAAACAGTGCTCCAGAGAGGAACATTGAAAATTGAAAATTGAAAATTGAAAATTTCTTCAATCCATCCCCTTCGCCTTTATCTGTATATTCTCTGCTCATCACGTCTGGTTCTGCTTCCCTGCGGCGCAGCCGCATCCCCAATATTCAATCTACAACATTCAATTCATCACGGCAACACGCTGTAGATTCGCTCCACGCCAACCGCCTGTAGGTGCGCCACATAGCCGACATTGATCAGAACGAATATGATACTCCCAAGGAAGACCCCGACAAAAAACGGAAACAACTTATTCTTGACGGTCGCCGCACCGCCGAACTTGAGTACCACCGCGCGGATAACCGCAGCCATCAGCACACTCCCCCACGTCCACTCCAACATATGGGCCGAACTGAGGACAAAACCAATCGGGTGAAACCAAAATCCTGCAAAGAGTTGCCGCAGCACAGCCAGCACCAACGTAATGCCCCCGCCAAATATATAGGCCCACGTGGACGGCAACATTCCACCGGCGGCCGCTTCCCCCGCCTGCGCCCTCAGAAATTCACTTGTGGTTTGCGCTAGCTGGGTCTTATAGGCACCAAAGAACCATCCTTGATTAAAAGACCATTGGTAGCGAATAGCTTTACCGCCCAAAGCGTATGCATTGGAGAGAAAAACCCAGCCACCAATAAAAAGCCCACCCAGAATACCCACCAGAATCGCTATCATAATATGACGCGGATTTACGCGATAGCGGCGGCCGTACTCAATCAATTCAAGTTGGATGCCAGGAATGTAGAAGAAGACACTCACCGTCAAGAAACCGGAGGCGATCAGACAGACCATCATGCCGGATGCGCCGAAGACGGTCATACCTCCCAGCAACGAGACGAACAGCATCGCGTTGTAGGGTGTGAAGTAGCCAGTCGGCACGCCGCATTCACAACGGAGCTTCGTGGCCACAAACCCCACCAGCATCAGAAAACAGAAATAGGTCAGAATGCCCCCCACCGCCACCCCCAACCATAAAGCCCAGAGTACAACACCCACGTGAACAAGAACCAACACAACCAAAGCCGACCGGTTACTCATGGGTGCATCCGGTTCACGTTTCCCGCCGCCACGACTCAGAGCCGTTTTGAGAACATTCCAGAGATACTTGCGCGTAAAGAATAATACAACCGCCGCGTATGCCAAGTAGGCACCCACTGCCTGATGGTAGCGGAACGGATAGCCTGCGTAGACTTTCAGCCCCGAAAACTCGCCGACCCAGTGCAGAAGGCGAAACATGAAGAAGCCCACCACAAAGCTGAGAAGCACGTTCAGTTCAAAAAACATGCAGATACTAATCACCAATGCCGAGACGGTAAAACTGATATTCCATGTCTCACCCCAACCCGGATCACTCAGGTACTGCTTGAGCATAACGTTGATTGTCGTATCCGGCACCTTGGGATTGTAAAAAGCCCACATCCGGAGCAATCCCCAAACCAATCCCACCGCAAGTCCAGCCCACATGATGCGGTTGCGCCAGACTGCCGAAAACACAGAGGTCTCATCCGTATCCGGTTCGCCGAGCAGGGCGACAGGAATCCGAGCCATGGGGAAAGGGTAGCGTTCGCTGTCAGCCCACTGCCGCCGCATAATCACCGCTACCGCAAAGAGCCCCATCAACAGCAACAGAATGAGTGTTGACCACGCAATAGCCGTCTCAGTCCAGTCGGCTACAGGAATATACCCCGTCACCAAGAACTTGATCCCTGCGAGGCTCCACATGTTATCGGGCTTTACAACCAGTCCACTCTGCTCTGAGGGGGGCAGCGCAGCAAATGCGCTTTCCCCTATAATGCGCCGGCCTCGATAAGCCCCCTCGATTGCCGAGACGCTGAGGAACTTGGAATCGAAAATGGCCAACTCACCCGGGCCGCTAAGCCCAAACTCCAGCCTGACCTCATCGCAGACATGCCGCGAGATATCAACGCCGTACTTGCCAAACCGCATAAACCCTTGCTGATGCAGATAGGTAATCTCCGAGGTCTTACGTTCGTTGATCACCTCGCTGAATGTATCCGCTCCGTCCTCATAGAGTCTCGCAAAATAAAAACTATCGGCCCCCAGTTCAGCAGGACGTGCCAATAGACTAACCAGATAGGGTTCACCGGGGATCAGCCCTCCTCCCCCACCGCAACTTACAGGAACATTCAGCGAAATCGACGAAATCTGACCTGGAGCAACATTGCACAAAACGGGCAGCATTTCCCGCTGCCCACTCTCCACCTCCACTTCGCGCCACACAATCGTGCCACGGACAGTCATTCCGTCCGCCTTGCTCTCTGTCAGCCCCCCCTCAATCAGATTGGGACCGTGTGGCCAGAGCTTATCATTGAGCGCATCAATATACTGAAAATTGCCCTCGCGAGGCGTCGCTGAGATAATACCAAAGAAACGATGCCACATGCCCTGCGTCATCATCGGGGCAGCAAGAAACATCGCGTAGAGGACGCATAGCAACTCAGGACGGCTCAGCAGCTTGCGGCGCGATAGCAGCACACAGCCACCCGAAAGCAACAACACCAGCAACAACACCTGTATGGCCTGAATGCCAACAGCTTGTTCGCCGATCGCAGAACCATGCGATTGAACCACCTCGACATACTGGATTCCCATGCCCATCACGAGCATGCAGAACAGTGCCGCACACACCGATCGCCATGTGATCCCTGGCCGCAATGTCGTTTTTGTTGAACTCATGCCTATATGCTTTTCTTTTTTAATTTTCTGAAAACCATCATCATATCTAGCACGTGGCATCCATCACAACAAGGGCAGCATTTCTATCAGTACAGGGCGCGCACCCTACAGCGGTTTCGCATCCCCCCCGCTGTACAAGCCCCTCACCTTGCGGCACATCTACGGTTTGCTTTTATGCGATAATCATAGTGCCGTGTCAAGTGTCAGGGCCAGCAATCAGCGGTTCCAAATAGGCGGCAATGCCGGGGGTCTGATCCTGTCGCGAGGAAACGCTCGGAGGATTTGGACAGCAAGAGGAGTCCGGTGCGTATGCATCGG
>Ga0307929_1000412_pt1 | contig 42825 bp, 30 predicted proteins | sample AceLakmetage1330_FD_203160 | JGI IMG/M metagenome (GOLD analysis project Ga0307929, IMG submission 203160) | Saline water microbial communities from Ace Lake, Antarctica - #1330 | ecosystem: Environmental > Aquatic > Non-marine Saline and Alkaline > Saline | place: Antarctica: Ace Lake... | reverse complement strand
ATTGAAAGCCTCTCTTTCTGTTTGCCTTAAGCGGTTCACAAATCGAGAGGCTTTCTTAAAATCCCGGAAATGTCAAACTTTGGGAGTCATCCGGCAAAGCCGGAAGTTTACCTGATTTAATTAATCCAAGGGATGAGAAATAAAAATGAATTAAATTGCTTACGAGAAACTCTAAAAGATTGGGGGGCGGAAATAGTTTATTTGTCTGAAGAAATCTCTATTAAAGCAATGTTTTTTGTGGAGCAACATTATTTGAGTCATTCTTTAAAGCTTGCTGATGCTTTAATCGGTGCTACTGCTGTATCATCCGGGCGGCCTATTTTAACAGGAAATGACAAGCATTACAAAGTCATTAAAGATGTTCAAATAAAGAAATTTCGTCCATAATGGGTTGAAAATGAATCGAAGAAAAATCGTATGCTGTTTAACTCCGCAATCCCAAATCTGAAATCCAAAATACCATGATTATACCCCTCTTTCTTTGTCAGGCCATATGATTTTATGGAGCTGGAGATGAAGCCTGACATTCAGGCTGTCTCCAAGAATCCATTCCGCAAGTTGGGAAGGTGTTATCCCCCCTGATACAGGAGAAAAAAGAATCTGTTCTTCAGGGAAGTCAGGAGAGATTGAATCCATAGTTACTTTTGCATATTTATAATCGCTACGATCTCCAATGACAAATTTTACCTGGTCTTTGGAACCCAGTCTTTTTAGATTTCCCAAATCATTTTTGTCGGATTCACCGCTTGTGGGGCATTTGATATCGACAATTTTTATACACCGCCCGTCAACACGGCTGATGTCAAGGCTTCCGTTTGTTTCCAGCATAACCTCATAACCATTTTCAAGTAACCTGTAAATTAAAATGGGGGTTTGGCTTTGAAGCAAGGGTTCTCCGCCGGTTATTTCAACCAGCCGGCACCGATGGGCGGCAATACGGTTTATTATTTCTGTGATCTCCATATTTAGCCCTTGTTCGTAAGCATACCGGGTATCACAGTATGAACATCTGAGATTGCAACCGGTGAGTCTTACAAAGATGCAGGGGCGGCCGCTATGGATGGATTCGCCCTGTATGCTGTAAAATATTTCGTTGACTAAAAGTGTCATATGGGAATCCTTAGTTTTAGAGACCTTTGAAAAACGTTCTATTTTGTTCAAGGCCAAGGAAGGCGAAAGTTTTAACCAGAGGAATACATTGAGTATTTCGAGGATTAAAATTTGAGCCTGACGACGGAATTGGGCAAAAGGGGGCGTTTTGCAACGGTCTCTTTTTGTTATTATTCTTTAGACTTATATCAAGATGGGATACAGAAGTAAACGAACAATTGCCAAAGCAGGCACTGATGTGCTATCTATATCCTGACTCGAACAAACCGGAACCGTAAAATATTTGCCACCAAGGCACGAAGACCCACCTGCCTCGCCTAAGGCGAAGTCGATGGCGGGCAGGCACAAAGGATTTTATTTTGTTATTCTTTCTTAGAGTCTTGGTGCCTTGGTGGCGATAAGAAAAAAGTTTTGCCACAAAGCAAAATGAATTACATTAGTCTAATGAAAAATACCGTTCAGGAATATGAATGGGGGTCTTATACGGCTATTGCTGAACTTTTGGGCAATGACTCTCCTTCAAAAACGCCACAAGCGGAACTATGGATGGGGGCTCATCCCAAAGCGCCTTCCATGGTAACATGTGATGGCAAATGGATATCGTTGCTTGAATTGATCAAGAAAGACCCAGACCATATTCTTGGGAAAAAAGTTGCGGAAAAATTTGATAATAGGCTCCCGTACCTGTTCAAGGTACTGGCCGCGGCAAAACCGCTGTCCATTCAAGCTCACCCCAGTATAGATCAGGCCAAACAGGGTTTTGAAAGGGAAAACAGACAAGGTATTCCCATAGATGCTTACAACAGAAACTATAAGGATGATAATCACAAGCCCGAGTGCATCTGCGCGCACACCCTTTTCTGGGCCTTGAGCGGTTTTCGGAAAATTTCGAGTATTGTTGGCCTGATGGAAAAAATTTGCCCGCAAGCATTGAAAAAACAGCTTGATACGCTTCGAAGGCAACAGAGTCCGGTTGAGTTAAAAAATTTATTCCAGACCTTGATGACAATGAATCACAAGCAGCAGACCAAGATCATCGCCCATGCCGTATCAAATGCAAAAAAGTTTGCAGATGATGATCCGGCCTATAAATGGATGGTCGATCTTCATAAAGAATATCCGGCGGATATCGGGGTATTTTCTCCCATTCTCTTGAACCTGATATGCCTTGAGCCGGGTCAGGCAATGTTCCTTCCGGCCGGGGAACTTCATGCGTATCTTGATGGCGTAGGGATTGAATTAATGGCAAACTCGGACAATGTGCTAAGGGGTGGTCTGACGCCGAAGTATATTGATATGCCGGAGCTGTTGAACATCCTTAATTTTGAAGAACGCGAGATCAACATCCTTAAAACAAAACCAATCAACGAATGTGAATGGGTATATACAAGTTATGCCGAGGAGTTCGTTCTGTCTATTATCCATTTAAAACAAGGTATGAGATATAATAGTCCCACACACAGGAGCATTGAAATACTCCTGTGTACAAATGGAAAAGCAACGATTAGCGATCTTGGGAAAAATGATGAGGTTGCCATTGACAGGGGAAAATCGATATTAATACCCTCAGATGTAACAAAGTACAGTGTCCAGGGAAATGCCACTCTGTACAAAGCCTCGGTTCCGCTTTGAAATGTGAAAAAAGTCTTGACATAAAAAAGTCCATACTATAATTGTTGCAAAGTCCGTAATATAATATAAGGAAATTAAATGGTGCATAATCGATCAGGCAGGTATTATTTTTATTATTGGTATTTTTTTAATACCGGTCTGTCTGTGGTGCGCTGATACAAGAACAACTTGCAAAGCGAAAAAAACCGTGGGTAGCCGGAAACCCCACGGTTTTTTTATTTCAAAAGGCCGTGGAGAAAAAAGCTTCGCGGCCTTTTTTGTTTAAAAGGAGGAGTCCATCATGACGTATTTAGGCAAACGAATCCGGATAGAGCGGATACAGGACCGGGATACCGGAAGGACGGTAATTGTTCCAATGGATCACGGCATTTCCATGGGTCCCATAGACGGTCTTAAGGATATGAAAGATGCAATCCATAGCGTGGCCGAAGGGGGAGCAAATGCCATAGTGATGCACAAGGGTTTGGTGGGTGAAGGTCACCGGGGGAAAGGCAAGGATATCGGACTGATAGTTCATCTATCCGCTTCCACGAGCCTTTCTCCGTATCCCAATGTCAAAACACTGGTTTGTACGGTTGAAGAGGCCATCAAACTTGGTGCGGATGCTGTATCCATTCATGTGAATCTAGGGAACGGCCAGGAAAAAGAAATGCTTCATGATTTTGGGCGGGTGAGCAATGAAGCCCGCATATGGGGCCTGCCGCTGCTTGCCATGATTTATCCAAGAGGCGAGAAAATCAAAAATGAATACGACGTAAACGCAGTTAAGCATGCCGCACGTGTAGGAAACGAGATGGGAGCAGATATTGTAAAAGTTTCATACACCGGCTCTGTGGAGACATTTAAGGAAGTCGTGTCGGGATGTTCGGTTCCTGTTGTAATTGCCGGTGGTCCTAAAATGGATTCAGACCATGCTATCCTCGAAATGGTAAAAGGTTCTATTGACGCAGGGGGTAAAGGTGTCTCCATAGGCCGCAATGTGTTTCAGCATAAAGATCCTACGCGCATGGTGCGGGCGATTTCAGCCATCGTTCATGAAGGCAGTAATGTGGAAGATGCGCTTAAAATTCTAAATGGGGAGTAAATTATGCGAAAACTATGGGTAAAGGCTGATCCCTGGGATAAGAAAATAGTGACTACGGCTCTTGAAGGGGGTGCGGATGGTATCATGGTGCCTAAGGGATTTTCCCAAAAAGTAAAAGAGCTGGGAAGGATTCAGACCATTTCCGAAGACGGTGACCTAAAGCTTGGGAAAGACGTGGTTTTCTTCACCATAACAAGCGGTGAGGACGAAGAAAAAATAGTCAAGCTCAGTCAGAATAAGCGTGTCATTCTTGAGTGCACTGACTGGACAGTCATCCCCCTTGAGAACCTTATCGCAAAAGGCGCAAAGGTCATTGCACAGGTTCGCGATTTAAAAGAGGCGCAAACCGCTTTCGGCATTCTTGAAAAAGGTGTAGACCATGTTCTTTTTCATACAGACGATGTGGTAGAGTTGAAAAAAGCACTCTCCTGGTTTCGTTCGCGAGGGGATAAAATATCTCTTCAAGCGGCCGAAATTGTCGAAGTCAGGTCAGTGGGGATGGGAGACAGGGTTTGTGTGGATACCTGCACATCAATGGACATGGGCCAGGGAATTCTGGTTGGAAACAGCAGCAGTGCGCTTTTTCTGATTCATGCCGAAAGCATTTCCAATCCTTATGTATCTCCCAGGCCTTTCCGGGTGAATGCGGGACCCGTGCATTCATACACAAGAGTTCCGGACGGAAAAACAAAGTATCTTTCAGAGCTTTCATCCGGAGATCCGGTGATGATCGTTGATTTTAAAGGCAATACAACAACCGGTATTGTGGGGCGTTTAAAAATCGAAAAACGACCATTGATGCTGGTCAAGGCGGTTTTTAAGGGTAAAGAGATGACAGGCATTGTTCAAAACGCTGAAACAATTCGCCTGACAAGCCCCGACGGCAAAGCGGTATCTGTTGTGAATCTATCGCCCGGTGACAAGGTCTTGGTGGCCATGGAAGAGGGCGGCAGGCATTTTGGCATGAAGATAGAAGAATCTATCACGGAAAAATGATCGAAATAAAACCACAGAAAATAAATAATTGTGAGGTTTGCGTTCCGGGTTCAAAAAGCTACACTCACCGGATCCTCATTGCCGCAGCCTTGTCAGACGGTATTTGCACCATTCATAATGGGCTTAAAAGCCAAGATACACTGCTTACCCTGGACGCTTTACGGCAAATGGGTATAACCATTGATGTAACGGATGACAGATTTATTGTGCATGGCGCAAAAGGAGTCTTTAAGCCCTGTATGGATCCGATCTATCTTGGAAATTCCGGAACTTCAGTGCGTCTGTTAACAGCGGTAGCGGCTTTGGGACAAGGGGACTATGTCTTGACAGGAACACAGCGTATGGGAGAACGTCCCATCCAGGATCTGCTGGACGGTTTGAATCAGATTGGGGTGAAGGCTCGTTCTGTAAATAACAATGGTTGTCCTCCCATTGAAATAAAAGGGGACAACATTCCCGGGGGCAGGGTTGATCTGAAGTGCGGCGTGAGCAGCCAGTTCCTGTCTGCCCTGCTTCTTATCGCACCTTGCATAAAAAAAGGAATTCAAATAAATATCACCGAAGGACCGGTATCCAGGCCCTATGTGGATATGACGGTGGATGTTATGAAAGAATTTGGGGTTGAGATCTATCGTGACGGTTATCACCGCTTTAGAGTGTCCGGGGGGCAGACATACCGGGCCGGGTCATATGTGGTGGAACCCGACTGTTCCCAGGCAGGGTATTTCTGGGCGGCTGCCGCAATATCCGGTGCAAAAATTAAAGTAAAGGGAACCACACAAAAAACGCGACAAGGGGATGTGCGTTTTACGGAACTCCTCGAAAAAATGGGATGTGACATCCTGTATGAAACGGACGGTATCGCCGTTTCGGGCAGACCCCTTTCGGCAATAACCGCGGATATGGCCGATATGCCGGACATGGTTCCTACACTGGCGGTGGTTGCGTCATTCGCCAAAGGAACCACGGTGATTCAAAATGTGGCGCACCTCAAAGCAAAGGAGAGCGATCGTTTGGGTTCCGTGGTTCAGGAGCTTTCAAAAATAGGAATCCAAGCAAGTTGCAGTGACACCGGCATGATGATCACGGGCGGCACGCCGCACGGCTCTGAAATTGATACCTATGGGGATCATCGCATGGCCATGAGCTTTTCGCTGGTGGGCCTAAAAGTCCCCGGAATTATTATCAAAGATGAAATGTGTGTTGAAAAGTCGTTTCCGAATTTCTGGGATGTGTTTCAAGGACTGTACAGATGAATAATTGAATATTTTCGATTGAATATTGAGAAATTATATTATTGCAATAAGGAAATAAACAGGGAAGTAAGATGCCGGGGAACACATTCGGAGCATTGTTAAAAATAACCACGTGGGGCGAGTCCCACGGAAAAGGGGTCGGTGTTGTCATTGACGGTTGTCCGCCAAGGATACCCCTTGATGAGAACATGATCCAATCCATGTTAAACCGAAGGCGGCCGGGAAAATCACCGGCAAGCACGGCGAGAAAAGAGCCGGATCAGGCCGTTATTATGTCCGGTATTTTTGAGAATATGACCACCGGTACGCCGATTATGATCATGGTGGCCAACAAAGACGCGGATTCCAGAGCGTATGAGCCGTATGCAGATCTTTTTCGTCCGGGACATGGGGATATCACTTACATGGCCAAATACGGCATACGGGACTGGCGAGGAGGCGGGCGGGCATCTGCACGGGAAACCGTGGCACGGGTGGCCGCCGGTGCGGTAGCAAAGGCAATTCTGGATAGAGAACATATCGAAATTTTTGCATACACACTGCAACTCGGTGGTATACGGGCAAAAAAATGTGATCTGAATGTGATTCATAAAAACATGTTCTGTTGTCCGGATATGCAAGCCGCCGAAAAGATGGAAGAACGTGTTTTACAGGTAAAAAAAAAGGGAGATTCAATCGGCGGTATCGTGGAGATTCTGGCAAGAGGAGTTCCCCCCGGATTAGGAGATCCGGTATTTGATAAGATGGATGCGGATCTGGCAAAAGCGCTGATGAGTATCGGCGCCGTCAAGGGAGTCGAGATCGGCTCCGGATTTGAAGCTGCGGCCAAGCTGGGTTCCGAAAACAATGATCCCATAACTCCCCAGGGCTTTTCCAGCAATAATGCGGGCGGTATTTTAGCGGGAATATCCAACGGGGATGATATCGTGATTCGAGTTGCCGTAAAACCGATTTCTTCCATTTTGATGGAGCAAAAAACAATTGACGCGTCACGAAAGCCGGCCACAATTTCAACCCGGGGACGTCATGATGTTTCGGCTATTCCCCGCATCAATGTAGTTTGCGAGGCCATGGTCCATCTTGTTCTTTCGGATCATTTGTTACGGCAACGGGCAATTCAATAGGCCGGATCTTGGTGAATACCGCATATCCGGTTTAGGTTCAGGGTAAACGCATTTGATTTCGGTGAAGCGTAGCGACGGTGTGTTTCGGGTGTCAGGTTTCAGGTGTCAGGAAGCATGCAGCCCTGACACCTGAAACCTGACACCTAAAAAAAGGTTCGGAGCCTAGGTTTGTCAATAGACAAGGATCAGCGTTACCCAACAGCCTGGATTTATACCCAGTCGGTTGGAAAGAGATACACGCCGTCGTGGAGCGTTTTCCATGGGTTTAGGTTATCCACGACCTGATCTCCTTTGTTGAAGGAATTCTTCCCACACTTTTAACTTGCCCGTCAATCACGACCGCAGGGGTTCCCAAAACGCCGTATCCGGCAATTTCCATGATATCGGTCACTTTTTCTATATTGGCCGTTATACCTGCTTCCGCTACAGCTTTCCTTACGCGTTGTTCGGTCTGTTTACATTTCGGGCAACCTGGGCCCAGCACTTTAATTTCCATGATTTTCTCCTTTTTAATATATAGCCAACCCGGAACCAAAAAAAACGGTTTTATTTTTACCACGAAGATCACGAAGGGAAAGAAGAATAAAATATATAACCTTTGTGCGCTTCGTGTACTTCGTGGTGTGATCAAACTTTTTTTGATACAAAATGCACAAAATTCAATCTTAAGGAACTATGATGATTGATTCCGGCTTATCTATATTCGCTGAAATAATGCCCGAAGATCATTCCGCTAATGGTGGCCATAATTACAACCAGTGTAATATAGGCGACAGTCTTTTTCGTTCCCAGCACGCTTCTGATGACCAGCATATTCGGAAGGCTGAGCGCAGGACCGGCGAGCAAAAGGGCCAGTGCCGGCCCGTTACCCATGCCCGAGCTCATAAGCCCCTGTAAAATTGGCACTTCAGTGAGCGTGGCAAAATACATGAATGCGCCCGCCACAGAGGCAAATAAGTTGGCACCCAAAGAATTGCCTCCAACAAGGCTGCTCACCCAACGGGATGAAATCAGTCCTTCAGAACCCGGTCTTCCGAGCAAGAGCCCCGCGGCCAGCACGCCGGCAAAAAGCAGGGGCATAATCTGCTTGGTGAAATCCCAGCTTGAAAGAAACCAGTTCTCGGTTTCGCCCCGAGTGGTCGTGATCATCCAAACCAATCCAATGATTCCTGTTGAAAAAGCGATGAGCGGTTCATGTGGAAATAAAACTGCCAAAACCAAAACGGCGGTGCCGGCAAGGACAACTTTATAGGGTTTAACCTTAAACCAGGCGATGAGAAGCACTCCCAAAATTGCTGCAAAAATTCCGGTCATCAGCCACTTGACGCTGTAAACGGCATTCCACAACCCCGAAGGCTCTGCCGGTTTTCCCCATGTGGCAGAAATAAGAATAAACACCATGGTGGCAAAATAGAGTACATTTTGCCACAGGGGCCGTTCCACCTCGGGTTCCGGCATATGCAGGGCTGCCTGGGCTTTGGCCGCTTCTTCTTTAATGAAAAGAAAATGCATGATCAGCCCGATAACAATGCTGAAAATCACGGCCCCCACCGCACGAGCCGTGCCCATGGCAAGGCCGAGAACCCTTGCGGTCAGAACAATCGCCAGCACATTAACGGCCGGACCGGAATAGAGAAACGCAATGGCCGGTCCCAAACCCGCGCCCCGTTTCCAAATGCCGGCAAAAATCGGCAAGACCGTACAGGAACACACCGCGAGAATAGAGCCGGATACCGATGCCACACCGTAAGCCAGAACTTTTTTTGCTCCGGCACCCAGGTATTTCATAACCGCGGCCTGGGATACAAAACAGGCGATGGCGCCGGCAATGAAAAAGGCCGGTACCAGGCAGAGAATTACGTGCTCCCGGGCATACCATTTTGCAAGGGCCAGTGACTCAATTACGGCGCCGGTAAAACGGGTGTTGTCAAGAGGAAGCCAAAAAAAGACCAGGAAAATTCCTATAATCAGACCCAGGGGTTTCCAGATGGTTTTCCAATCGATCAAACCCGGTTGCGCCTCTTGTTTTTCAAGTCCTTCAGATTTTTGTAAAACGACATTCGTGTTGTTTGTTAAAGGAGTGTTACCCATTTGATCTTGGTCCTTACAATAATTTGTATTTAACACCATTCATTCGTCTGAGAATAAGATAAGCAGTTCGAATAATATCTAAATAAAAATATGCAGATATAACTATATAATGTCAAAAAATTATAGCTTACATGTTTCTTCCCGGTTTTTAATCAACCCCGCCGTTTCCAGTACGTTAAGGTGCTTGGAAACACTGGGCTGTGAAATTTCAATAGACCTTTATAGTTCGTAAACGCACTTCATTTTTGCTGTAACAATATTTATAATTTTTACCTTGTTCGTAACGAAAAGGGCCTTTATGAGTTTGACAAATTTTTTCATATCAACACATAATATGCTTTAAATGGAATATATATCATAAGTTGATATGTGTCAAACATCTTTTATCACCGGATGTGCTATATCCTCGAATACCAACCGGATGTCAAAAAGGTGGCAGGCAAAGCCGACAGACCCATGGTAAATGGGTCCCCTTGTTGGGCAATGGTCGTTTTCTATTGACATAGAAGGGGGTATTTTCCTATATCTCAAACACGATGAGTTCGGAAGTTTAGACGCAGGTCAATGGAGTATATGTTTCAATTGCTATAAAAAAGCGGTTTTTTATCCGTTCAATCAAAAAAATTATATACGAAGGAGGTGCATTGTGGATCAAAATAAAAATATTGGTAAGAGGGTCTTTATATGCTTTGCGCTTGCCGGTTTTTTGCTGGGTCTTGGGGCTTGCGGCGGAGGTGGGAAGATAGAGGAGTATTCGGCAAAGCAGTTCTTTAAAGATCCCGGCGGGCGGGAAGGGACACACAATATCTTTGTTTCTCACGGAAACATGCGCATGGAGATGCGATCCCCAATGGGTAAGGGGTCCATGGTGGTAATCTTTCGAAAAGACAAAGGGACAACATGGACTCTGTTTCCGGAGAAAAAGTTTTATATCGAAAACAAGCTGGATGAAGCAAAGCTTAAGAAGACCTTCGGAAAAATTCCAATGGATACAAAAAAGGAAGATCTGGGAACTGAGACGGTAAACGGTTTCAAATGCCGCAAGATGCGTGTTGAAACCACCACTAACATCATGGGGCGGGAGATCAAGAGCACTTCCACCGTTTGGACTTCAGAGCGTCTGGACTTTCCTATTCGATCTCAGGGAAAAGAGGGCGGAGTTATGGAGCTGCGCGATATAAAACCCGGCAGCCAGCCGTCCGATCTTTTCGAGGTCCCTGCAGGTTTTACCAAAAGGGACATGCCTTCCTTTGGTATGGGGCAGATGCAAAAGCACGGGAAAGGCCGGGAGTCAATGGGAGGTAAAACATCGGACCTCCCATTCAAACTTCCAAAGGGCCTAAAAATGCCTTTCGGCAAAGCCGAATAGCAAAGCCGTGAAAGCTGTTTGCCGCCCTTGGCCTGGACGTAGAAAAGGGGGATAGGATTTTTATTTTTCTTTGACTTCCAGCAACTCATGGATTTTAGTTTTTATTGTGTCCATTTGCGAATTAGATAGTAAAAAAGGGTACTCATTTTCCGAGGAAATTGCCGGATAGGTTTTGGCATCCTTTTCTTTTTTGGCAAATACGGAAAGTGAGTATTCCTTGTCTCCTTTCACCACAACGGCATAGGTCGGGTTTTTTAAATCGTCTTTTTTTTCGTCAGTTATATATGTTTCACACTGCAGTCGATTAAGAAAACTTAACAGACTATTAATCCGTTCTTTATCCACTTTTTTGCCGTCGGCATCCTGCCACACTATTGTGGTTTCGGGTTTCTCAGAAGTTTTGTCTGGTATATCCTTTTTCTTGCCCTCTTGTTCGGAAATCTGCTTTTGGGTCAAAGTTATGGTCTTTTTGTCTTTGGTAAGCGTAAGTTCACGGATATGTTTTTGCGTATAGGACAAAACGGTTTTATCTCGCAACTCATCAACGGTCTGATCAAATTTTCGCCTGAAATCTCCTCTGGCGTGATAGACATTGAAGTCCGTGGCCAATCTTACAAACGTATGCTGATAGGTGTTCGCTGCTTTGCCGATATCAAACTCCCGGCTCAGGGTTTTTCCATTCCAGGCTTTTACCGTGATTTTCTTATCATGGGTCAAATCATAACGCACATAATTTTTTGATTCTGATACAAGGGCTGTCAGTGTCAATTTTTCAATGACGTCAATCATGCTTTTTACCTTGTCGGAATCAGCAGGATATCCTTTGGGGTCGATGTACCAGGTGTTGTCTTTTTTATTCAAAACAAGGGTCTTGTCCGCCTTGCCGATTTCAAGTTTTGAAATCTGTTTCCCGGAAACCCTGGTGATATCCGGAAGTTTGTAATGTGTCCGGTCTGAGCGATGCAAAACCAGATAAAGGATCAATGCGGCCATGACTCCTGTCAGTATAAGATATTCTTTTTTAACTTTCATGGTTACCTCTTTTTATTTTGCTCTGAAAAACATAGTCCTTTGGGCCAAGTCAGAGTTTTCTGGCTCTGCCTGAAGAATTGCTGCAAGAGTTTGAAGTGAACTAAAGTTAAGGAATTCTATCATTTATATAAAATCAGCGGAGCGAAGCGACACCATAACTTTAGTCACTTTAGATCACTTCAAACTTTAGTCACTTTTTATTTTTGAAACATCATCTGTATGCGTTTTTTTCTTGAATGGCGCTTCAGCCAAATAATCAATCCCAAAAAGACGACAAGCACCGGAAGTCCGGCAATATTAAACGACTTGACAAATGTTTTGGTAACCGCTCCGGTATCATGTAACGGATTAAAACGGAGAATCTTGCTTCGCATTGTGGCAATATTTTGCCGCTGGTTCAGGGCATCTATGGTATTCAAAACAAACATATCATTCGGGCTGTCACCTTCAGGATCCAGAACCGTGTCCTTTAACATTTCCGACGAAGCCATCAAAAAGATTTTAGCAGGTTTGCCTTTGGGTATAAAGTCTCCCCGCCCTTTTATCTTGGACAAGTCAACGTTCTGTTCTTTAACTTCGGATTCAGTGCCGCTTTCTTGGTTATCCGTGGTTTCCGTATCCGTTTCATCCGATGTTTTATCAGGGATGGGTTTTCCCTCAAAATAGCTGGGAAACGCCCCCTCAATAATATATGCCAATGGAAAACTCTGTAGTTCACCAGCAGACGGCGGGGGGCTGAGAAACATAGGATTCAGCGAGATATTTTCGCGAATTTCCCATGATTTTTCCGAAGATGAAAACAGCCTTACCGCCGTTAACTTGTTTTCTGAAATCTGTTTTTCATCCAATTCCAGAGGGGATATTTTAACGGCAACCAGCCCATTGATGCCGTTCATAAATTTAAGGTCATGGTTGATGAATTTGTTTTTGATGATCGGGGCAAAATATATGGGCCTTTCTCCTCCGCCCATGCTCCTGGGAAGCCGTTGCTTATGACAATTTTCATCCATAACGTAGGATTTTTTTATGTCGATTCCGTAATGACCCAGCAATTTGTTAAGACCGGTTTCCAGAGGAACATACTTAACCCCCTGGTTTAATCCGAAGTTTTGCCGACTATTATCCCTGACTTCATTGAAGGCATCCAAGAACAGTGCCAGGTTGGTTCCCCGCATCAGGGCTTGATCGATCTGGTAAAGCTCGTAATCGGAAAAGTTTTCCGTGGGTCGTGCGATAACCAGACAATTCAGGCTGCCGGGAATGGACTGGTCTTTTAAATTGACCGGTTTAATGCTGTAAGTTTCTGATATCAGATTTGCAAATGTGGATAGCGAATCCGGATTTTTTTGCCCCATTGGCGAGAAACCCGAAATCTCAGGTGTCCCGTGATCCGCAAGATATCCGAGATTCTGGTTGATATCTACCAGGGTTTCCAGATTGTCATTGATGATTTCTTCCAGTTGATCCATGTCGGTCAGATTATACTGGGTTCCGATGATGGGTATGCGTAGGACGGTTAACAGGGGAATTCCCCGTACTTTTTCTTTATATTCCATGACAAGACCGATGATGCCGCTGCCGGCTTGAATTTTACCCCCTGAAAGATCCGGCCATTCGAGATGCATAAGGTTATATTTGTCCAAGGTTTGTTGGTCTGTCTGCACGGTTGAGGGGTCGATATAGGTATATTCAAGTTTCCCGTAATTTTTTGAATTGACACCGCTAATTATTTCTTTCAACTTGCCGGGATATTCGGGAAGCTCGCTAAGACCCATATACGGTGCAACAGATTTTAAGGAAGAAGATAGAAACAGTTTGATCTGTATTTTATCCGTAAGGCTTAACAATGCACTGATTTTATTGTTTAACTTCTGTATGGCCGTGGTCAATTTATATTCTAACCCATTGATGGAGGTAATTGTGGGAATTTGCTCCACCATATCACCATGAATTAATACCAAACCCATGTAGGCCTTTTTAAATTTTACTTCATCTTTTTCAAACGCCTGAATTTGGACCGGGTGAATCCCATAATTTTTGGCCAGTTTCTGATTCTCCTGTGCCGAAGGGTTGATCCCTTCGGGCTCGGGACTAACGTCATAAAACCGGTAGTTAAAATATTTGTTGGCATGGATCGCATATTCCTCAAGCAGATCATGAAGATACCGTTCCGTATTATTGTATGGGGCCGGCAGGTTTTTGGTAAAAAACACATTTATGGTTAATGGCTCGGAAAGTGTGGATACCACCGTTTTACTGGCTTGGGATATGGAATAGAGCCTGTTTGATGTGAGATCTATCCTGAAAAACAGGGTCATGCCGGCCACATTGATCAGTACGATGATTACCAGATAAATTAACAGCTTGATATATTTTGCATAGGGTTTTTGCTTGCCCATGTTATTCTCCTTAATTTTTTTCTTGCATGACTATATGGGTGCCGTAAAGACCGATAAAGACCACACTTAAAAAATAAACAATATCCCGGGAATCGATAATCCCTCTGGCGATGTTTTGGAAATGAAAATCAGCACCCAGATACCCGACAACTCCCAACAGGGACCTTGGAAAGAAAAAAAGCATTTTGTCGATTAAGGTCAGGGTGAAGCAGATGGCCATGCCCACGATAAAGGCGATGATCTGATTGCGGGTCAATGACGATGCAAAAAGCCCCACAGCGACAAAAGACGCGCCCAGTAGCAGAGCTCCCAAATAGCCTCCTGCCACAGGTCCCCATTCGAGCTGACCCATAAAGGCGATGAATATGGGATAGGCAAAGGTCGGTACCAGGGCCGCGGCCACAAATAAAACGCCGGCTAAAAATTTTCCCACAAGGATGTCCTTAAACGTCACCGGCAAAGTGAGGAGCATCTCATAAGATCCCACGTTCAGCTCCTCGGAAAACAATCTCATGGTGACTGCCGGGATCATGAAGGAAAAAGTGATGGGAAGCAGATTAAAAAAGTTTCTCAGGTCTGCCTGATTATAATAGAAAAAGGTCGTAAAAAAGAACCACCCGGTCACCAGTAGAAAAATAGATATAACGATATAGGCGATGGGGGATATGAAATAGTCTTTGAATTCCTTACTGCAAATACGGATAACTTGCTGCATGTCAGTCCTCCTCGGTGAGCTCGCGGAATATGGTTTCAAGGGTTTTGGTTTCCTGATGAAACTCGATGAGAACCCAATCGGTTTGTTTTATGGCGTGATAAACACTTTCTCTCAGGTCGGAAGCGGATTTGCAGGCAACTTGCACGCTAAGCGGGCCGTTTGGTTTTTCAATTATTTTTTCAATTCCTACCACGCCGTCAATTGCTCTTAACTTATCGTTTACATCTTGAAAGGTTGCCCTCAGAATATCTAAATGGATAAAATGACTTTGACCCGCGAATTGCTTGAGAATTTCCATTCGGTCGTTTGCCACGATCTTTCCTTTGTCGATAATCACCACCCGGTCACAGGTTGCCTCAACTTCGCTCAGGATATGGGTTGAAAGAATGACGGTTTTCTCTTCCCCGATATGCCGGATGATTTCCCGTATTTCAGCGATTTGATTGGGATCCAGGCCTGAAGTGGGTTCATCGAGAATCAAAATTTCCGGATCATCCATCATGGCGTGGGCCAGCCCCACCCGTTGTTTTAATCCTTTGGACAGTTCGCTGATCGTCCGGTGCATAATTTCATCCAATCCGCACAAATCCACAAGCTGCCGGATTCTGGAAATTTTCTTATTTTTATCCAGTCCTCTTAGTCCTGCAACATAATCCAGATAGTCGTAAACCAGCATGCTGTGGTACAGGGGTGCGGACTCGGGAAGGTATCCCATCAGCTTTTTGATTTCCAGTAAATTGTCGTCAAGCTGATAGTCCTTTACGCTAATGGTTCCGGATGTGGGCATAAAATAGCCGGTCAGCATCCGCAAGGTAGTGGTTTTACCTGCGCCGTTCGGACCCAGCAATCCTAAAATTTCACCTTTTTTAATGTCGAAACTGATTTGATCCACAGCGCAGAAGTCATTGTAATATTTAGTTAAATTTTCAATATGGATCATATGTTTTCCTTTCTTTTTGGCAATTTCCTAAAAAATGGGTTTTGCTTAAAATCTCTTTAAAAACTTTTTACGGATTCATCAAGTTTAAAAAATTAAATTAATTCATACCGGAACGTTTTGCTGTTAATGTTCATTTGAAGAAGTTTTTCAGGTTAAATTAACTCCTTACCCATTCGGTGTTTATAATACTTGAGGAGGTCAATTATGGTGAGGTCTGCGATAACCCTTTTCTCACTATCTATGATCGCTATCTCTTTGACGTTATTTTTGATCATCCGCTTGAGCACATCCTCCACGTCATCGGTCACCCGCGCGACAAGTGCATTTTCATGCATAAAGTCCTTTGCCGTTTCCGAAACCGCCATGCTCACAAGGTGTCGGCTATCGATGTGCGTATCGTGGTAGTGAAAAAAAAAGTGCCTGACCAGATTCCCTAAAGATATTACACCTTTAAGTCTCTCCTGCTCATCCACAACATAAAGTATGCGTGAATGATCGGATTGAACAAATGCCTCGATAAGTTCACTCACACCGGCCTGTTCTTTTACCTTGGGAACATGACGCGGTTTGGATTCTTTTAAAAAATCAGCCACATTGCCGAGATAGTCTGTTCTTCTTGACTCTGTCATAACACTCCTTTTTTCATACCCAATTTTCCACCATTCCATCATTCCGCTCGGCATTTAATGTAGACTCCATCCCTATGGGGTGAAACCAAAGATAGGCTCTTCGGGTCAGGATTCTTTAATCTGTTGTTTGGATAGAGATTTCCCCTGCCTTTGTCAAAGCATATTTTGTAAGAATCGGACCAATGATCTCAAAAAAAATACACGTAGCCGTAATTGTTGTCAGAACATTAGCACCTATTATTCCTGCGTGCGGAAGGTGATATTGTGCAGAGAGTTGAGTGAACTCATCCATGACAATGAGCGAAAGACCCATTGCCACGCCTGCCTGGGAAAGAATGCCGAATCCCAGATATTTTTTTATTTTTTTCTCAACCCGGCCCAAACAGGCTCCAAGATAAGCCCCCCCCATCAATCCTGCCAAGCGGCCTATAATGTATACCACGCTGAGGCCTCCCAGGGTCGTAATGGCTGATATCTTGAGGTGTGCGCCGGCAAGACAAAAGAACAGTAAGAACACCAGCGGCATGATTTGGTCAAGGGGCGTCCTTAACCTTCGTATCACTGCTTCAGGTTGGTTGTTGGAGAGCACGAAACCTACCATCATATTGGTCAGAATAAAAGACAAATGCCACCGGATTGACAGGCCCGTGGCGAGTAACACAAAACCGAAAATGAGTATCAAAATATCTCGGGAATGATGCAGTTTTGCTACCAGCCTTGAGAATACAATTCCAATGACTCCGCCAAGGATCAAGCTTAAGCTGATTTCGACTATGGGAGTCCCAAGTGTATGTAGAATATTTGTCGTGACAGGGTAAGATTCTCTGATGAGAAGCGTCTTTGCAATGGCAACGGCAAATCCATAAATAACAACGGCCAGTCCATCGTCAAATCCCACCACCGCATAAAGCGCCTTTGTAAGACTTCCCTTGGCTTTGTATTCCTGAATAACGGCAATGGTCCCTGCAGGCGCACTGGCCGGCGCCATTGCACCAAAAATGATTGATAATGGCAGGTCTCGAGTGAGCACATATATTGCAATTGTGACCACCAGAAAGGCCATCAAAGATTCCGCAAGAATAATGGAAACAATGCCGGGACCCATACGCTTTAAAGAAGCCAGACTCAGTTCGGACCCAATAGTAAATGCAACAAATCCTAATCCAATCTCCGATACGAATGATAGTTTTTGAATAACACCTTGTTCAAAAATATTCAGAATGGATGGTCCGAGAATGATGCCTAACGCCATATAACCGATAATTGTGGGCAAATTGATACGATTTGCCAGGCGACCCACATAGAACCCGATAATTGTCGCACCCCCCAAAAGAGTCAAAATGGAAAGTTGTAAAAATGAAATGTCTGTTTTCATTTTAAAATATTCCTGCAGGGGTATAAATCAAGACTGTTGTTTGCTAAGATTGCCATGGCTATTTGGTTTCAGGTTTCAGGTGTAAGGAAGCATGTTCAGTTTTTTATAGACTTCAAGATCCTCAACGTCCATATAATTGCTATTGGTCACCTCGTTTTCCCCTTAATCCTGACACCTGAAACCTGACACCTGAAACCTGACATCGGAGCCACGGTTTGTCAATATGCAAGGATAAGCGTTTACCAACGGTCTTAATTTACACCCTTCCTGCAGAGCTTAATCTTTCGAAAAAACGGCTATTTTAATCCCTCGATTCGTTCGATATCCTCTGATTTCCCCAGCATCATAAGAATATCGCTTTCCTTAATAACAAAACTTGCCGGAGGAACAAGAATAAAGTTTTCAGGAACCAATTCTTTAACCGCAATGACATACACATTGTATTTTGCTCTAAGATTCAGATCTTTCAGGGAGTTACCGATAAAAGCAGTTGGAGGGCCCGCTTGAACAAGGTTATAGTCTTTTTCTAAAGGAATAAAGTCCAGAATATTAGGCCTGGACAAGCCTCTGGCCACCCTGACCGCCATATCTTTTTCCGGGTGGATGATTTCTGTGGCGCCGACCTTGCTCAATATTTTTGCGTGGTCTTCGTCCAGTGCCTTTGTCAGAATCTTTTTGACCCCGATTTCATGTAAATGGAAGCTGATTAATATGCTGATGCTGATATTAATTCCGGTGCTGACAATAACCCCGTCCATTACTTCCAGGCCAAGGGATTTCAGGGGCTCGTTTTCAGTGGCGTCCATTACGATGGCTTCACTGCAGAATTCCTTAATCGCCTGAACCCGATTGCGATCAACATCAATGGCGATAACTTCATTCCCGTCTTCGTAAAGTGATTTGGCGACAAAAAAGCCGAATTTTCCCAAACCGATGACTGCAAATCGTTTCATTTTTTTCATTTTTCACCTGAATATAGATTTTGTGCTTTTTATGACAAAAAATATCTAAATTTATTGAGTGTGAAGTGCCTAAAGTGATCTAAAGTGACTAAAGTTAAGGAATACTGCCAATTTGTATAAAAGCCGGAGCGTAGCGATTCCTTAACAACTTTAGCTCACTTCAAACTTTAGCTCACTTGTAACTTTTCTGGTTTATCCGATCATAATATTTTCTTCAGCATATTCGATGCCGCTGGTTAATTCTACACCGGCGATTAAATAGGAAAAGGTTAATACGCCGACCCGGCCGATTAACATGATGATAATAATTAATAATTTCCCCAGAAAGCTGATTTGGCTTGTAGCGCCCATGGATAAACCCACGGTTCCAAATGCTGATACCACTTCAAACAGATATGAAAGAAACTGTGAATGATGTTTATCGGAACACAGATTATCCGGCGTGCTTAACAGGAGTAAAAAAAGCGCTGCTATAATTATCGTCATGGATATCACCACAAGAGACGTGCTTTTTGCTACCGTAGCTTTGGGGATGCTTTTTTTGAACATGTTCACCCGGATTTTATTCCTCATACGGCTCCAGGCAAATTTTCCCAGAACAGCAAGGGTGGTGGTTTTTATCCCTCCGCCGCAAGACCCCGGAGAGGCGCCCACAACCATTAAAAATATCATAAATGCCAGGGTTGCGTTGCCGAGATTGGCAATATTGATGGTATTGAATCCGGCGGTGCGGCAGGTTATGGACTGAAAAAGAGAAGTCAGAAAACGTCCGGAAAATGAGTATCCGTGTAGTGAAGCATTCTGTTCAATGCTCCAGAAAACCGCCATTCCCGCCATAATTAAAATGCCGGTTGTAATTAAAACGGTTTTTGTTTGAACAGACAGTGTTACCCGTTTTCCTTGTGACCGGAATACGGTGTTATATATGTCATACACCACAGGGAACCCGATTCCGCCGAAGATAATTAACGTGCAGATCACAACATTGAGAAAGAAATCACCCGTGTAATCCATAAAACTGTTGGTGAACAGGGAAAACCCCGCGTTGCAAAATGCGGAGACAGAGTGAAACACAGCCAGGTAGAGCGCCTTTGTTAATGGATATTCTTTGGTCCAGTGAACGGTTAGCAGCAGTATCCCGGTGAGTTCCGCAATGACGGTGAACCAGAGAATTGATTTTACAAGCTGATTGATATCTTCACGGGGGGTATGGGCAAAAAGATCCTGCATGGCCATGCGCTGCTTAAATGACACTTGCTTTCCGATCATCAGAAAGATGGTCACTGAAATCGTCATCACACCCAGTCCGCCCAGTTGAATCAAAGCAAGAATAATATGTTGACCGAAAAGGGTAAAATAGGACCCTGTATCCACAACGATCAGGCCGGTTACACAGACTGCGGATGTGGCGGTAAAGATCGCATCGATAAAAGAAATCTTTCCGGAAACGGTAGATGCCGGCAACAGAAGCAAAAAGGTGCCCACACCGATCGTCACAAGATAACTGGACAATAAGATTGTCCCGGGATGCATTTTTCTAAAGGCTTTCATGACTTATCAGGAATCATACCGAGGTCCGCCAGAGTAAGATAATAGATAATCAGCTTAAATGAAACAAATTCACTAGTCCATAATTTTTTTTTGTATAGTGATTTTAACTGGTCGGAGGGTCCGATGTACCCGTGCCCGGTTCGGTACATTTCCATCCACCGCCAAGGGCTTTGTAGAGCCGGATCAGATTGGAGGTCACGGCCCCGTCGCTCTGGGCCAGTTGATCTTGCAAGGAGAGGAGCGAACGCTGGGCGTCCAGCACGTTGTTGAAATCCACCAGTCCCACCTTGTATTGGTCTTGGGCCAGCTGTACGGCTCTTTGAGCTGCGGAAGTGGCCGCTGCCAGGGATTTCCTTCTGCGCTGTTGCTTTGCATAGGCTACCAGCACATTTTCTACTTCTTCCTGGGCTTTAAGGACCGCGGATTCGTATTGAATCAGGGCCTGTTCCTGGCGGGCAGATTGCACCTTGATATTCTGGCGGATGGCGCCGCCATGAAAAATATTCCAGGAGACACCCGGACTTATGCTCCAGGTGCGGCTGTCCGCACTCAAAAAATTTCCCGTGGACACGGATTCAAGTCCCAGGGTGCCCATTAAACGGAATTTGGGATAAAGATCCGCCGTGGCCACGCCGACTCGGGCGGTCTGCGCCGCCAGGTTCCGTTCCGCCCGCCGGATATCGGGCCGGCGGCGCATGGCCTCAGCCGGAACTCCTACAGCCACCGTTACCGGTGGGACCGGAATGGGTTTTCGCTCGGCCAGTTCCCCATGGACCGCTCCGGGATTTTTGCCCAGGAGCACGGCCAGACGGTTTTTAGCCGCTTCAAGTCCGGTTTCCAGTGCAGGTATCAGCGAACGGGTGCGCTCGAGGTTGTAAAGAGATTGCTGAACGGCCAGCTCATTAATAATTCCGGCCTGATACCGTGACCGGTTCAGTTCGTAAGTTTCTTCCTGGGACGTGATATTAGATTCGGTCACCGTCAACGCGGTCTGAAAGGTACGCATTTCCACATAGTTCAAGGCTACTTCGGCCAAAAGACTTACCAGCACGTCATACAGGTCCTCCTGCGTGGCTTCGAGAGTTGCCTGGGCTGCTTCCACAGAACGTCGCACCCCGCCGAAAACATCCAGTTCCCAGCCGGCGTCAAACCCGGCTGAATAAAGTTTGTTTTCCTCAAATGACGAGGAACTTTTACTGCTGTGGAAGTTTGTGGCAGAAGCGGAGGCATCCAGAGTGGGGAAAAGGCCGGCTTTGCTGATGCCTCTAAGCGCCCGGGCTTCACGAATTCTCGATCGTGCTTTTTTGAGATCAAGATTGCCGTTGACGGCACGCTCCTCCAGACTGGAAAGTTCTTCATCATTCAGGGCACGCCACCAATGGGCCAGGGTTTCCGGCTCCATCAAGCCGGGGGTAAGTCCGCCCCGGAGTTGGGTGTGCCACTCTTGGGGCGCATCAGGCTCCACCCGGGCATAGTCCGGCCCAACCGCCACACATCCGGCCATGATTAGGACAGTGATTGCAGGCAGCAGGACGGTCAGGGGGCATCGCATCCACCTGGCTGATTGCTTATAATGATGTTCCTTGAATGTTATAGGTCTCATGACTTTCTCGTATTGCGATACAATTCTTTATTTTGGATTTCCATTAACTTAAACATTTTGTGAATGGATACAATTTGTTGTTAAACGGTTCATAAGCTTTACCCTTACGATTGCTCTTTTGTCCGCCGATGCGCGCGCCAGGCACTGCATTTTTCTCGGAATGACTGAAAGGCATAATAAATCGAAGGAATCAGAAAAATACCCACCAGGGTCGCTGCCAGCATTCCGCTGAACACCGTAGTGCCGATGGCCCGGCGGCTGCCGGCGCCGGCTCCGGTGGCAATCAACATGGGCGTTACACCCAGAATAAAGGTAAAGGCGGTCATCAATACCGGCCGGAAGCGAATCCGTGCCCCTTCTATCGCGGCCTTCTCCACGGACATTCCTTCTTCGCGCCGGTCTTTGGAAAATTCCACGATAAGAATAGCATTCTTACTGGCCAGGCCCACCAGCAGTACCAGACCGATTTGTGCATAGATGCTGATGCTGAATCCCGTAATCCAAAGGCCGACAAGGGCGCCCAGAGTGGCCACCGGAATATAGATGATAATGGGCAAAGGGATGGTCCAGCTCTCATATTGTCCCACCAGGAAAAGGTAACCAAAAAGTAGGGCCAGGGCGAAGAGGACTGAGACTTTGCCGCCGGCTTTGCGCTCCTGAAAGGACATGGCGGACCAGTCATAGGCGTATCCTTTGGGAAGGGTTTTGGCCGTCAGCCGTTCCATGGCGGCTAAGGCCTGGCCGGAGCTAAACCCCGGAGCGGCATCCCCATTAATCTGGGTGCTGATGAACTGGTTATACCGTTTCACGATCTGGGGTCCAAGGACCGTAGACAGGTTTACCAGGCTCCTCATGTGCACCATCTTCCCGTCGTTGCTGCGTACGTACAATTGATTGATGTCCTCTACGGTATCCCGGTATGGCGCATCGGCTTGAACCTTGACCTGGTAAACTCTTCCGTAGAGGTTAAAGTCGTTAACGTACCCGGACCCGAGCTGGGACTGAAGGGTGGAAAACACCCTGCTGACCGGCACCTTGAATGTCTCGGTCCGGGTGCGGTCGAGGTTTACGAAAAGCTGAGGCGTGTTGGCCGTATAGGTGGAAAAGACCCGCATCAGGGCCGGATCCTGGTTGGCGGCGATTACTATAGCCCGGGTTACAGCGGCAATCTCCCGGGGACTCTGGTCCTCCAAGACCTGCAGCCGGAAATCAAATCCGCCGGTTGTACCCAGGCCCAGGATTGCCGGAGGCGCAAAGGCAAAGATATTGGCTGAGGAGATGGCCGCCAGTTTCCGCTGTGCCTGTCCCATCACGGCATTCAGTTTCACGTCCGGACGGGTGCGTTCATCCCAGGGAGCCAGGATTCCAAGGCCGAATCCCACATTGTCGGCATTTCCACTGAGCAGGCTGAACCCGCCCACTCCAATGACGTGGTCAACACCATTGATGGCTTGGAGTCCTTTGGTGACTCGCTGCATAACCTCTTTGGTGCGTGCAAGGGCGGCGCCTTCGGGGAGCTGAACATTGAAGAAAAAGTACCCCTGGTCTTCCTGGGGCAAAAAACTGGTGGGTTGGCTCGAAAACAGGTAATAGGTGCCGCCAAAAATACCAATGAAAATCAACAGTACCACCACGAGCCGCCGAATCAACCAAGCGGCCCCGGCTACATATCCCTTGCGTGAGGCATCCAACACCCGGTTGAACCATACCAGGGGGCCCCGGCGGATGGTTTTCGGCGGCTTGAGCAGGGTGGCGCAGAGCGCCGGGCTGAGCGTCAGGGCGTTAATGGCCGAAATGACTACCGAGGTGCACATGGTCACAGCAAACTGTTTATAGAGTTGTCCGGTGATGCCGGGCATAAATCCCACCGGAATGAACACGGCCAAAAGTACCAGGGTGGTGGCGACGATGGGTCCGGTGACCTGGCCCATGGCCCTCATGGTCGCGGCTTTAGGACCGAGCTTTCGTTTATCCATGACCCGGTAAACATTCTCTACTACTACGATGGCGTCGTCCACCACCAGGCCGATGGCCATGATCAAGGCAAACAAAGAGATGGTGTTGGCATTGTAGCCAAGGGCAAACAGCACCGCGAAAGTTCCCACCAGCGAGACTGGAATGGTCACCGCGGGAATCAGGGTGGCCCGCCAATCTTGAAGAAAGATAAAAACCACACCGATTACCAAAAGACAGGTGAGGCCAAGGGTCAACACAATTTCATCGATGGCCGCCGAGACGTATTTGGTGGTGTCTAAAATGATCTGATACTGCAAATCACTAGGTTGTTGCTGAGACAGGCGCTTCAGCTCGCCCCTGACGTCTTTCATGGTGTCCAGAGCGTTGGCGCCTGGAGATTGGTAGACTGCCAGTGCTACGGTCGGGCCGCCGTCGAGGATTGACTCGTGACCGTAGGACCTTGCTCCGAGTTCCACCCGGGCAATGTCACGGACGCGCACCAGCCCTCCCTGGTCATTGGTGCGGACAATGATGTTTTTGAAATCCTCAACCTCATTGAGCCGGCCTTTGGCCCGCAGGGTGTACTGGACCTGTTGGCTTTGAGCAACAGGCTCTGATCCGATAGAGCCAACTGCGGCCTGGATGTTCTGCTGCCGAATGGCGGCTATCACATCGTCAGCGGTTAGCCCCAGTGCGGTTAGGCGATCCGGATTCATCCAGATCCGCATGCTGTATTCCATTTCTCCGAAGATATAGACATCGCTGACCCCTTTGAGCCGGACCAAGGAATCTTTTATGTTTTTGCTCACATAATTGCTCAAAAAGAGCCTGTCCCGGGTACCCTTGGGTGAATAGAAACAGACCACCGCCATCATGCTTGAAGAGCGTTTGCGAACGTTTATCCCCTGATCGGCCACCTCTTGAGGCAACTTGGAAGTGGCCAGTTGCACCCGATTCTGCAGGTTAACCTGGTCGATGTCCGGATCCGTGCCCACCGCAAAGGTGACGGCCAGCGTGTATCGCCCGTCGTTGGAACAGGAGGAGGACATGTAGAGCATGTTATCCACACCGTTGACTTCCTTTTCAATGGGTGCGGCTACGGTGTCGGCCACCACCTGGGCGTTGGCCCCCGGATAGGAGGCGGTCACCCGGATTTCAGGTGGTGTAATTTGGGGATACTGGGCAACGGGAATGTTGAGCAGGGCGATCAAGCCGGCCAGGGTGATAATAATTGACACCACCGCCGCCAGACGCGGCCGTTCGATGAAAATTTGTGAAAACATGCATTACCTCCCTTGTTGCTGATCTTCGGTGATGGTTTTCACTGTCTGGCCGGGGCGGACTTTCTGGATCCCCTGTACGATAATCCTCTCATTTAAGGCCAGCCCCGATTTGATGGCCCAGTTGATACCGATCACAGGGCCGGTTTTGACCCGTCGCATGACCACTTGGTTCTGGTCGTTCACCATCAGGACATAGCGCCCCTCGTGGTCTTCCAAAATCGCCGATTGGGGCACCACCGCCATGAGTTCGGGTTGGCTTCGGGCAACAAGAACGGTAACATATTGTCCCGGCAGCAACATGCCGTCCGGGTTATTAAACAGAGCCCACACCGCAATGGTTCCGGTGCCCGGGTCCACGGTGTTGTCCACGAAATCTATCTGTCCGGAAATTTTAAGAATTTGACCCCCAGGCAGTTTAATTCGTGGGGTTAGCATGGGGTGTTTTTTGCTACTGGCGGCGTCTTTAAGGGCCACCTTGATGGAGACAAGATCGTTTTCACTGATGGAATAAACCACGCGGATGGGATCTATCTGAACAATCCGGGCCAGGGGTCCGGATGCGGGATTCACCAGATTGCCCCTGGTGAAAGCTGTGCGCCCGATACGTCCGGTGATGGGTGCACCGACCGTGGTGTATCCCAGGTCGAGCCGGGACAGCTCAAGCTTGGCCTTGGCCTCTTCGAGCCCAGCCCTGGCCCGAAGTTCCTCGGCCACGGCATCGTCGATATCTGTAGCGGACACCCCGCCGGAGCGAACCGTCCGGACCCGTTCCAGATACTGACGGGCTTTGGTGAAGGTCGCTGTTGCCTGGTTCACAGTGGCCGTGTCGGCGTCAAACTTGGCCTGGTAGGGTGTTTGCTCGATGACAAAAAGCAAATCGCCGGCATGCACATCACTTCCTTCCTTGAACTCGACCTGTTCCAGAAACCCCTCAATACGTGCCCGCAGGTCCACGGTCTGGACGGCTTGCATATGGCCCACGTATTCCGCCGGCGGGTTCACATCCTGCTCTGTGACTTTGGCAACGGTCACCAGGGGGGGAGGCACGTCCGCCGGTCCCGTGGGATCGGATAGCGCGCCTTCGGGAAAAACCCATATCAGCAGCAGAGCAAACAGAATAGAGCAAACCTTACGGGAATCGAATTTGGCCGGTCGCAACCGCCTTTCCCTGTGACTGAGATACAGTTCAGGTGACTCCAATATGAGGGGATTCGAATTGTGTTTGTGTTGCATGTTTTTATTACTCCATCATTTTTACCCTGTGAAACTTTTTTTCTATTTCACCGGGGATATTATTCAGATTGGGGCTAAGTCCAATAAGTGCCAAGTTGTTTTGAAAAATGAACGTCCAACATCGAACGTCCAACGTTGAACATCGAATAATGATGTCGCTCCGCTCCTCAAATTAATCCAACATCGAATTAAAAAGATGAACGTCGAATTAAAAAGATGAACGTCCAACATCGAACGTCCAACGTTGAACATCGAATAATGATGTCGCTTTGCTCCGTAATTTAATTTTATTCATCATTTATACCCCGTGAAACTTTTTTTCTATTTCACTGGGGCGATGTTGGAAGTTCGACCTGCCCGCTCGTGCCTCGCAGTGGCAGGCGGGTGTTCGATGTTCATTAGTCCTTACAGCGCAAAAAAATAACTTGGCGCTTATGAGGCGAAGCCTATAAGTTTGGATATTCTGGTTATGATAAAAAAATATTTGACAATTTTAAATAAACATTTTAATTAGTTATTTAGAAAAGAAATTATAGATGTTTATCGGCGATGTCAAGCGAAAACATTAAATGGCCGTTTAATTTAACGTTCAAATTGTGGTTCTCAAAAAGCCTGTGAAGGGTTACAAAAAAAGGAGTATCCATCATGGCTAAGAGAGAAGATGGAGCAGAAACTCGCAGCCGAATATTAAACTCAGCTTGCGAGTTGTTTGCGGAAAAAGGCTATCGAGGAGCCAGAGTGGCGGACATCTGTGAACGGGCCGGCGCCAACGTGGCTGCCGTTAATTATTATTTTGGCGATAAGGCCGCCTTGTACACCGAGGCGTGGCAAGAAACATTTAAAAAATTTGCCGGTCCCAAACCACCCGATTCCACTATCACTTCGCCGGAAGAGCAGTTGCAAATCTACATACACTCCCTCATACAAAACTTCACAGAGCAGAGCGATCAGGGCCAGTTTACCCGTCTGTATCTGATGGAACTGGCCAACCCCACCGGGCTGATACATGACATCTGGCACGACCTGATCGAGCCCCGGCGACAGATAGTGATAGGGATCATCCGCAAAATTATGGGAACAAAAGCTACTGATGAAACGGTCCTGTTCTGCGAGATGAGCATCATCAACCAGTGCCGTGTCCTTCTGACCATCAGACGCAGTGATTTGGAATATCTACTGGGCCAATCCCTCTCCCCGGATTTGATCAAACGCATGGCCGATCATATCACCCGCTTTTCCCTGGCGGGAATCAAGGCGGTAGCAACCGCAAGACATGATCTATCCGCAGTCCGGACATAAAAAAACGGGACATATAATGAAAATCGCAATCATCGGAGTTGGCGGCGTAGGGGGATATTTTGGGGGAAATCCAATGCTTGAGATTTGGAATTTGAGATTTAACGGATCTTTGGCGTTTTTAAATACGGGATTTTAAAAAAACCACGGCTACAACAAAGGAAAGGCCCATGCAACCAAACAATCGTCAACACTTCCGACGGTGGCGGATCAACGGAGTTTTTCTTGCCATGGTGGCATTAAGTTTTACAATGTTTTCGGCAGTGCCCGGACGGACCCGAGAGCTAAGCCATGATTACAATTACGGTCTTGGGAAAATTGACCTGCGTTCCCAGTCACCGGCTCAGAGTTTGCGATTCACCCTGCCGCTGCTTATTCCCGGTGATATCAAGTCTGGCTGGGAAGTCCGCATTGCCTCCACGTGGTCAAATGTTTGGGCCGACGAATCGGAATACGTTCTGGACTATGAAATGTCCGATACCATAGTGACCGCGACATACGGATTCAATAAGCGGTTCGGGGTGTCTTTAGAGTTTGAAAACCGGAATTACTTCGGCGGTCATATGGATGGGCTTATCCAGGGATTTCATGATTTGTTCGGTATTGATCAGGACGGCCGGGATGATGTGTCTAAGCATAGAAAAGTGATTCAGCGGTTTGACCCGAATACCGGGCAGATGTTGAGTGAGACGTCAGCCGAAGACCTTGAAAATAACGGCATGGTGCTTTTGACGAACTACACGCTTACCCATGGAACGAAAATATGGCCGTCTGTCAATGTCTACAGCGCCGTTCGGTACGCGCTAGAATGTTCGGATTTATGCGATGAGGATCATCCTGTGGACGTTGGGTTGGGGCTCGGCCTTGCCAAGCGCTGGTCCGAAAAATGGTACACCTATGCATCGTTGGGATACACCTGGTATGAATCCCGAGATGTTTTGGAGACTGCTCCGGGCCTATCGCCCATGGATTTCGAAGACAACGCATTTACCGGCTTATTCGTGATCGCATGGCACTACACGCCCTCTTTTTCTATACTTGCCCAGTATCTTTACAGTGGCCCGAGTATAAAAAATATCGATGTGTTGGATGAAGCATCCCATGAGATACACTTTGGATTTAAATGGAAAACAAAGTACGGTTTGATAGAGTTTGCCGTCATTGAAAATGTTATAACCATGAGTAATAGTCCGGATTTCGGGTTGCATGTAGGGTGGGGTTTCCATTTATAGAATCTGCTGAATGCACACCTCAATTGAAACGAAATATTCCACCAGCGAAAGCTTTGCAATCAGGTGTCAGGTTTCAGGTGTCAGGAATGATGAACAGAGGCGCTGAAACCTGACACCTGATAAAGGAGCATAACCATGACTCACTTGGATAAATTCAAAGCGCGGCTTGACCAAATCCGACGGCTGGCCGATGCCATTGACCGTCATAAAACAGATTTAATGGAAGCTGCTGCATATGATGCCGGATTCCCGGTAACCATCACATCCATTGAAGTGGAGTTGTCGGTCAATCATTTGCGAACCATGGACAAAGAAATTCCCTGGGTGGAAAACGGTCGATCTTACGGTACGGTTGCCACGATATTTCCATACGATGCTCCGACCGTGGTACTGGCCCGTCTTGGCGGATCAGCCCTTCTTACCGGCAACACGCTGCGGTTCAGCCTTTCTTCACAGACGCCGCGATCCGCATCTGTATTGGCCGAAATTTGCAAACCCTTCCAATCCATCCAACCGGTTGTGGGTATGGACAACCGCGAGTTCGGACAGCGCTGTGTGGCAGACAAAGAGATCCGGCTCTTTTTTATCTCAGGCGCTTCGGCGGTTGGGGAGGTATACCGGAGACAACACAAATCTTTCGATAAACTCTTTTTTGCAGGACCCGGGGGAATGCCCGCCGCCATGGTGTTTGAAGATGCAGACCCAGCCGCGGCCGCGAGCTTTATTGCCCGCCGGGCGTTCATTAACGCCGGTCAATACTGCACAACCCTGAAAAAGGCATACATACACCGTAATCTCTATGAAGAGGTTCGCAAGGAAATCCTGGAGAGGGTCCAACGCCTAAAGGTCGGAGATGCGTTTGATTCCGAGACCGATATCGGACCCATTCGGGTGGAACGGACCCGTAATATTCTTCAAAATGCACTTGAAAAGTGCCGACCGGCAAGTTTGGTAACGGGGTCCATCTCCGGCGAAACCGTTTTTCCCCTGGTGCTTGAAACCGAAGCCACCGACATCCCGGACCTGGAACTCTTTGGTCCGTTTTTGCTTCTTAAACCCTTTGACGATCCTGATGAAGCCGCTATGGAATTGGTTCAAACCCGCTATGGTTTTTTGTTATCTTTTTTCGGATCTGTGTCAGAGAAGATAAAAGCGCTTTTTTATTCCCACTTCGGAATGGTGCATGATAATCCCGATTTTACGTTCACTCCTTTGCGACTTCCTTTTGGCGGTAAAAAGGCCAGCGGCTGGATACTTGAGAGAAAGGGCAATCATTGGATTGAGCGTGATGGAGCATTCATCTACAGCAAAGAACTGGCAACATAGCCATGCCTTGAGCTTGAACGAAGATCCTCATTAATGAACAGCCCCATAGATAATGAACATTTTTCAAAACTAACATTGACAGTTTCGTAAAAAATCCGATTTAGACGGTTTTGTAAAAAGTTCAAATTCAAGGCGTGCAAATTTTGAAATCATGAGGCGTACTTTTCGTACGTTGAATGATTACGAAATGCAGCACAACGAAGAAGTTGGGCTTTTTACGAAACCGTCATCGTTTATATCCTGGTTATAACGGATTTTGGGGAGTATCAAATTTATAGCTTAAAATCAGACTGATATTTTGATAATGCAATGAACAAGTGTAAAGTGCCTAAAGTGATCTAAAGTGCCTAAAGTTGAGGAGTCGCTTCGCTCCACCATTTTATAAAATTGATAGAATTCAACAACTTTAGCTCACTTTAGATCACTTCAAACTTTAGTTCACTTTACTGTCGCGACTAATTAGATACGATAAAAACAGACGATTCGTAATAGCCTCCCCAAAATTCGATATAATCAGTTTATATCTTATCTTTTTTTCTGTAAACAGTTCCATGAAAAAGGGCAATTATATCATTGGTTTCGTTTGTCACACGGATGTCATAGGTTGCGAGTTTTGGATTTATTGAGACTTCTTTCGCCTCGGCAAATAATGTTCCTCCGGAAGCCGCTTTTAAGAAAGAGATACTCGCGTTGATGGCCAAGGCAACTGTTTTGTGAGAATTTGAAGCAACGGCAAACGCCAGATCTGCCAGGGAGAATATGGCCCCGCCATGAGCGATGTTGATGCCGTTTAAATGATGGTCTTTAATTTCCATCTTAGCTTTTGCCCGTCCTTTGGATACTTCTAACAGTTCGATACCGAGATGTTCGGCAAACGTATCATTTTTAAAAAAATTCTTAACATCTTCCATTATGAGTTTCCTTTTATTTTTATATTGAAAATCTGGTCTTCTGGTACAGGTCAAAGTTTTCAGGCTCTGCCTAAAGAATTGCTACAAGAGTTTGAAGTGAACTAAAGTTTGAAGTGAACTAAAGCCCGCCCTGGTGCGACTCGTCCATGTATGTTGATATCGGCTATACATCATTGCAAACCTGCCTTTTTGAATATAGCGTATTGGTGATCGGTCTGGGCCAGGGTTAAGGAATTCTGTCAATTATATAAAATCAGCGGAGCGAAGCGACACCATAACTTTAGGCACTTTAGATCACTTTAGACACTTTTAACTTGTAGGGTTTTAACTAAAACAGCCCCTTTCAGGGGCAAAACAAAGCCTGGTCATTTGTGCCGGGATTTTTTATTTTTTGACAAATTCGATTCCAGAACAATCAAAGCGTCCACGGCAATACCTTTACCTTCTGAGATTATTACCGGATTAATATCGATCTCCTTAATGATGTCGTGCTCTATTCCGATCCGTCCTACCTGAATGAGGATGTCTCCCAACTGGTCCAAATCTGCGGCGCCCATTCCGCGAATATTTTCCAAAATCCTTTGGCCCCGAATTTCTTCCATCATATCCCGGGCATCTCTTTTATCCAGCGGTGCCAGGCGAAAGGCAACATCCTCAAGGATTTCCGTAAATATTCCGCCAAGGCCGAACATGACCGACGCCCCGAACTGGCGATCGCGGATCATGCCCATTACCAATTCCCGCTGCCCTTTAACCAATTCCTGGACCAATACGGCACCGCCGGCTCCGTTCAAAACCGCCATAATCTCCTTAAAGGCAATGTTAGCCTCATGGTCATTTCTGATATCCACACGGACCAGATTCTGTTCGGTTTTATGGGAAATATCCTCTGAGCAGCCTTTTAAAACCAGAGGATACCCGATTTCATTTGTTGCCCGGATCAACTCGCTTTCCGCAGTCACTAAAAATTCTCTGGTAACCGGGATTTGATATGCGGATAGAATCTGTTTGGACTCATATTCCGAAAGCACGGTCCTATTTTGACTCATTGCGGTTTCTAAAATTTTCTTTGGAGATGTCATGGGTGACGATTTCCTATCTAATGCCCATCCATAAAGGGTCTTTTTGCCCAATCTTAAGCGTTATGCTCAAAAAATAATCCTCGGAATATCAACTATATGCCTGCGGTTATTTTTTTCGCATGCCTTGATCTTGAACAAAAATCCTCATTTATGGATGGACACTATCTATCCTTCCAGTAATTCCGATTTTTTCGCAAAGCCTGAACACTTTCCACCGGATCATTAAAAACCGGAAACGGACTGATTTTTTTGTATGCTTCAATATACTGGCGTTCAGAAAGAAAGCTCAGTGCGATGGGCTTGTTACAAGCGTTCATGGTTTCATCTAAAAAATTCAGCAACTGCTGAGTGTTGTCGCTTCCCTGGCCTAACAATTTGGCAATTCCCGGATCATAGAACAACGCCAGCACCATTCCATCAATATGATCCAGTTTCAGGCAGTGTTCTACCGCAAAAGCCAACCCCTCAATGCTATGCACATCGCCGAAGTCCATGGGGTTTGACATACGGATCACACCGCCCCGTCGAAAACTCTCGATTTTATCCAGAAGTTCACGGGGCAGGGAAGGGCATTCAAAACCGTATTCTTCGCAGGCATCCCCGAGAATTACGGAAAACCCTCCGGATAAAGAAATTACCGCCAGGCGGTCACCGGCAAGCGGGGGAAGCTGCAGAGATTTTGCGCAGAGGATCATTTCCCGGATGCTTTTTACGCGCACGATACCCGCCTGTCGAAAGGCGCCCGTTACAATTCGATCGTTATTTGAAAGCGCTGCCGTATGAGATTTGGCGATTTGGGCGGATGTTTCGCTGACATTGGATTTAAAAACAACAATGGGCTTTCCGGCATTCCGGGCCAGATCAGTCAATTTGCGCCCATCTTCAATGCTTTCCAGATGCAAATGTATCTGTTGCGTGTCTTCATCACTCATAAGATATTCCAGGTAATCAATTTCATTCAGATCCAGTTTGTTTCCGATGCTGATGACCTTGGAAAATCCCAGATATTCCTCGGAGTATAAATGAGCGGCCTGGACGGTTAAGCCGCCGCTCTGGGTTACCAGACTGATAGGCCCTTTTTTAAACCGTTTGGGCCGCAGAGGATTAAAGGGAGTGCATAGGCCCGAATTGGTGCAGATCACGCCGATACAGTTGGGGCCGATCAATCGAATTCCGTGACGCTTGACCACGGCAAGCATATCTTTCTCAAACCGGTTTTCTTTTCCGGAATATTCCCGAAACCCTGCGGTGGAAATAATGGCGTGTGAAATTCCTTTCCGGCCGCAAATATCCAATGTTTCGGCCACATAGGTCGCCGGAATCAGAATCACCGCCAAATCAATACCCACGGGCAACGCATCGGGTTCCGTGATGATGTTTTGGCCGTTGACCGAGCCGGGGTTTCTTCCCACCGGGAAAATTTCCCCTTTAAATCCCATTTCCAGGCAGTTGGAAACAATATTTTTTGCCAGGTTTCCCAGGTTGTCTGCTACACCAAAAACGGCAATGCTTGATGGGTAGAAAAATTTTTTCATATGAAGTTCCAATGGGTGCATTATCAGTTTGTTAATTGCTATCCAAGACTTTTTGGTGTCAGGTTTCAGGTGTCAGGTCTGGCGATTCCTGACACCTGAAACCTGATTGCAAGGCTTTCGCTCAAAAAATGAATAAGTTAATGGGTGAAAACCATTTTAACAAATCGGTAATGCTTCCGTTCCAATTGGGGCGAAGCCCCTATGTTTTGTGGTTCTTTATGGCTGTGGCAGATTAAATGTCAAGAAAATTATCATTTTTTTTAAAAACGACCGCGCAATGTAAAAAAAAACGGTTTCAATAATCCATTGAAACCGTTTAAAAAAAATAGTGAATGTTTGATAGTTTAAGGGTGTGAATCACGGCTGTTGGCAATATGAAAATTCATGTTCGTTTGTGCTACGTATTTAGCTTTGGGGAAAAGGTTTCAGGTGTCAGGTTTCAGGTGTCAGGGGGCATGCAGGTTTCAGGTGTCAGGTTTCAGGTGTCAGGATTAAGGGGAAAACGAGGTGACCCATAGCAATTATATGGACGTGGAGGATCTTGAGGTCTATAAAAATTAGAAATTCGGGCTCGTTACAAAGAATGCATTCGTATGTTGAATGGATTAGAGAAAACATTGGAGCGGAAAATACCAGAACGAGAACGCCGCTGGCAGTTAGCTGAGGAAACGGCAGTGTATGGCGTAACTGATGAATCGTTCCCTCAGGGCTGGCCCATTACGACTGAACATGCTTCCTGACACCTGACTTCTGCCACCTGACTTCTGACACCTGACACCTGACTTCTGCCACCTGACTTCTGACACCTGACACCTGACTTCTGCCACCTGTTTTCAGGTTATTTTATGGTGGAGCTGCTATCATTTTCCATCCAGCACTTTGCGTATGGTTAGGGCAAAATTATGCGTTACAAAAGGCTTTATTACAAAAGCGTTGATATCGAGTTCCCCGATATTTGCTTCGGATATTTTTTCACTAAAACCGGTACACAGGATAATCGGCATGTCCGGGCGGATGTCCAGGATCTTCTTTGCCAGCTTTTGACCGGTCATCTTCGGCATAGTCATGTCGGTAATCACCAGATCAAATCGGTCCGGCCCGGAACGAAACAGATCTAAGGCCTCTATAGGATTGATTTTGGTTTCAACCTCATACCCCAGTCCTTCCAGTATTCTTCCAGCCACCTTCACCAGGGTCGGCTCATCATCCACAAACAGGATGCGCTCGGTGCCGGTGGACAAGGTACCCGGTTCCCTGGCTTTTAGTTGTATTTCCTCCTCAATCACGGGGAGCATCACCTGGAATACCGTCTCTTTTCCGGCTTCACTATGGACGGTAATTTCTCCATGGCAATTCTTTACGATTCCGTGAACCACGGGAAGACCCATGCCGGTGCCTTTGCCGACTTCTTTGGTGGTAAAATAAGGCTCAAAGATTCGGTTTGCGATTTCAGGTTCAATCCCATAGCCCGTATCACTTACGGTCAGCACTACATAGCAACCCGGTTTTACATTTAAATTCTCATCCTGTTTTTCAAATTCAATATTCTTAAGGGTTACTTTCAAAACACCCCCGTACTCACCCATGGCATGGGCGGCGTTGGTGCAAAGATTCATGATCACCTGACTGATCTGTGTGGGATCGGCGAAAACCGTGTCAAATGCACATGAAATGTCCTGTGATATTTCAATGGTCGCAGGAATAGAGTGCCGAAGCAGCCTGAGGCAATCTTTCAAAATCGGGGTGATCTGCACCGGATCCCATTCAGCAAAATCTTTGCGGGAAAAACAAAGAATCTGTTGCACCACATCCGATGCTCTTAAGGAGGCCGAGCGAATGTCGTCCAAACACTCCCTTACGAGACTCTCATCCGGTACGTCATCTACGGCCACTTCCGCATTACCGATAATGATGGCAAGGATATTGTTAAATTCATGGGCGATACCGCCTGCTAATATGCCGATGGCCTCCATCTTTTGGGCTTGGTGAAGTTGCATCTCAAGTTCTCTTCTTTCTTCTTTAGCCTGTCTGCGCTCGGTGATATCAAAAAACACACCACTTACATATTCAATGGCTCCCTCAATATTACAGACGATTTGACCCCTTTCTTGTATCCAACGGATTTCACCGGTCTTGGATTTGATCCGATATTCCCTAACATATGATTTATCCGTTTTTAAGGCCCGGGTAAAGATTTCCTTTACGGATTCAATATCTTCGTCAACGATAATATCGATCCATCTCATTCTCCCGGAATTAAATTCATCAACATCATAGCCGGTTAATGACTCAATTTTTTCATCAAAAAAATCAACGGACCAGTCTTTATATCCTATGTAAACAATACTCGGGATTGTCTTTACTAACAATCTGTACTTGTCCTCACTTTCCCGAAATGCCCGGGTTGTTTGGACTCGTTCAGTGATATCGCTAATGATGATTCTACATCGGTATGAATTGCTGTCACTATCCTGAAAGACGATACTTTCCAGTCGAGCATAAAATTGGGTGCCGTCTTTTTTCTTAAATTTAAGTTCACAGATCTGCTTGGTTTTGGTTTCAAAAAGCTTTTTGCGGTGAAAATAATAAACATCCTGAGTATCACTGGTAATGAATCGAGTGAAAGGTTTGCCAATCATGAAACTTTTATTCACACCCAACAGAGCATTACTGGTGAAGTTTGCCTCCAGAATCAGCCCTTGCTCCGAAACCGTAATATACCCGACAGGGGCAAATTCGTATAAATCAGAATACCTGTTACGGGCGGCTTCCAGTTCCATTTGAGCCCGTTGCAACTCTTCGTTCTGTATTTTAAGTTCAACTTGATGAACCCGCAACTCTTCAATTAGATTTTGGATATCTTTTGGAATTATTTTTTTTACGGCTGATGAATTTTTATTAACAAATTCATCAGCCCGCTTTCGAAGTGTGTTAAGCCGTGTTGATTTAGGTTTTTGACGTTGCATGATTCATCCTCACCCGGTTGTGTTTTATTTAGTCCTGAAAAACCTGGTCCTCTGGGCGTGTTCAGAGTTCTTTGGCTCTGCCTGAAAGATCGCTGAAAAAGTTTGAAGTGAACTAAAGTTTAAAGTGAGCTAAAGCCCGCCCTGGTGCGACTCGTCCATGTATTTTGATATCGGCTATACATCATTGCAAACCTGCCTTTTTGAATATAGCGTATTGGTGATCGGTCTGGGCCAGGGTTAAGGAATTCTGGCAATTATATAAAAGCATCGGAGCGAAGCGACACCATAACCCCGGAGGAATAGGCTCCGCATTCCACAGGGTAAACTTTAGGCACTTTAGATCACTTTAGACACTTTTAACTTGTACGGCTTTAGGTAAAACAGTCCCTTTAAGGGGCAAACCAAAGCCTGGTCCTTTGGGCCAGGATTCTTTACTTTTGAGCGAAAGCCTTGCAATCAGGTTTCAGGTGTCAGGTGTCAGGAATCGCCAGACCTGAAACCTGAACACTGAAACCTGAAACCCACATTTCCCCTGACACCTGACACCTGGGATTGATGATTGATGATTGGCGATTGAAGATTGGTTGTTAGATGCCGGTTGCTGGTTGCGCGTTTCGGGTTTCGCGTTCAGTACGTTCCGGCTTTTCATCTTTAACTCGTAACTCGTAACTGTTCGTCCTGCTTTCTGTCTTCTGTCCTCTGACTTCTGACTTCTGACATCTGTCCTCTGTAACCTGACACCAAAAAGTCTTGGAAAGCTATTAACAAACTGGTAATGCTCCCATCTTAACCTTTCCCTTGGCCCAAAACCTTCCGAACCGTTATGGCCAACTCGCTAAATTTATATGGTTTTTCAAGGTATCCGGAAACGCCTATTGACCTTGATTTCTCCGCGTCCATTTTATTTCTGAATCCGGTGCAGATAATAATTGGCACGTCCGCTCGTATGTTGAGGATTTCTTTTACCAATTTATCACCGGTCATTTTAGGCATGGTCAGATCTGTTATCATCAAATCAAAGTGGTCGGATTTGGAGCGGAATAGATCCAAAGCTTCAAGGGGGCTTGTGGTCGATTCAACTTGATACCCCAGTCGTTCCAGCCTTTGACGACCCAGTTTTACGATGGATTCCTCATCATCAACAAAAAGTATCCGCTCTTCGCCTGTTGGAAAATCTTCATTAATGGTTGGTTCCGGAATAGGTACCCTTTCAATGATGGGGAAATAAATATTGAATATTGTGCCTTTGCCGGGTTCGCTGTTTACGGAAATTGCGCCATTATGGTTTTTGGCAATACCATGAACCACGGACAGCCCCAGCCCTGTGCCTTCATCCACTCCTTTTGTGGTAAAATAAGGATCAAAGATTCGTTCTTTGATCTCAGGCTGTATACCATGCCCGGTATCGCTTATGGTAAGCTTTATATAACGGTTCGGGGGTAATTTATGATATCGAACGGTGGTATCTTTATCAAATTCTACATTTCCTATACTGATTTCCAGAATACCACCATCCGGCATTGCGTGTGCTGCGTTGGTGCAAAGATTAATTACCAACTGATGGATCTGAGTGGACTCAGCCAGAATGATATCTGATGTGTCAGATATGTGTTGGCGAATATCGATAGTTGTGGGAATCGATGCCCGTAATAATTTTATGGTTTCTTTGACCATGGGAGTTAATCTCACCGGTTTTTTCTTTTGTTCTGTTTTGTGAGCAAAGTTTACAATTTGACTTATTCTATCCTTTGCTCGCAGACATGCGGTTCGCGCTTCATCCAGGTTGAGTCGAACCGGATTCTCTTCCGGAATATCATCGATTGCCAATTCGGTATTGCCCAGAATAATAGTCAAAAGATTGTTAAAATCATGAGCAATCCCTCCGGTAAGGGTTCCGATGGCTTCCATTTTATTGTATTGACGAATTTGAGCTTCAAGGTTTTTCTTTTCTTCCTCGATCTGTTTGCGCTCGCTTATGTCAATGACAGCCATTCGCAGAGTATGTTTTCCCTCAGCATCTTCTGTGGCGATACTTTCAAGTTGAGAATAAAATTCAGAACCATGCGTTTTCATAAGTCTCAGTTCGAAGATCTGCCGAGTCTTTGTTTCAACAAGCCTTTTGATGTGAAAATAATAAACATTATGGTCATCTCTGGTAATGAAACGAGAAAAAGGTTTTCCAATCAAAAATCTTCTTTCAACCCCTAAAAGGGATGCGCCGGTGAGATTTGCCTCTGTAATCATCCCTTGATCACTTATCGTAAAATAGCCCACCGGGGCAAAATCGTATAGATCGGAATATTTATTCCGTTGGGCTTCCAGTTCCATTTGAGCCCGTAGCAGCTCTTCGTTTTGTATCTCCAGCTCACCTTGATATACTTGCAGTTCATGAAGCAGGCGATCTTTTGCCTCATGTGAAAGATTCGAAAAGTCTTCGGCGTCTTCCGGTCTCAATTCCAGTATTTTTTCCGCTTTTTTGCGAAGCTCGGAAAATTTGTCTTTGGTGGTCTTTTCTTCTTCCATTATTCTATCCCCCTGAAAAACCTCTCTACACCCTGTTACAGCGCTTTCTTCGTCTTACTTAGTAAATGTATTCGTAAATACGGTCACGTATTTATACCTTGGTTCATTCATTCTATTTATACAAAAGTTTAAAGTGCCTAAAGTGAACTAAAGTGCCTAAAGTTAAGGTATTCTATCAATTTTAATTATAATTGATCGCGCTGAAAGCGCGTCCTCAACTTTAGCTCACTTTAGGCACTTTAAATTTCAAACTTTTGGGCTACTTAATTCCGCTGATATCGCGTTCGGTAGTGGCTATGGCCGCGGGATTTCCATCCTCATTTAGCAACATGGTAACCGTCAACCACACATGCAGTGTTTTGCCGTCTTTAGTGAGGCGCTGGGTTTTAAACGACTTCACTTCTTCTTCTTGTATTTTTTTGAGAAAGGCCGGTACTTCCTTTTGTTTGTGTTCGGGAACCATATCGAGAACATTCATTTTCAGGGCCTGGTTCCGGCTGTAGCCGTACATTTTTTCGGCGCCTTTGTTCCAATCGGTGATATTGCCCTCAAAATCCTGTACGGTGATGGCGTCATTGGAGTCCCTGACCACGGTTGCCAAACGCCGCAGGGCCATCTCCGCTTGTTTTATCTTTGTTATATCCATAAAGGTAATGACAATACCTTCAATCACATTCTCTCGTGTTCGGTAAGGCGCAAGCCGCATGGAATACCAATTGCCGTCCGTGTCTTGCACTTGCGCCTCTTTTATCGTCAAGGTGTCAAGCACTGATTGTGAATCTATTTCCAGATGGTTATATCTGATTTTGTTTGTGATATGACTGATGGGCCGATCCAGATCCGTCTGGATCAGATTAAATATTTTGGTCATGGCCGGTGTAAACCGTTTAATATTAAGATGGATATCTAAAAAAATGGTTCCGATGTCCGTGCTGCCGAGCAGGTTGTTGATGTCATTGTTCATCTGCGACAGCTCATCCACCTTGCTTTGAAGTTCCGTGTTCACGGTTACCAGTTCCTCGTTGGTGGATTGCAGCTCCTCTTTTGATGTTTCCAGCTCTTCATTGGTGCTTTGCATCTCCTCGTTAAGCGACTGCAGTTCTTCATTGGTGGATTTGAGCTCTTCGTTGGACGTCTCCATTTCTTCAATGGTTGTCTGGAGGTGTTCCTTGGTGGCTTCCAGTTTCCGTTCAAGGTTCAAAACCACAGGGTCGCCCTCATTTTTTTCTGCCTTTTTCTTTCTTTTCTTTACAGGCTTCCGGGAAGGTGTTTTATCATCAAACATGACCAGAAAATAACCCGGCGTAACGGCTAATTCAGTCAGCGGCCTGACTGTCAGATCAATGATTCGAAACCCACCATCATCTTTTATTTTAATGGCTTCACAGGTGGCTGTGCTTTTTTGCCGCATGGCGTTATGCAGGGACGTTCCCAGTCTGGAACGCAAGCCTTTACGCGCCATGGATAAGATATTAAAACTGGCTTTACCCACCGGAAACTCTAAGTAATTGTCGGTTTTCCCCATAAAATGAAGAATTTCATTTCGTTCATTGACTAAAACCCCGGGCATGGAAAAGTTTTCAATGATTACTTTTTGAGCCACATTTTGGATGTTCGTCTGCACAGACGTCTTCTTTTCATCGGGGTCATTTAATACAGCCCCGTGGTAAAAAGGCATGCCGGGATAATCCACAGGCCTTTTGACATAAAAGTCTTTGCTCTGAAAGATTTTCCATTTGCTGTCAATGGGATGGAAAAGGTCGGTAAACCCGCCGATACTCTCTGAAGGGCCCAAAAACAGAACCCCGTCCGGATTTAAGGTGTAATGGAATAGCGGCAAAACCTGTTTTTGCAGCTTACCGTCCATATAAATAAGTAAATTCCTGCAGCTCAGAAAATCAATTTTAGAAAAGGGAGGATCTTTGATAACGTTTTGAACGGCAAAGATAATCATATCGCGGATCTGTTTCTTGATTTTATAGGTATTGTCTTCTTTTACAAAATATTTATTCAAGCGGTCCTGGGATATATCTGCGACAATGCTGTCCGGATAAATTCCCAAACGGGCATTTTCTATGGCCTGGACGTCGATGTCGCTGGCAAAAATCTGAATATTATAATTCTGTTTAATCATGTCCATGGCTTCCGAAAATAAAATGGCCATTGAATAGGCCTCTTCACCGGTAGAACATCCTACACTCCAGATACGAATCGAAGCATTGGGCGGTTTGTTTTTTAACAACCCGGGAAGCACCTGCTTCTTCAAAACCTCAAACGCCTCGGGATCTCTTAAAAAATTGGTCACTCCGATGAGCATGTCTTTGAAAAGGATATCAACTTCAGACGGGGTTTGTTGAAGATATTTGACATAGTCGGATATCTTATTGGCCTGGTGAATGGCCATGCGCCGCTCGATCCGCCGGCGAAGGGTGGTTTGTTTGTAATGAGACAGATCGTGCCCGGTCACTGATTGAATCAGGGCAAATATTTTCCGGATATAATTTGCGAATGTATCATCAGAGTCGGTGGTTTTCTTTGACGGGCCGATATAGGGCGCCTGCACATATTTTACAATTTCTGCGGGGATCTTTTCCACAGGCAGAATAAAATCGATCATCCCGGTAGCGATGGCACTTCTGGGCATGCCGTCGTACTTGGCCGAAGCCGGGTCCTGAACCATGGCAAGGCCGCCTTCCCCTTTGACCGCTTTTAAACCCAAAGTACCATCGGTCGCGGTACCCGACAGGATAACACAGATCGCCTTTTCACCCATTTCTTCAGCCATGGATCTAAAAAAATAATCTATGGGCAGATTGACACCACCGGTTTTTACGGGTGTTATGAGTTGGAGAGTACCATCTATGATGATCACATTCTTGGTCGGCGGGTTTAGATACACATGGTTGGGTTTAACCTTTTGGCCGTCTTGTATTTCCAAGACCTTCATTTGCGTTTCTTTTGACAAAAGACTGCCCATAATACTTTTGTGCTTGGGGCTTAGATGCTGGATGATTACAAATCCAATGCCGCTGTCAGCCGGCATATGTGAAAAGAATGTCTCAAGCGCCTCCAGTCCACCGGCGGAGGCACCCAGACCCACGATGGGAAAGTCGTCGGTCTGTTTTGGCTTGATCGTGGTTTTCTTGGCACGGGCAGCGGCTTTGGCCTGTTCCGCGGGCGCTTTCTTTAGATCTTCTTTTTTCTTCTCGGCCATTATCAATTCCTCCTAAACTGAAAAACCTGGTCCTTTGGACCGGGTGGGTGTGAATCACGGCTGTTGGCAATATGAAAATTCATGTTGGTCTGCGCTACGTATTTAGCTTTGGGGAAAAGGTGTCAGGGAAAAGGTGTCAGGTTTCAGGTGTCAGTATTCAGGTCTGGCGATTCCTGACACCTGAAACCTGGATTACTTGAGCTCAATAACCAACAATCTTGATTCACACCCCGTTTTCACGGGAATGACGTTGGGTGCGGGAACTTATTGAGAAGTTAAGTTTGACGGTCTCGTAAAAAGTCCAACTTCTGCGTTGTGCTGCATTTCGCAATCATTCAACGTACGAAAAGTACGCCTCATGATTACAAAATTTGCACGCCTTGAATTTGAACTTTTTACG
>Ga0307929_1000409_pt1 | contig 43150 bp, 32 predicted proteins | sample AceLakmetage1330_FD_203160 | JGI IMG/M metagenome (GOLD analysis project Ga0307929, IMG submission 203160) | Saline water microbial communities from Ace Lake, Antarctica - #1330 | ecosystem: Environmental > Aquatic > Non-marine Saline and Alkaline > Saline | place: Antarctica: Ace Lake... | reverse complement strand
ACGTCCCGCATGAGTTTAATGTCGATCATTGAGACTTCGTCTAGAATGACAACATGGGCTGGAAGTGGGTTTTCGGCATCAAAATCGAAGTGCCCTGTACGGGGCTGGAATTTCAACAAACGATGGATGGTTTTGGCTTCGTGGTGTGTAGCCTCTTCCATGCGTTTGGCGGCTCGCCCCGTTGGTGCGGCAAGGCAAACGGTAAGCTTTCGAGCGCAAAAAACTTCTACAAGTGCACGAATGATGGTGGTTTTTCCTACGCCGGGCCCCCCCGTAATGACAGATACTTTCTCAGTGAGAGATGTAGCCAGTGCCTCATTTTGGCTGGGTGCAAAACTGATTTTAATGCGTTCTGCTGCCCAGGAAATTGCCTTATTGGCCGCAATGGGACGGAACCCATGTCCAGTATCCATGAGTTGTCCAAGCTGTTTTGCAACAAGGACTTCGGCATAGTATATCTCTGTGAGATAGATGCGATCCTCTTCTTTGACGAGTCGTTTGGCGTCGACTTCAAATTGGAGACCGCCCGTCAGCATTTCCACGGGGATTTCCAGCAGCGCTTCGGCGTGTAGAAGTAGCTCGGCTTCAGTGCAGTAGCAGTGGCCGTCATCGTTCAGCGTTTGAAGAATATGGATTAGGCCTGCACGGGCGCGAACCTCTGACTGGGACGGAATGCCGAGACTCATGGCTACGCTGTCCGCCGTTTTGAAGCCGATGCCCCAAATGTCGGTGCAGAGTTGGTACGGATTGTTTCGGATGATGGCAATCGCTTCTGAACCGTAGAAACGATAGATTCGGGAGGATTGGGCCGTCCCGATACCATGGCCTTGAAGAAAGATCATGATATCGCGGACTCCCTTTTGCTCGTTCCACGATTCCTTGATTCGCGTGCGGCGAACCTTGCCGATCCCCTCAACTTCCTCGAGTCGCTTGGATTCCTTTTCGATGATGCGTAACGTTTCTTCGCCAAACTGTTTGACAAGGCGCCCGGCAATTTCTTTGCCAATGCCACGAATCATACCGCTGGCGAGGTAGCGCTCAATGCCGCGTGCGGATGTGGGGGCAATGCAGGTGATATTCTCGGCCGAGAATTGATACCCGTACTGTTTGTCGCGAACCCATTCGCCATCGGCTTTGACGTTTTCTCCAACCCACATGGCAGAGCAGGTGCCCACAAGTGTCGCGGGATCGGCTTGACCGTCTACTTTAACCCGGCAGATGGTGTAGCCGCTTTCCTCATTTCGAAACACGATGTTTTCAATCGTACCACTGAATTCATTCGATTCCGGGTCGGTGGGTTTTGTTGCTGGTGGCGGCTTGGGGCGAGGTTTTTTCCAGTTGCTGCTCATAATTCATTCGGCTGGGGAGTTTTTAACTACGAAACACGCGAAAGGGGCGAAAGAATTTCTTTCCTAGTGTGAGAACGCTGGTTGAGAAACCGCTCATTTTTGATTTTAGGATAGTGTCCAAAGTTGATCAGTAGTCCAAGTTCCATTCCGGTGGCCTTGAGGTAGTTGATGATTTGGGCTCTGTGTTCATCAGCAATACGCTTTACGGCCTTAATCTCGATGATAATTTTGCCGAAGCAGATGAAATCTGGCTGGTAGGTCTGAGTGAGGTCATGATCCTTGTACTTGAGAGCAAGTTTGGGTTGCTCGGAAAACGGGATGTTCTGCGTCGAAAATTCAATACCTAGGCACTCCTGATATACGGCTTCAAGAAAACCATTCCCCTTCTCCTTGTACACCTCAAAACAGGCCCCGATAATCTTGTAGCTCTCTTCTTTGAATAGAATCTCCATTTCTATTCCCTTTCCCTTTTCGTTTCTTTCGCGTGTTTCGTAGTAGTCTCTTTTCACAGGCTTTGGAGCATCAGAGCGGCATACAAGAATCCGGAGCGGAATTGTTCGATTGAGAAGGATTCGTTGGGGGCGTGGATGTGGTCTTCTTCGTGACCAAAGCCTACCAGTAGTGGTTCTGCTCCAGAAACTTGGGACAGTCCGGTTACGATGGGGATAGACGCGCCCTCCCATAGAAATGCTACGGGGCCGGAATCTAAGGTTTCTAGAGCGGATTGTGCTTTTTGAACGAGGGGTGATTCGGGTGCCAGTCTAAAACCCGGACCTCCAATGCCTTGGTCTGAAATTGTCAGCAGCATCCCTTTTGGTGTGTGTTGGTAAAGGTGGGTTGTGATGGCTTCAAGGATGGCTTGTGGATCTTGGTTGGGCACGAGTCGTGCCGAAAGTTTGGCTATGGCTCGCGATGGGATTACGGTTTTCATTCCTGCTCCACCATAACCTGAATGCACGCCATTAATATCAAGGCTGGGAAGGAAGCCAACGCGCTCTGTGGGATTTACTCCATCTTGTCCCCCTTCGGCGGTTGTGCCCACTTGTTGTTTGTATTGGTCGGCATCAAAGGGCGTTGCGGCTGCCCGCTCTAGTTCTGCGGCTGTTGGTGCGAGAACGCCATCGTAAATCCCTTTAACAGCAATACTTCCATCGTCATTAAAGAGTCCGTTAAGCAGTTCTGCGATGCCTTGAGCCGGGTTGGGGGCTAGGCCTCCGTGAATGCCAGAGTGTAGATCGTGATCCGGTCCTTCGATTTCGACTGTTAGGTGTGCAATCCCCCGCAGGCCCATCACAATCGTGGGGTTTCCGGTTCGTACGGTTGCTGTATCGTGGACCATGAGAATGTCGGCTTGAAGGCGCTCTTTCCAAGTCTCCATGCATTCGTGAAGACCTGCACTCCCGTACTCTTCTTCGCCTTCAATGATGATCTTTACGGTTGAATCTAGTGCATCGCGTTGGATGAGAGTCTCAAGAGCCTTAAGGGTATAGAATACTTGCCCTTTGTTGTCTTGAGCCCCGCGAGCATAGAGACGGTTGCCACGAAGTGTTGGTGCAAATGGAGGGGTTTTCCATGCGTTTTCGGGGTCAATCGGCTGCACGTCGTAGTGGCCGTAGAAAAGAACCGTTGGTTTGTCAGGGGAGCCTTTGCGTTCAGCAAAAACAACCGGTTTTGTTGTGGTCTCCAGCAGTTCTGATTCGAAGCCGATTGTTTGAAGGTGCTCTACAAGCCATTCGGCGCAGTCTTGGCAATTGCGGTTGTAGAGTGGATCGGCGCTGATGCTTGGAAACTTCAAGAACGTCTGCCACTCCTTGACAATACGCTTCTGTTCGCGTGCAAAGATTGATTCAAGTTCCGTTTTGTTCATGGCTACAGCCTAGCAGACTCTAGGAGAGGGGAGAAACTAAGAAACACAGGAATGGTCAAAATATGTAAGCTGCTGGATCTGTCCGGGCGGGGGCGCCCCAGCTCCATTATTTCAGAATAGGTTGGTTAGCTGAAATGGAGGTGTCCCTCCCTCGGGGCGCAACTTGTTGCTCTTTCTGTCTTGCTCAGCCCCTTAGGTTCGAGGCATGCTCTTCTCACTATGAAAACATCAGATAATAGCTGTGCAGATCGTCCTGATTGGGATACGTATTTTATGAACATCGCGCATGTCGTTAAGGCGCGTGGAAACTGTTTGCGTCGCAAGGTTGCCGCAGTGATTGTGAGGGATCGGCGACTGATCTCGACGGGCTATAATGGAACCCCGCGCGGGGTGAAGAACTGCTATGAGGGTGGCTGTGCACGCTGTGCCAGTGATACGCCGTCCGGCTCTGATTTGGGTGAGTGTATTTGTTCGCATGCCGAGGAGAATGCCATCACGCAGGCGGCCTATCACGGCACGTCGATTCGAGATGGCATTATGTATGTGACGATCAGTCCCTGTCTGATGTGTGCGAAGATGATCATCAACGCAGGTATTATCGAAGTTGTCTATGATGGCGACTACAAGTTTACCGAACAGACCAAGGCTCTGCTTGATGAAGCAGGGGTAATCTGCCGTAAGTTTCAGAGAAGGGATGAGGGCTGAAACTTGAAAGCTGAAATGGGTGCCACACGTTCTGTGGCTTGCGTTTGATGATGCCGGCAATTGCAAAAATTCTGATTGTGTTTGTGTCGATGCTTGCCCTGACGCGGTTGAAGATTCAACTGGGTTTGGCCCTTGTGCTCGGCGGAGTGGCGCTGAATTTCTGGGCTGGCATGCCGTTTCTTGTGACACTCGCAAATCTTGGACATGCCCTCACATCTTCTGAAGTTTGGCTGCTCATGGCGATCACCACGCTGATTATCGAGTTGGGGCGCTTTATGACTGAAAAGCGCAATGCGGATGAGATTATTGCGGCGACCATGCGCTGGGGAGGGCGACATGGTCGCGCAGCTTCGTTAATGGCTTTGCCTGCAGTGATTGGCTTGATTCCGATGCCGGGGGGTGCGCTTTTTTCTGCGCCTTTTGTTGAAAAAGCAGGCGACCGTGATGGAAGTGATCCCGAGTGGATGTCTGCTGTGAACTACTGGTTTCGTCATGTCTGGGAGTATTGGTGGCCCATGTATCCTGGCGTTATCGTGGCGATGGCAATCTTTAAGATGGATGCCCGCGCCTTCATTGCTGCGCAGTTTCTCTACTCTCCTGTTGCGGTGGGTGCAGGGTATTTCTTTTTGATACATCCGCATCTCCAACGTCTCATGGATGCGCATGGCGGCGATTCTGTGCATAGTCGGCGGGCGTGGTTTGTGGCGGTGCCGTTGATTGTGACGCTGTCGTCGCTTTTTGTTTTGCCCCCGCTGCTGAAGCCGCTACTCCCGCATGGCTTTCAGGAGTCGGTACGCATGCTCTCGCTTCTGGTTGGGCTTGTGTTTGCGGTGGGCATTGTTTTTTTTGATGAAGTCCGGCAGTCGGGCTCGTTGCTTCCGCGCACGATGTTTTCAAGCTTGGTGCGCTGGAAGGGGCTTAACGTTTTGGCATCACTTTGTGGTGTTCTTGTCTTTAAAGTGATGCTAGATACCTCAGGATTGCTCCCCCTTGCCAGTAAAGATCTCGTTATGAGCGGAATTCCCATTGTCGTCGCCGTTGCAGCTTTGCCGTTTTTGGCGGGTATTGTGACAGGCCTTGCTCTTGGGTTTGCGGGGACGGCATTTCCTCTTGTGGTGGGATTGATGGGTGCTGAAGGCTCTGATCTCACCCCCATGGCAACTCTCGTTTTGGCGTACGGGTTTGGCTATATGGGGATGATGCTCTCACCTGTGCATCTCTGTTTACTGGTGACCAAGGATTACTTTGAGGCCCCGATGCAGAAGGTCTACTGGCGGGTATTGCCATGTGTGTTGTGCGTGTTGGTCTATTGCATTATGGCGCATACGGTGTTGGCTATGCTTGGGTTGTAGAGGGGGGAAGGGCTGAGGGTTAAAACCTGAAACCTGAAGTCAAGGCGGAACTTGCTTGGAAAGCCCGCCCTGCCTGATGTTCCGGCGTTCGCTGAGCGCGCAGTTGCGAGGTACACCCTGCGCTACATGTTTATGAATGCGGCCAAGGATTCTGTGAAGCCAGGGCGTGCAATGCCCTTTTCGCAGATGATGGCTGTGATGAGTTTTGCAGGGGTGACGTCGAATGCGGGGGAGTAGACTTTTATTCCTACAGGTGCCGTGCGTTTTCCAAAGCCTTCGGTGATTTCATCTGCTGCACGTTCTTCAATGGGGATGTCATTTCCGGTTGGGCAGTCATAGTCAATTGTTGACGTTGGGGCTAGGACGTAGAAGGGGATGTCGTGTGATTTGGCAGCCAGCGCCACGCTATAGGTGCCTATTTTGTTGGCAACATCACCGTTGGCGGCAATACGATCGGAGCCTACCATAATGGCGTTGATGCGGCCTTCCTTCATGACCTGTGCTGCCATGTTATCGCAGATCACGGTGACGTCGATTCCGGCCTGATTGAGTTCCCACGCGGTGAGTCGCGATCCTTGAAGTAGTGGCCGTGTCTCGTCGGCATAGACGGCGATGCGTTTGCCCTGTTTGGTTGCAGTGTAGATTGGGGCAAGTGCGGTTCCGTATTCTGCTGTTGCGAGCCCCCCCGCATTGCAGTGCGTGAGGACGGTGTCCCCATCCTCCAGTAGGCAGGCTCCGTGTTGACCAATTGCATGGCACATGGCTGCGTCTTCGTCGCGGATCAGCATGGCCTCTTGCACTAGGCGATTTTTTAAGTCAGCCGCCGTCATGGTTTGACTCTTTTGCGCTACTGTATGCATTCGATCCAGTGCCCAGAAGAGATTCACCGCCGTCGGTCGCGAAGTGGCAAGATAGTCCGAGGCGGTCTGGATCTCGGCGATCAGAGCCTCTCCTTCGGCTGAGCTATTTTGTGCAGCTGCAGCAACGCCCATTGCGGCGGCAATGCCAATGGCGGGGGCCCCGCGTACTTGAAGCGTTTTGATAGCGTCCCAGATGAGGTCAATGTTGTCGGTGTCTATATATTCCAGCGACAATGGTAACTGCGTCTGATTAATGAGACGAACGTGTCCTGGGATAAGGCTATGGTCCGTATCGGAAATCCATTCAATTGTACGGGGGATGTTCATGGTCAAGTGCCTCCTATAGCGGTGTCATATCATAACTGAGATAAAAGATACTCAGGTTGATGCCATTGAAAAGAGCATGCATGGTGATGGGAACCAGAATGGATCCAGAGTGAATGTAGGCAAGACTGCACCCGACGGCGACTACAAAGAGTGGAGCCAGGGCGGGAAGATGCGCATGGATAAGGGCAAAAAGAAGCGATACTCCGATGATGGCACCTGCTGGTGAGGTGTATTTGGCTGCCAGGGGGAGTGCAATGCCTCGAAATACCATCTCTTCGACCAGTGGCGCAAGGGCTACGGCCAAGCCCATCATATAGACGCTAAACCAGAGTGGTGCCTCGGGGTCAGCAAAGCTTTTGAGAATATCTTGAGATTCAACAGCGATGCCAAAATATTGAAGCACAAAACTGGACAGCAGCGCACTGATGATGACGGGAGGTATCAGTGCAATATAGAACAATGCACCCTTTTTGAGGTCGTGTGTGACTGATATTTGTGTGCCGAAAAAGCACTCTTGAATGGTGCGCTTGTTCCGCCGTCGAAGATACTCGATAGTGGCAATGGCCGTGCCTTGCACAAGCAAGGTTTCGCCTAGCACAAGGAATCGCTCGCCCGCGTGAGATAGCACGATGCCGCATTGGTTGAGAATCTGGCTCACTAGCATCATGGCTGCGAGCACGGTTCCTACCACCAGCAGGAGGGTAATGGAATCGTTGCCGCTCCATGGCCTCATGCGTAGGCGCTGGCACTTGTCATTCCAGGTCTTCTCTTGCCTGAAAAGGCCCGAAAGGAGGTGTGCGTCAATCAGGGTGCCTGCTATGAAAATTGCGGCCAATAGAATCCCGGCGATGATTGCAGATAACGTAATGTCGTCGGGAGAGAGCGTTGCCATCGGATTGCTTACGCTGCCGGTGGGCTGGCGTACTTCTCTTTGATTACATAGATCGGCTTATCTTGGGATTCGTGGTATGTGCGAATCTGAATCTCAGCAAGCAGTCCCATGCTGATGAACTGCAAGAAGAAGAGCACCAGCATGAAGGGGGTAATGACCCACATCGGGCGCTTGGACATGGAAACAAGTTCGGCGGCAATGGGTCCGTGCCCAAAAAAGTAGGCAATGTTGCCTCCGATAAGCGTAGCCAGAATCAGTAATCCGGGAATGCCGAAGAATGCCCCAACTTTTCCGAACATCTGGATGGGGTGTGTGCTGTAGCGTAGCAGGAATTTGACTGTCATTAGGTCAAGGATCACGCGAAAGGTTCTCGAAATGCCGTATTTTGTGGTGCCAAATTGTCGTGCACGGTGGTTGACGGGGACTTCATCCAGTGTGGCGCCAACCCAACTTGCAATGGCTGGAATAAATCGGTGCATTTCGCCATAGAGGTGAAGGCCTTCGACAACTTCTCGTTTATAGGCTTTCAACGTACAGCCATAGTCATGGAGGTGAACGCCTGTGATTCTGCTGATGAGGGCATTGGCGATAATGGAAGGAAGTTTTCGATTGATGAATGCGTCTTTTCGATCTTTACGCCATCCGCTCACGACGTCGATCCCCTTGTCGCTGCGTTCAAGCAGCATGGGAATGTCGGCGGGGTCGTTCTGTAGATCGGCATCCATTGTGATAACGACATCACCATCGGATGCTTTGAATCCCGCACTCATTGCGGCAGTCTGTCCAAAGTTACGTCTAAACCGGATGAGTTGAATGTGCGGGTATGTGTTGGCTCCCTCGCAGAGTTTTTCCCACGACGAATCGGAACTGCCGTCATCCACAAGAATGATCTCGTAGGTTCGATTAAGAGGTGAAAGCGTGTCATGCAGTGCCTTGCAGAGCAGGGGTACATTCTCTTCTTCATTATAGACCGGCGCGACTATGGAAACATCGACCATGGTATTACCTGATTGAGCAACGTTTGCGGGGCGCGTTGTTGCGGGTTCACACATTTGTTTTGCAGTACCAAATGTAGAAACTCTATAGTAGGAAAAATGCAAGGGCGAGAAAAAAGGGGCAAGGTTTCTTCTTGAAAAACCGAGACGGAAGAACGAAAATGAAAACAGTAGCTCAAACCGTGTCTGCTTGTGTCGTGACGTATGGGTTGTCTGTGTGTCTGATGGTTGGTGCCGTGGTTGGCGGCGGGGAGAGTCCCGAGTCTGGATTTGCTGCTGATGTAACCTCAGCACCGATGGTTTATTCGCTGGAGGATTGTATCCGGGTTGGGGTGTTGCAGAGCGGTGTCGCCCGTAATGCACAGCGTGATCAGGCAATTGCAAATGCGCAGATGGGGCAGGCGTATGGGTTGGCGCTTCCCCACCTTTCTCTGAGCGCGGCCTACACGCGTTTGGATGAGGTGCAAGAGGTTGATTTTGGGGGCGAATCTCAACCCCTGGGAAATCTTGATAACTATGATGTAACCGCAACGGTTGAACAACTTCTCTATTCCGGTGGTCAAGTGGGTGCGGCCCGCCGAGCTGCAAAAGCAGCGAGAGCCTATGCGGATGCGGCTCGGGTAGCGACAGAAGCTCAGTTGATGCATGATATTGAAACGCGCTTCTTTGGCATCTTGTTTGCGCGTGAGGTAGAGGTGGTTCAGTCTGCTTCAGTTGACCAACTCCAAGCCTTTGCTGACCAGATGGAACACCGTGCCGAGGGAGGGGTGTCTTCGGACTTTGATTTGCTTAGGGCGCGGGTAAGCTTGGCAAATGAAGTGCCCAAACTGATTGCGGCTCGAAATGCGTTCGAGCTAAAAGCGGCGGCCTTTGTTTCGATCCTCAACATTCCTGCGGATGGTGTTTTTACGGGGACGCTCGCATGTGCAGATGTCGATCTTTCCCATGAGGAAATGCTGCGGCTGGCATTAGCGAATCGCGCTGTCTTGCGTGGTAGTGAATTGCGCGTTCAGTTAGGGCGCGAGGATATTGCAAGCACCCGTTCTGAGGGGCGTCCGGATTTGCGGGCGCGTTTCAACTACAATGGTGCCAATTCCTATCAGTTTGTCTCTTTTGAGGAGGATTGGCAGTGGCATTGGAATGCTGGGCTCGTCCTGAGTTGGAATATTTGGGATGGCGCTTTGACCCGCCATGCGGTGAAACAAAAAGAGTCTGAGTATGAGAAGTTGATAACGGACAATGACGAGCTGTTTAAAGCTGTTAAGTTGGAGGTGCGCCAAGCGTATCTTGCGCTTGAGCGTGCACGTCAATCTATGGCAGCAAGCCGGGGTAATGTTGCACTGGCGGAACGGGCTTTAGCGATTGCGCAGACGCGACACGAATCGGGGATGACGACCTATTTGGAATTTACGGATGCGAATTTAGCCTTGAGTACGGCTCGGCTGACGTGGTTTCAGGCGCTCCATGATCATGCCGTTTCGGTATCGACGGTACGCTATGTGTGTGGGTTTAATGTTTCGCCTGGAGGGTCGGTGGCAGGCAAGGATGAGTGATTTAACGTTCTGAGGTGGTGATGATATGAGTAGAGAAAAGAAAAAGCGGCAGTGGGACCGATGGAGCTTGGCTTCTGTCGTTCTGTGGTCCGCCTTGGCCTTTGTGGGGCTTGCAATTGTGGTGATGCTAGGCTTGAAGTTCACAATTGTGTTTCAGGTGAAGTTGAGACAGCAGCAAGAGAGTGTTGTGGTTGCTCCGGAAAAAGCGGTTTTAGTGCGGACGCAGCAGGTTGTTCCCCAAGCCGTTAGTGATGTAGTGGTGCTTCCCGGTCGGGTTGTGGCTGATGCGTCTGTGCGTGTTTCGATTGAAAAGAACGGTCGCGTTGTCGAGTTGCCTGTGGATCGTGGAGATGCGGTTAAAGCGGGGCAGGTTCTGCTGCGTGTCGATGACCGTCATTGGAAGGCGATGCAAATAAAGGCAGCTATTGAACTTTCCGATGCGGAGCGCGACTTGGCCCGTTGGAAAAAACTCAAAGGGGAGGGTGCCGTCTCATCAAGCGATTATGAGGCTATGCAGCGCCGCCGCGATTTAGCTGAAGTGTCAGCCGAAGCAATTGAGGTAAACTTTTCCCAGTGTACGATCACCAGTCCCATTGATGGTGTTGTGGATGCGCGTTATGTTGAATTTGGCGAGTACGTCAGTGAGGCACAAGCCGTCTTTTTGATTGTGAGTGCGGGCAAGTTGAATGTGGATGTGAACGTTCCCGAGAAGGATGTCCATGCAGTTGAGGAAGGTGCAATGCTGCGCATGCGCTCAATGGTGTTGCCCGACGCGTTTACGGGGCGTGTCGATTTTGTCGCGGTCAAGGGGGGACAGCCTGCTAATACATTCCCCATGGAACTGACTGTTGAGTCATCACCAGCAGCTCTGAAGCCGGGAATGATTGTGGATGTGGAATTGGTTCGTGCAGAGCGTGAGAATGCTATTGTAGTTCCCTTCTCTGCAGTCATTCCCAAGCGCGGAAAACATATTGTCTTTGTTGTTGAGGAGGGCCGTGTGGTGCTGAGAGTGGTGCAGATTGATGCAATCACTGGGAAGAATGTTGTCTTGAAGTCCGGTCTCAAGGCTGGTGATCACCTTGTGATAGAGGGTCAGCGCACGCTACGGGACGGTGTGATGGTTGTCATGGAGTCTGACGCAGATCGTGAACAGGAGTAGGGCATGATACTATCCGATTATGCCGTTAAGTTTCGCGTTGCGGTTCTCGTTTTTGTTGCTGTGTTCGTGTTGGCTGGTATCAGTAGTTACGTGTCATTGCCTCGCGAGGGAATGCCGGATATTACGATTTCCTACGTTTTCATTACGGCCGTGTACGAGGGTACTGCTCCCGAGGAGATGGAGAAGCTGGTTACGATACCGCTTGAGCGACAGCTCAATGACCTCGAGAATGTTAAAGAGATTCGTACCACCTCGTCTGACAGCGTTGCCTTTGTTGCGATTGAGTTTCTGGCTGGACAGGACATCGACATGGCGCTTCAGAAGGCCAAGGACAAGGTTGATCTGGCGCGACCCGATCTTCCGGATGATCTTGATGAGCCGGTGGTTCAGGCCCTGAACTTTAGTTCGGATATTCCTATTCTCGTGTTTGCGCTTTCTGGTGACACGAAGCTCCCGCGATTGAGCAATCTTGCTGAGGATCTGAAAGAAGAAATCGAACTGCTGTCTGGTGTGAAACAGGCTGAGATTTCGGGCACCCGCGAGCGTGAGATTCGTGTGGAATTGGACCTACGCCGGTTGGCGTCCTATCAAATTTCGATTGAGCAGGTGCTGCAGAGAATTGCGGGTGAGAACCGGACGATGTCTGCTGGAAACCTTGAAATTGAAGGTGATAAATTTCAAGTGCGTGTGCCCGGTGAGTTTAGCCTCGCATCTGATATTGCCAGCATTGTTGTGGCGGATATGAAGGGGCAGTCGGTGTATCTGCGAGATATCGCATCAGTGGTAGATACGTACGAAGATCTGGAGACTCTTTCACGTTTGAATTCCCTGCCGAGTGTTTCTGTCTCGGTTAAAAAGCGTTCTGGGGAGAATTCTGTCCGTCTGATTGCATCAATAAAAGAGGCTATTGCTCGTGTTCCGCTTCCTCCTGACGTGACGTTGATAGTGGTGATGGACGAGTCTGAGTATGTCAATACGATGATCAAGGAGCTAGAGAATAGCGTGGCGACGGGGTTCATTCTGGTTGTCATTGTTCTGTTTATATTTATGGGATTTCGGAACAGTCTCTTTGTTGCTGTGGCAATTCCTTTTTCCATGTTGATCGCCTTTGCCTGTATGTCCTTTATGGGATTCAGTCTCAACATGATTGTGCTGTTTAGTCTGGTTCTGTCTGTAGGAATGTTGGTGGATAATGCCATTGTGATCGTGGAGAACATCTACCGCAATCGAATGCTGGGTATGACGCGGCATGAGGCGGCACGCCGGGGTGCCGCTGAGGTTGCGTGGCCGGTGATCACCTCAACGCTAACCACCTGTGCTGCGTTCTCTCCGCTGCTCTTCTGGCCGGGGATGATGGGGCAGTTTATGGGATTCATGCCGCGAACGTTGATTGTGACGCTGGTGGCTTCTCTGTTTGTTGCCATTGTGATCAATCCTGCCATTTGCTCGTTTTTTATTGGGGGGAAATCGAAGCTCCATCGGGATGAAAACCGCGAGGGGTCGCATCCCTTTGTGCGGGGCTACGAGTGTTTTCTGACGGCGGCACTGAAGCACCGGGTTCCTACGATTCTTCTGGGATTTGCTTTTTTGGTTCTTACGGTTCAGATCTATGGTCGCTTTGGAAAGGGGGTTGAGCTGTTTCCTGAGGTGGCCCCGCGTAATGCGGTGATCGAGGTGAAGTTTCCGCAAGGAACGAGTATCGAGCGCACAGATGCTGTGTTGCGGAAAATTGAGATGAATCTGCCGAAGTATGAAGACATAGAATTCTATCTCACGACAGTAGGCATCGGTGGAGGGGGTGGTTTTCTCGGTTCTGGAGCGGGAACGCATCTGGGTAAGATTCATGTGGAATTTCTGGACTTTGAGGATCGCGTAGGGGATTCGCTGAAGTTGGTTGAGGTGTTGCGTAACGAAATTGGGGAGATTCCAGGAGCAGAAGTGAAGGTCGAAAAGGAGGAGGAGGGACCTCCGACAGGGGCTCCTATCAGCATTGAACTCGCTGGGGATGATTTTGAGTCGCTTTCTGAGTTGTCTGCCCAGATTATTCGTCGCATCAAAACGGTTCCTGGCCTTGTCGACCTACAGGATGATTACGAAGAGGCCTTGCCGGAACTTCGGTTCGAGGTCGATCGCAAGCGTGCGGCTCTGGTTGGATTGGATACGGCTGCGATCGGTTTCTTCCTTCGGACCGCAATTTATGGCATCGAGGCTAGTAAGCTCCGAATTGATGAAGAGGAGTTTGATATTACGCTGCGTTTTCCTGAGACGGATCGCAGCTCATCCAAACTGCTTGATGAGATCTACATTCCGGTGGCGGGAGGAGCCGCGGTTCCGTTGTCTTCGTTAGGCACGGTGGAATATGCGGGTGGCCGTGGTACGATTAGTCGGAAGGATCAGAAACGTGTCATCACGATTTCTGGACAAGATCAGGGACGTGGGGCGGATGAAATTCTTAAGGATATCCAATTTCGCCTGAAGGATCTGAAGCTACCTGCCGGGTATGTCATTACCTATGCTGGTGATAATGCCGAAATGGAAGAGTCGAGTGTGTTCCTCTCGCGGGCCTTCGCAATTGCGCTCGGGCTGATTCTGGTCATTTTGGTGATTCAGTTCAACTCGGCACTGTTACCTCTTGTTATCGTGTTTTCTGTTGTGCTCTCGCTGATCGGTGTTATGTGGGGTTTGCTTATCTGTGGTATGCGATTTGGTGTGATCATGACCGGCGTGGGGGTTATCAGTTTGGCAGGGATTGTTGTGAACAATGCTATTGTGTTGGTGGATTGTGTGCGACAGCGTAAGGAGGAGGGGCTCAATACGGCTGCAGCGGTGGTCACTGCCGGGCGATTGCGTCTGCGTCCCGTGCTTCTGACTGCTGTGACGACGGTGTTGGGGCTTATTCCTATGGCAGTGGGGTACAGCGTAGAATTTCATGAATGGCCGCCCCGGATTATCGCTGGGGCAGAGTCCAGTCAGTGGTGGGCTCCCATGGCCGTAGCCGTTATTTTTGGCCTTGGCGTGGCGACGGTGCTTACGCTTGTGTTAGTGCCACTCATGTATAGCCTTGTGGATAGCATCGTTGCAAAAAGTATGCAGCACTTTGGCGTTCGCGAGGATTAGTGTTGACCACACGATGGGATAGGTCTCATAATCATTCGTGAAATATTTAACAAATAAAAGATCGAGCCTTAGTGGCATGACGAAAACACCAATACCTCAAGAGCGAGAAGGACAGCGGGAGGATTACTTTCAGACAATTCATACGGTGCCAGAGCGGTGTCGTGTCTGTTATACCTGTGTTCGCGAGTGTCCCGCAAAGGCGATCCGAATCATTGATGGGCAGGCGAAGGTTATTCACGAACGCTGCATTGGCTGCGGCAACTGTGTTCGAGTGTGTTCGCAACATGCAAAGGTGGTGGTGGATAGTATTCCGCGTGTTGAGGACCTCCTCCAGCGCGGTGACCCTGTCGTTGCTATTGTTGCTCCCAGTTTTGCGTCTGACTTTCCTGATTATCCATACCGTGATCTTGTTGCCATGATTCATGATCTTGGTTTTCGGTGGGTTAGTGAGGTTGCCTTTGGTGCCGATCTTGTGGCCCGGCGCTATAAAGAGCTGCTAGCGGAGAAGGGCACCCCTATGATTGCAACAAGCTGCCCTGCGGTTGCTCTCTATGTTGAGAAGTATTTCCCAGAGATGGTGTCGGCCTTGGCCCCAGTGGTGTCGCCGATGGTGGCGATGGCACGTGTGATTCGCCAGCTTCATGGTGCCGTTCGGGTTGTTTTTATTGGGCCGTGCACCGCTAAGAAGGGCGAAGGGATGGATGTCAATCTGGAGGATGAAATTGATGCTGTTCTGACGTTCATTGAACTTCGTCAAATGCTTGAAGCGCGTGATGTGCAGCTGGGGACTGTGATTCCGCGTGATTTTGATCCGCCGCATGGGGGCAGTGGTGCTTTATTCCCATTGACGGGAGGCATGCTTCAGGCCGCGGATATTAAGGAGGACTTGATCCAGCAGGATGTAGTGACGGCCGACGGAAAGAACTTCAGCACGGCAATCAAGGAGTTTGCGTCGGGCGATCTTCCAACCCAGCTTCTGGAAGTCCTTGCCTGCCAGGGCTGCATTATGGGTGCAGGGACGCACTGTAATGCGCCGTTGTTTCGGCGCCGTAGTCGCATCAGCGCGTATGTGCGTGATCGGATGGCGACATGTAACAGGGACGAATGGCAGGCGGCCATGGAGACGTTCTCAAGTGTTGATCTGTCGCGTGAGTTTACCAATATGGATCAAAGGCTGAAGCAGCCCGATGAAGCGGATATCCTCAAGATTCTGAAACGGATGGGTAAATTGTGTCCGGAGGATGAGCTTAACTGTGGCGCGTGTGGCTATGAATCGTGCCGCGAACATGCTATTGCGATTTCGATGGGCCTTGCTGAAAGTGAAATGTGCCTTCCTTATACGATAGACCAGTTGCATGGTACGGTTGATGAGTTGGCGCGTTCCCACTCAGAGCTTGCTAATACCCAAGAGGCGTTGATGCAATCGGAACGCCTTGCCAGCATGGGGCAGCTTGCAGCAGGCATCGCGCATGAGGTCAATAATCCATTAGGTGTGGTGCTGATGTATGCTCATCTTCTCATGGACGATCTGGAAGCGGATCATCGACTTTATGGAGATGCACATATGATTGCTGAGCAGGCGGATCGCTGCAAGAAGATCGTTTCCGGACTGCTGCATTTTGCGCGTCAGAACAAAGTGCTACGTCAGCCAATCAATGTGTGTGAACTGATGCGCCGCGGCATTCGGTCGGTTGTGATCCCACCCAATGTGGATATTCGGGAAGATTACGAAGCTGGTGATTCTTCCGTGGAGGTAGACGCGGATCAGATTGTCCAAGTGATGACGAATTTGCTGACAAATGCCTATGCCGCTATGCCCGATGGTGGACGCGTTACGATGAGTTGTGCGATTGAGGGTGACACGTTTGTGATGAAGGTCTCGGATACTGGTGTTGGTATTCCCCCCGAAAATGTCTCCAAGATTTTTGAGCCGTTCTTCACAACAAAGCAAATTGGGAAGGGAACGGGACTTGGTTTGGCTGTGACCTATGGCATCATCAAGATGCATCGGGGGCAGATTAGTGTTGAGAGCAATGTCGATTCTGAGGCGGGAGCCACCGGAACCATCTTCACGGTCAGAATCCCCTGTCGGGATGAGGAGTAGGGCATGATCACGCTCAATGTATTGGCAGTTGATGATGAAGCGGGGATGCGGAGTGGCATTCAACGCTCGTTAGAACGATTTGAGGTAGAGGTGCCGGAGGCGCAGGAACGCGTCCGATTCCAGGTTGAAGAGGCCTCGACTGGGGAGGATGCTGTATCTCGCATTGTGGAGACCCCGCCGGATATTCTGCTGTTGGACTATAAACTTCCCGGAATCAGTGGCATTGATGTGTTGAATCAGACGGTTGAGCAGCAAGATGACATGCTCACGATCATGATTACGGCGTATGCGTCAATTGATACCGCAATAACGGCGACCAAAAAGGGGGCATACGATTTTCTACCGAAGCCTTTTACGCCACGGGATCTGAAGCACTCGGTTCGAAAGGCGGCGATCCGGCTTGTGCTAGCACGGAGAGCAAAAGCCCTTGCGGCTGAGAATCGCCGTGTGCGTTTTGAGTTTACGCGTGTGCTTGGTCATGAGCTCAAAGCGCCGATTGCAGCCGTTAGCGGATACCTCTATCTCATGCGTGATCACATTCTGGGGGATGACATCACGGCATATGATGCTGCTGTGGGGCGTAGTCTAAAACGCTTGGATCAGATGCGTAAACTCATTGTTGATCTCTTGGACATGACGCGCCTCGAGTCGGGGGAGAAGGTGCGCGCAATGGAGCTTCTCAACATGCGTGAAGTTGTCTCTTCTGCATGGGAGTTGGTTGAGACGGAAGCCAAAAGGCACGATATCACTCTGATTCAAGAAGGATCCGATGGCGTTGAGATTTGGGCCGATCGGGGCGAGATGGATATGATGCTCAACAACCTCGTGTCGAATGCGGTGAAATACAATCGGGATGGCGGCAGAGTGACCGTAACAGTGGCAATGGGAGAAGAGGGGTTGTGCATTGATGTTGCTGACACGGGGATTGGCATGAAGCCAGAGGATGTTGAGAAACTGTTTGGTGAGTTTGTGCGAATCAAAACGGATCAAACGCGAAACATCCTGGGCAGCGGGTTGGGACTTTCTATTCTGAAACGGTTGGCATCCCTTTATGGTGGCGAGATTTCAGTTACGAGTGTGCCTGATAGCGGGAGTACATTCCGAATGCAGTTGCGCAAGATTGGGAAGCCGGAAGCGGAAACCACTGTAACGTAGCTAAACGTCGATCCATTTGTCTTTGGATGTTGAGCTCGCAATCACCGCAGCCGTAAATTGTGCTGAGCGAATTCCGTCATTCACACCCGGAAATTCAAGAGCCTTTGGGTCAGGATTTTTGCCACTGTCGATTCTTTGGATGAGTGTTTGGGCAAAGCGCTGATACAGGTTTGTCAATGGGGCAATCTGAACATTTGGATATCCAGCGGGAAGCGTTACAGAGGAGGAGGGGTGGGGAATGTCTGAGGTAGGGCATGTTCTTGTTTTAAGCTCTCCATCCTGAGTGTAATAGCACAGCGTGTTGGGGTCTGCCTGACGCCAGACGAGGCTCCCCGTTTCGCCGTAAACATGAATCTTGAGTCCGCTTGTCTCGCCGATGGCAATTTGGGATGCCCAGAGCACCCCTCGGGCGCCTTCTTTAAAGCGCATCAATACGGATCCATCATCCTCAAGCATGCGGCCATTTACAAATGTTGTAAGGTCGGCGCATACCTCCTTGAGGGTAAGTCCGGTAATTGCTAACATGAGACCTTCTGCATGCACGCCTACATCGCTCATGCAGCAACAGTTGCCAGCATTTCGAGGGTTTGTTCGCCAAGCGGCCTGCTTTTGTCCATTTGCTTCGATTCGGGTTGCAAGCCACCCTTGAGGATATTCCACCACAATGCGCCGAAGGGTGCCCAACTTGCCTGACGTTACGAGTTTGCGGGCTTCGGTCACCATGGGGTATCCTGCATGGTGCTGGGTGAGGCAGAAAATCTTTTGTGTCTGCTTCAGTTTTCGTGCAAGATTTTCAGCTTCGTCGACAGTCGTAGTCATTGGAGTTTCGCATAGCACATGGAATCCGGCATCGATGGCCGCCATGGCAACGGGGTAGTGCATATTGGTGGGGGTCACGATACTGATGAAATCGAGGTGTTCGCCTGCGGGGCGTTTCGCCTCGCTTCGGAGCATATCCCGATAAACGCCGTATACGCGTTCGGAATCGAGTCCCAGATCTCCGCCGCTCTCTTTTGATTTTGGACGCGTGCTACTAAAAGCCCCCGCTACCAGTTCGATCAATCCCGTCGCTTGAGCAGCGGCGAGGTGCAGGGGTCCCACGAACGCGTCGCGTCCCCCTCCTACCATTCCCATTCGTAGTTTTCGTCTCATGGTTTCCACTATACACGGTTAGAACTAACATCCAATACCTTAGTCATGCAACAGCTACATTTTAGTCATCTTTTATCCAGTAGGCAACCTGTTTTCCAAGAAAGTTTCCATTTTATGTGTGCATTCAGATGCGGTTTTTTGCATGATGACCTGCCCATATTGAGCACGAAAACAGTGATAATTGGGACCGCCGGCAGTGTCCATCGGTCTTTGGAGAACTCTACAATGACGGAAATTGCAACCAGTGATAATGAGTATCGACAGCAACGTTTGGCCAATATGGAGGCCCTCAAGAGTTTGGGGTATGAGCCTTTTGGGCACGCGTTCGCCCGCACAGCACGCCTTTCTGAGATTCGATCCGGATTTGAAGCAGGCAAGAAGGTTGCTGTAGCTGGCCGTCTAACGACCATTCGCGACATGGGAAAAAGTATCTTTGCCGACGTGAATGATGGGTCGGATCGCTTTCAGATTTATGTTCAGAAGAAGGCGATTGGGGATGACGTGTTCGCGGCTTTCAAGCTGCTTGATATTGGTGATTTTATTGGCGTTAAAGGGGATCTATTTGTAACGCGTACAGAAGAGCCCACAATTAAAATTGAGACTTGGACGTTACTGTCGAAGGCGTTGCTCCCTTTGCCGGAAAAATGGCATGGATTGAAAGATGTCGAATCGCGCTATCGCCAGCGGTATCTCGATCTGATTTCCAACCCCGATTCACGAGAGATCTTTAACAAGCGCATCGCGACCATTCGCGAAATCCGCACGTTTTTGTCGGATCGAGGGTTTTACGAAGTTGAAACGCCCATGATGCAGCAGCAGGCTGGTGGCGCGGCTGCCCGCCCCTTTGCTACCCACTACACAGCGCTCAACACGGAGATGTATCTCCGCATTGCTCCTGAGTTGTATCTCAAGCGCCTCTTGGTTGGTGGGTTTGATAAGGTCTTTGAACTGAATCGCAATTTCAGGAACGAGGGTCTGGATCGCACGCATAACCCTGAGTTCACCATGCTGGAGCTCTATGAGGCGTATACGGATGTCAGTGGGATGCGCGAATTGATTCAAGGGATGATTACGCATGTTGCGGAGACGGTTTACGGAACGTTGAAGGTGGGGGCAGAAGCCCATCCAGTCGATTTGACGCTGCCGTGGCGTGAGGCCACGTACCGGGATCTGATTGTTGAGCGAATGGGCGATGACTGGTACACGCTGTCACTTGACAACGCGAAGGTTCGGGCGGAGGCGGAAGGGCTCGATTTGGACCCGAGTTGGGATATGCCAATGCTCACGCATGAGGTCTACGAGAAATTGATCGAGAAGACGCTTCAACAACCCACCTTTGTGACGCGCCTTCCTGCACAGCTCGTTCCGCTGGCAAAGGTGTGTCCTGATGACCCCAGCGTTGTGGACGTTTTTGAACTCGTCATTGGGGGGCAGGAAGTGGCCCCGGCTTATACAGAGATGAATGATCCTCTTGAGCAGCGCAGCCGGCTTAGTTCTCAGGCGGGCGAGGATGCCGAAAAAATTGATGAGGACTTCCTCACGGCATTGGAGCATGGCATGCCGCCTGCGGGTGGTATGGGGGTCGGTATCGATCGACTCGTCATGATTCTTTCGGGCGTTGATGCGATTCGAGATGTTATCTTGTTTCCACAGCTTAAACCGCGGGACTAATTACCCATGTTTCCCTTTTCTCTCTTTCTTGCATCCAAGTACCTGAAACCCAAACGCTCCTTTATTTCGGTCGTGACGGTGTTTTCGGTGTTGGGCGTTTTGTTGGGCGTTTCGATTCTCGTCATTGTGCTGTCGGTCATGACCGGATTCGACAACATGTGGCGAACCAAGATTCTCAGTTTTAAGCCTCACCTTACGGTTGTGAGTCGCTATGGGACGATTGAGAACGATGATCAGCTTTGTGAGCAGATTGCGGCAATTGATGGTGTCACGGGGGTAGCTGCGAGCATTGAATCGCGTGTGATGGTGCAGTATGAGGGGCGTCTCTCGGCACCGGTACTGTTGGGCATTACGCCGGAGCGTGCGGCATCTGTCAGTCAAATTCCCAAACACATGTTGATGGGTGAGTTCAATCTTGCTGACGATGGTGTTGTGCTGGGAAGCGATATGGCCTCTCAGCTTGGTGTCGTTGCCGGCGATGAAATTTTTGTGCACTCGCCGATGAGCGTTATGGCGCAAGATGAAGTGCATCTCCCCGAGGCCCTCCCCGTGGCGGGCATTTTTGATCTCGGCATGCGTGATTTCGACGGTGGTTTTGTGCTGACCTCAATTGGTGTCGCCCGCGATCTCGTGGGTTTAGATTCTGGGGCATATTCGATCTACGTCATGACTGAAGATCCCTTTCAGTTTGCCAAATTTGCTGCACGAGTTGGTGACGCAATCGGCCCTCAATACATTGTACGAACCTGGCAAGAGGTAGATAAACTTCTGTTTGATGCACTTGCCCATGAGAAGACAATGATGTTCATTCTTTTGGCCTTTATCACGGTGGTGGCCATTTTTTGTGTGACCGTGACGCTGATTGTGATTGTGGTTCAGAAAACTTCTGAGATTGGACTGTTGAAGGCGCTGGGGATTCCCACATGGAAGATTCTGCTGGCGTTTCTGATTCATGGTTGGGTTCAGTGTTTGGTGGGGACCTTGGCTGGAATAGGCATAGGGCTGTTGATCCTGACGAACCTTCCCAACATTGTCAGGACTCTCGCCCGCTGCAACGTGTCCGTTTTTCCGAAAGAGATTTATGGGTTGAGCGAGATCCCCTGGGAGACCTCTGCCCGTGATCTGATTCAGATTTGCGTCATGGTGATGGTGGTGTGCACACTCTCGTGCATTATACCCGTATTACGTGCCGCATTTCTGGAACCGGTTGAAGCGTTCAGGCAGGAGTGATAAGAAAAGCTGAAATGGATGAGCACTTATAATTGCGGGGCGGGGATACCCCACCTCTATGGTTGCAGAAAATTATGGAATTGAGTTTATGGCGGTGGCGGGCTCTCACGCCGCTTGGGATTTGAGATATGTTGATTGAAGCTAAAAATTTACATAGGCGCTATCTGTTGAAGCGGCACGATTTGGACGTGTTGCGGGGGGCAAGTCTGTCTGTGGATGTTGGCGAGACGGTTGCGGTCGTCGGACGCAGTGGTGCGGGTAAGAGTACGCTACTCCATATTTTGGGCGGTATTGATAAGCCGGATGCGGGCAGCGGTAAGGTTTGCGTTGATGGCGAGAGTCTTTATGAGGTGTCACCCACCCGTCGGACGCGAATTCGGGCTACACGTATTGGTTTTGTCTTTCAATCGTATCATCTCCTTAACGAGATGGATGTGCTCGAGAATGTGATGCTTCCGGCCATGGGGATTGGTATCAATAGTACAGAAATGCGCGCGCGTGCCATGGAGTTGTTGGATTCCGTTGGTGTGGCAGATCGTGCTCACCATACGCCGCTGGAACTTTCGGGTGGAGAGCAACAGCGCGTTGCTTTGGCCCGTGCCCTGATCAACGATCCCTCTATTGTGTTGGCCGATGAACCGACGGGAAATCTGGATGAAGAGACAGGCTGCACCGTGTTGCAGATGTTGTTTGCCCTGACAAAATCCCGCGGCCACGCCCTTGTGATGGTTACGCATAACCAACAGATTGCCGACACCTGCGATCGTTCCCTGCTTCTGGACGAAGGATTGTTGGTTGGCTGAAATGGAGGTGGCCCGCCCTCGGGCCGCGCAGCGAACGAATGAATGAATGGGTGATCTTGTATGCAACCAGAGGACGACGTAAGGCTTCCTCCTGTCGACGATCAAAAGACGTCGGAATGGATCGTTGTGCTCGCAGCCGCGCATTTGCATTACCGGCTCTCATACGAGGCGGGGCAATGGTTAATCCACCTTCCATTTGCTGAGGTTGATGTGGCCGAAAGGGAGCTTGCCGCTTATGAGGAAGAGCGCCAGTCTTGGGAGCTTGTGCGGATGTCACTCCCCCCGCCTTGGCTAAAAGGTGGTAGCAGTTGGTCGCCAGCGTGGGTGGCAGGGATGCTGATTGTTTTTTACGTCTGGATTGGCCCTTACAGCAGAGCCAGCACGCTGGCCTGCGGGGCGGCAATGGATACAGATCTCTTTTTCAGTGGTGAATGGTGGCGGGCGGTAACAGCCCTGACGGTGCACGCTGGGCCTGGGCATCTGGCAGGAAATGTCGCAAGCATTCTTCTGTTTGGCTATGCCGTCTGTCAGGTGTTTGGTGGTGGTTTGGGGTGGATTTTAATCTTGGCCGCGGGCATCATGGGGAACGCAGTTGCCGCGAGTTTGCATGGTTCAGATCACATCAGTGTAGGAGCCTCAACAGCCTGCTTCGGGGCGCTGGGTATTCTGTCCGCGTGTCAGGCGATACGGAATCTCCGTCAATTTGGATTTTCTGCCAGTATTTGGAACCGAACGTGGATTCCGATTGGGGCTGGCTTAGCCCTCTTGACGCTACTGGGAACGGGGGAGCGGAGCGATCTCCTCGCTCACCTATTTGGGTTTATAAGCGGATTGCTTCTCTGTATACCCTTCATATGGCACCCTCCGGGCCGCCTGTCTTCTGGTCGTCAGCAACTTCTCCAGCTTCTCGCCTTAGTCATCATCATGACAGCCTGGCGACTCGTGTTGGTAGCTGTAGGTGGGAAGTAAAAAAGCAACGATGGGGTGAACCTTTCATTCATCTAACGGATTGGGTTAGTCCCTGTTCACTTCAATCTTTATGCTGATTTTCTCTCCGGCCCCGAGCTGAGCCGAGATATGGGCTGAGCCCACGTTTGTGACTGTTATGGATTTAAGGGCTAGCTTGCCTGTCAGGACCGATAGGTTTACCGTTCCTTTCGGGTCGATTGCGCAGGTGCCCCAGGCGTAGCCGTTGGCCCAGAACCAAGTGACGGGCTTCTTGGGGCATGCGAAGGTGATCGATTGGGTCACTGCTGAATAGTGGAAGCCGGTCAGGGCCAGTGCCGCGCTCCAGGCTGCCATAGCGCGTGCGTAATGATGACCACACTCCGCTTCGTTGTACGGGTTGCGCCGCTTTCCGTCGTAACGGTTGCGGATGGCTTCGATGCAGGCCAGGCCTTCATCGACCATGCCTTCGTACAACATTCCGACGGCGGCGACCCACTCGAATCCGGTCATCACTTCTGTGAAGTAGGGGAATGGGTTCTCGGGACGAGCCCCTGGGTAGGCGGCCATCAGTAGCGCGGTTTCGTTACCGAGAACATAGCTGCGCATGCAGTTGAAGTGCGCTTCGAACCCGGACTTTCGGTTGTAGCGCAAAATGCTCTGTAGCGTGGTCCTCACCTTGTCCGAATTATGCAGATACCCGAGTCCACAGACATGAGCCATGGTTTGGCCAACCAACTGATCTACGAGACAGCCTTCAGCCAGCTGATTCTCCGGGTTTCCCAATCCGTCAGTCATGCCGACGCGGAGGCCCTTGGCAATCTTGTCGGCGGCGATGGGTTGTACCTTGTGGATGTAGTACTCCCCGTTGAAAAGGTTCTCGTCCATCCACGCTTTGCCCGTTTCGAACAGGTCGCGGCAAGTCGAAGCAAACGTATCGTCGCCTAGGTATCTTGCCATCTCTTCGGCTGCTCGCAGGGCCCCTAGATACCAGCCCTGCATCTGCGGGTTGGGGCCGTAGTACTCCACGTCCATCGTGTTGTGCTGGCATCCCTCCATCACGCCGTCCTTGTCTGCGTCCCAGCCGCCGTCGATCCAGCAGAAGGCCAGCGTGCTTTTTATCTTCGGCCACATGGCGCGAAGCTCATCATCATCGCCGGAGAGTTGCCATTCACGATGGGCTTTCATGATGCAGCCCATCTGCCCGTCGGCTGCGGCTTTGCTGAAATCCTGCGCATGCTCAATGGGGAGGTTGACGCGGAACGACATCAATCCGTTCTCTGCGGTCGCCTGCATGAATTCGACCTCACGCATCGTTCGGGCCAGGTCGCCAAAGAAGAAGGCGGTGGATGTCTCGTAGTTCCAGACATGTGTGCACGAGCCAAAGCAGCTGCCGCAGCTGTCATGGCACCCTTCCCATCCGTAAAGCCGACCGTCGGGGGTCCGGAACATGGTCTGGGTTCGCAGCGTGCTGAGGTTGAACAGCGCTCCCTCCTTCACGGCGTCCGGAAGGTCGCTCGTAAGGAAGGCGTTTGTGAATTGTGCGGTATCCTCCTTAAGAGAATCCAGATCAGAAGCGACGTGTTGAGCCACTGCCCAGGCATCGGCGAATTGTGTGCAGTAGTAGTTGCCAATGATGTTCGGTTTGTAGCTTGATGCGTCGCGGATGTTGATCTCGTCGCTCTTCCCGGGTAACTTCCAAGCGCGTCGATTCGGGAAGTGCCAGGTGAGTAGGAAGGTAACGAAAACCGTTGCTCCAGACTTGATGGGTTGACGAACAGCGAGGGATGCCATCGGTGAGGGAACCTCGTTTGTGGGACGGTTTGTCAATTCGCCAGTTGTGGAAAATTCGTCCCAGAAGTCGAGCAGAGTCGAGCCCCAGCCAGCCTTCTTCCATGCGGTGCGATGCGAGACTCCCTGTGTGGCCGTGGTCGTCAGTGCCACCGTCCCCCATGCCTCATCGTTGGCATCGACACCGCCGGGATGCATGGCAATGCCTTGGATCAGGCCATCCTGAAGGAATGCGTTGGTGTTGCGCCGATCTTCGCCTTTGAGACCAATGAAGTTCGGGACATTCATGCACACCGATGCATCCAGATCCTTGTCGCTCGTGTTCTCAAGTGCGATGCGAAGAATGGCAACTGGTAGGCTGCTGCGGTCCGCGTCGCACGGGATCAATGGGTTGAATCCTTCAATCGACGCTTTCACTGGTATAGCCGAATCCGACAGGTTAACACGGCCAAAGGGGTAGCTGGCGTCGAACGAGCAGTTGGAGAATCGCGGTAGGCCGTGGTTTGGCGTTTCGCAGCCGGAGGAGCCCTCGTATTCCCAATCTTTAATCGGGCCTTCCATCAAACGTGTGATGCGGTCATTTGCGGCATCCGCAACCGATAGGACGATCGAGGGATAACACGAGCGGCCGGACGCCTGGGGAACGAAATGCTTGGCCGGCCGATTCATGATTTCCCAGTTTCGCAGATCACCACGTCCGCCCAGAGATACCGTTCCGGTTCCGATGCCGCCAAGAGGTAAGGCCACCCGCGTCAGGTGATTGCGGTCATACTGCTTCAATATGCTCCAGTTTGAACTCATTGTCTGCCCTTCATAAATAATATAAAATCATATTTCGATATTGCGGCTGTTACTGACTAATGCATAGATATACAATGATTATAGGGTGAGTCAAATGTTTAGGAGTGATTAAGAACTACTCCAGATTGACATACGGTTGGATGCTGTGTGGGATGGCGCGATTGCCGATCATGGCTTTCGAGCTTTAAGCAAGGCCGCTCTCGTGTTGTGTATTGGCGTTGAGTTTGCCACAGAAAACCGTTCAGCTTTTCGGTCTGCCGAAAAGCAGGGCCATCAGGTCGCCGTTCTTTATGGCTCCAATAGTTCCAGTAGGGCAGGCTATTTCGTCGAAGGTCTGGACGGCATCGGGTTTGACTCCCGGACGATTAACCGACACGGGAACAGGTGTACGTGTGTGTTTGCCGTGTGCGATTGGGACGGGGTGATCGGGGAGGACCACGGTCGTGACGTCGGGGCCGATTGCTTGCAGGACACGGGCGACGACGCGGGTGTCAAAGTCTTCGATGGCCTTCAATTTCAGCTCAAGGTCTTGAGCGTGGGAAACTTCGTCAACGGCTTCCACATGAATGTAGACGAAATCGTGGTTTTTCAGTGCTTCGATGGCTGCGTCTGCCTTGCCTTCGTAGTTCGTGTCGATGTAGCCAGTGGCCCCGGGGATGTTAATGACGTCCATCCCGAGGCAGCGTCCCAATCCGTTGATGACGTTCACTGCGGAGATGACTGCGCTGTTGGAAATGCCGTACTTGGCTGAGAGCGTTTGCAGGTTGCCCGCGGATCCACCGCTCCAGGGCCAGATGGCATTGGCGGGATTACGACCTTCAGCAACGGCTTTCTGGTTAATCGGGTGGGCTTCAAGCAGATCGTGCGCCTTCTTGATGAGGTCGTTGAGTAGGTTTGCAGTGGTTTGGCCGGTGGCGTCGATGGCGCGGGGGAGATGTTCCGATTCCGGATTGCCCTGGTTGTCGTCTGGCTTCTCGGTTTTGATGGCTGCTGAAGCTGAGGCACCTGAAAAGATGAGTAGGTTGCGGTAGCTGACGCCGGTATGAAAGTGAACGGTGTCGCTTCCAAATGCGTCCTGAAGTGCCAGGATCAGAATTTCTGCATCGCCTTGAGCAATGTGTCCGCCAGAGAAGTCTGTCAGAATGCCATCAACAACGGTTGTCAGGTTGAGGCGGAATGCGATGTCTCCGGGGGCGAGGGGGATGCCCTGGCCTGCGGCCTCCAGCGGTCCCCGCCCGCAAAATTCGCTTGGGAGGTCGCATCCCAAGACTGACATGTTCGCGACATCGCTGCTGGTGGGGAAGCCCTCGGGGAGGGTGAGAAGCGTGCCGCTCTGGCCGGAGCGGGCAATAGAATCCATGGCGGGGGTATTGGCAGCCTGTAGTGGGGTTTGTCCCCCTAGCGATGTGATGGGTTCGTCGGCCATGCCGTCGCCCAGAAAAATGATTGTTTTGGCGTTTCTCATAACAGGATGAGAATTTGCCAAAATGAGCTAAGGAGGGCAAGAGGTAATGATGTTGCGATGTGCCCAACATCCAGATCCCCTCCATTAGTTGTGCCATATTGCATCTCTAAACATGCAAATATCGCGTGATCTGTCATCCCGAGCTTGTCGAGGGATCTCAGTTCCTAGTAATGCTTGAGATTCTTCGGCAAGCTCGGAATGACAACAACCACTTTTGGATGGTCCGTGTTTACGTCCTTTCAATTCCATATTGCATAATCTGGTAGGGGCTAGGGGCGGGGTTATCAAGGGTCCTCTCTGGCATGTCTCGGACAGGTGGGATGCGTTAGGATATGGGACATTGTGGCTCGTTTTTTGGGATGGGCGGGATGGTTGGGACATTGTGGCGCTGATTGGCGGGGCGGTGTGGCGAGTAGTGCATCGGATAAATATTCTATAACAGTTTGTGGTTCAGTGTTTTGTGTGTTGGTTATCCGAGTGGGTTTTCTGTTTTGGCACGGGGTGTGCTAATAAATGGGCGTGGCGCAGTTTACCGATGTTGAATTTAAAAGGAGAAATAACATGTCAAAAGTACTTGGAATTGACTTAGGCACGACGAATTCGTGTATGAGTGTTATGGAGGGTGGAGAGCCTGTCGTGGTTCCTAACGCTGAAGGAACCCGCACAACACCATCAGTTGTGGCCTTTGCGAAGAATGGAGAACGTCTGGTTGGCCAGGCGGCAAAGCGTCAAGCCGTGACGAACCCGAAGCAGACGGTGTTCTCAATCAAGCGTTTCATGGGGCGTAAATATGACGAGGTCGCCCATGAAATATCACTGGTACCTTACGAGGTGGTAAAGGCAGCCAATGGCGATGCTCACGTGAAGATCGAAGACAAGACCTATTCGCCCCCTGAGATTTCTTCCATGATTTTGCAGAAGATGCGTGCTGACGCGGAAGCGTATTTGGGGGAACCCATTTCACAGGCGGTTGTCACGGTTCCTGCATATTTCAACGATAGCCAGCGTCAGGCGACGAAGGATGCCGGTAAGATTGCGGGTCTGGAAGTTCTTCGTATCATCAATGAGCCCACGGCCGCGTCATTGGCCTATGGACTGGATAAGAAGAAGGAAGAGAACATTGCCGTATACGATTTTGGTGGGGGTACGTTCGATGTTTCCGTTCTGGATATTGGCGACGGCGTCTTTGAGGTGAAATCCACCAATGGTGATACGCACTTGGGTGGTGATGATCTGGATCAGGCTGTGATTGATTGGTTGGTTGCTGATTTTGCAAAAGAGCACGGTATTGATCTTTCGCAGGATAGCATGGCCCTACAGCGGTTGAAGGAAGCTTCAGAAAAGGCGAAGTGCGAGCTCTCAAGCTCGCAGCAGACCGATGTCAATCTTCCCTTCATCACCGCAGATGCAAATGGCCCAAAGCATTTGAATGTGACCTTGTCGCGTTCAAAGCTTGAACAGCTCACCGAGAGTCTTGTAAATCGGACTTCGGATCCCTGTCGTGCCGCAATGCGTGATTCTGGAGTGGGCTCAGTGGATGAGGTGATTCTTGTTGGTGGTTCCACGCGTATGCCAAAAGTACAGGAGATGGTTAAAGAGCTGTTTGGTAAGGAGCCGCACAAGGGCGTGAACCCTGATGAGGTCGTGGCCATTGGTGCCGGCATCCAGGGCGGGATTCTAGCCGGTGATGTAAAGGACGTGCTGCTTCTGGATGTGACACCCCTTTCGTTGGGCATTGAGACCCTCGGCGGCGTCATGACACCGCTCATTGAACGCAACACGACAATCCCGACCAAGAAGAGCGAAATTTTCTCTACAGCGGCAGACAATCAACCGACCGTAGAGATTCACGTTTTGCAGGGTGAGCGCAAGATGGCTTCAGACAGCAAGTCAATCGGTAAATTCCATCTTGATGGCATTCCGCCAGCGGCACGTGGTGTTCCGCAAGTTGAAGTGACGTTTGATATCGACGCCAATGGAATCCTGAATGTCTCGGCCAAAGATCTGGGTACGGGAAAAGAGCAGAAGATTACGATCACGGCGTCAAGTGGCTTGAGTGATGACGAAGTTAAAAACATGGTTGAGGATGCCGAGCGTCATGCCGATGAGGATAAGACGCGTCGCGAGTCCGTTGAGACCAAGAACACGGCAGAAAGTGTTGCCTACCAGACCGAGAAACTGCTTAAGGATCAAGCCGACAGTATTGATGCTGACAAGAAGTCGAAGATTGAAGGGCTTGTGGCTGATCTGAGGAAGGCTATTGAATCCGATAATACGGACGAAATGAAGGCCAAGATGGAGCCGCTTAACACCGAGATGCAGGCCATTTCTCAGGAAATGTATGCAAAGGCTCAGGCGGCACAGTCTAAGGATGGTGGCGGTGCAGCGGATGCTGGTGCCGGTGCCGGTGGTGGCGCTGATGCAGGTGCTCCAAAGGCCGAGAAGAAAGATGATGGCGAAGTCATAGATGCTGACTTTGAGATGGTTGACGACGAGAAGAAGTAGCGCCAATCTAGGCGCATGTTAGAACTGATGGGCCCGTAAAACGCGGGCCGCAACAAAGGAGAGGAAGAATAGATGAAGATTAAACCATTGGGTGATCGCGTTTTGGTCAAGCCTGCGGGCGTGTCCGAAGAGAGCAAGGGTGGAATCATTATTCCGGATACAGCTAAAGAAAAGCCCCAGGAGGGGACGGTTGTCGCTGTGGGTACTGGCAAGTTGGACGATAACGGCAAGGTTATTGCATTCAACGTGAAGAAGGGTGATCGCATTTTGCTGCCGAAGTATGGCGGAACTGAAGTGAAGATCGACGATGTCGAATATCAGATCGTACGTGAAGACGATATTCTCGGCGTGATTGGCTAACTATTGCAGAGGCGTGTTTCACGCCCTGTTTATTGAATAAAGTGGAGATTTAAGAAATGTCTGAAGGTAAGCAATTGAAGTATGATGCGGATGCGCGTCAGGCCGTTCTGGCCGGTGTTGAGAAGTTAAGCCGTGCTGTGAAGGTAACGTTGGGTCCTTGTGGCCGTAATGTGGTTCTCGACAAAAAATTTGGTTCCCCGACGGTAACCAAGGATGGTGTGTCGGTTGCGAAGGAAATTGAGCTTCCCGACCCGTTTGAAAACATGGGCGCCCAGATGGTGCGTGAAGTGGCGAGCAAGACTAGCGACGTGGCCGGTGACGGAACCACGACAGCAACGCTCCTGGCCGAAGCGATTTATCGCGAAGGGCTCAAGAACGTAACGGCGGGTGCAAACCCTATGAGCCTGAAGCGTGGTATTGATATCGCTACGGGTGTTGTGGTCGACAAGATTGCCAAAATGAGCAAGCGTGTGAAAGAACACACCGAGATTGCTCAGGTTGCAACGATCTCAGCAAATGGCGATACCACGATTGGTGACATCATTGCTGACGCGATGGACAAGGTTGGCAAAGACGGTACTATTACGGTTGAAGAGGCTAAGACGATCGAAACAACGCTTGATGTGGTTGAGGGAATGCAGTTCGACAAGGGATATCTCTCGCCGTACTTCGTGACAAACGCGGACAGCATGGACGTGATTCTCGAAGACGCTTATATCCTGATCAACGAGAAGAAGATCTCGAATCTTCAGGATCTGCTCCCGCTGCTTCAGAGTGTTGCGAAGACAGGCAAGGCGCTGATGATCATCGCAGAGGACGTCGAGGGCGAAGCGTTGGCAACGCTTGTCGTTAACCGTCTACGGGGCACGTTGGCCTGCTGCGCTGTCAAGGCTCCTGGTTTCGGCGATCGTCGTAAAGCGATGCTCGAAGATATCGCAGTCCTGACAGGTGGACGTCTTCTCACGGAAGATCTTGGTATCAAGCTTGAGAACGTTACTCTCGAGGATCTTGGTAGCGCCAAGCACGTCACCGTGAACAAAGATAACACCACGATCGTTGAAGGTGGTGGCAAGACTTCTGACATTCAGGGACGTGTTGGTCAGATCAAGCGTCAGATTGATGAAACCACATCGGACTACGATCGTGAGAAGCTCCAGGAGCGTTTGGCGAAATTGGCTGGCGGCGTGGCTGTCATCAACGTTGGTGCTGCAACTGAGACCGAGATGAAGGAAAAGAAGGCTCGTGTCGAAGATGCCCTACACGCAACCCGCGCTGCTGTTGAAGAAGGCGTTGTGGCCGGTGGCGGTGTTGCCCTGCTAAACGCACAGAGCTCGCTGGATAAGCTTGATCTGACGGGGGATGAGGCTGTTGGTGCACAAATCATTCGCACCTCGCTCGAAGCTCCGCTGCGTCAGCTTGTCGCAAATGCGGGTATTGAGAGTGCCTTGATTGTTGCTGAGGTGAAGAAGAATCGTTCAGCATCCTTCGGATATAACGTGGCTACAGGCGAGTTTACGGACCTGATCAAAGCTGGCGTTTTAGATCCGGCAAAAGTGACACGCACGGCTTTGCAGAATTCTGCTAGCATCGCGGGTCTTTTGCTGACGACCGAATGCATGATCACCGATCTTCCACAGAAGGACGCTCCTGCTATGCCTGATATGGGCGGTATGGGCGGTGGCGGTGGCATGGGTGGCATGGGCGGCATGATGTAAGTTAATGGGTTGACTTCATAAGACGGGGCGCATATTATGCGCCCCGTTTTATCTTTTGGGAGAAAATCATTGAATATTTCGCTAATAGCTGCTGCACGAGAACGCGTTCCAAGTATTCCAGTTCTGGTAAACATGATATCACAGCGTGTAAACCAACTGCAGGCGGGGCACCGCCCCCTTGTGAAACCCGTAGTGGGTGAGGAAAGGACGGATATTGCGATGCGCGAAATCGGAGAGGGCAAGCTCATTGCAGAGATCGACTTCTCTAAAGCGCCCTCACTGACCGACAGAGACTAATGGCCTCTGGCGCGACGAATATTGCTTCCAATCGCAAGGCTTTTCATGATTATCATGTCCTCGAGCGTTTTGAGGCGGGTATTGAGTTGCGCGGGACCGAGGTAAAGTCCCTTCGCGAAGGGAATGCCAGTCTCATAGGTGCCTTCGCTCAAGTTGAGGGCAGTCAAGTTATCCTACAGGGGATGACGATTCAGCCTTATGAATTTGGCAATCGCAACAATCATGCCTCAGATCGTCCTCGCCGCCTTCTGCTCCATAAGCGTGAGATTCTCAGGCTCAAGGCTGAGGCTGAGCAGAAGGGGAACTCTTTGATTCCGCTTCGCCTATATTTTAAAGGGCGCAATGTAAAAGTGGAGCTAGGCTTGTGTCGGGGCAAGAATGTTGTCGACAAGCGTGAGACCCTTAAGCGCAAGACTGCAGACCGTGAAGCTGGTCGAGCCATTGCGGCTGCTAGCCGTCGGTAGGCTTACCTATGCTGCTTTTTCATCCCGACGAATGTTTGGGAAAGACCAGATTCACTCTCCACTCCTACAAGTCTACACTTCTCCGTTCCCCTGCGGTTTAAATCACCTGCAACGCAGAATCCGCAACAGGGATCTTGATTCTTTGATGTTGAGGCGCGATACTGCATTCAGCTAAAGGAGATTTTACCATGCCTCTACTCGCATTCGGTCAGCCGGGTCCCACTGAACTTCTTATTGTCCTCGCGATTGTTCTGCTTCTCTTCGGAGCAAAGAAATTGCCAGGGCTTTCTCGTTCACTCGGGCGCAGTTTGAGTGAATTCAAAAAGGGGCGCGAGGAGGGGCTTTCCTCTGGAGCGGATCCGGTCAAACCGTTAGACGCAAAAGAAGATAAGACGCTTGTAGAATCCGAATCCAGCGACACAAGCACGTCGAATTAGTCGTATTCCATTTCAACCAAGGCGAGGGCGCCCCAGCTCCATTGTTGCACGATATGCTTTGGCTGTAGGGATGGAGGTGGCCTGCCCCCGTGCCGCATTCGGGGTGCGTTCGCGTTGGCCCCAGTTCCCCGTCGATGTCGCGGGCGTTCTGCTGTGGTTGCTACTCTTGACTGACTTCCGCCTTGGCTTCTGTCTCCGGTTCAACAGCAACAGATGTTTCAACCATGGGTATCGTTACCTCGGGAACGGTGATCACTGTGGGGGCTACTGGCTCCGCTGTTCCCTGTTCGACGTCTTTTGAAATCTGCTCGAGAAGATGTTCGGCTTGTGGGAGCCAGTTGCTTTCAGCGTGTTCTGCAATGAACTCTTCGTAGATGGCTTTTGCCTCATCACGTTTGCCTAGTTGCTCAAAGCAGCGCGCTTGTCCGAAGAGGGCCTGTGGGGTCAGAAAACTCTTTGAATGCTTTTTGGCAAAAGCGGCAAAAGCTTCTGCGGCTTCCTGAAGGGATTGCGAGTTGCCTCGGGTTTCGATACAAAAAATGCGGCCTAGTTCCGCTGTTGTGCATCTCGTGTCTTCCGTATTGTTTTCGAGAAATTCCTCATATTTGGTTAAGGCAATCTCGTAATTTCCATTATCGAAGTAGAGTTTTGCGGCGGAAAGAAGAGCTGCCGGAGCGGATGCGGTATTGCTATAGTTTTCAAGCACGTCCTCCAGATCGGGAATGCTCTTTGCGGTAGCCAGCTTGCGAGCGGCTTCCTCAGCGTGCGAGCGTTTGTGAGTTGTGTAGAGCTGAAATGCTCCCACCGCGATCATTCCGGCTAAGAGGGTTGTGATGACAGGCTTTCCATAGGTTTCGATCAACTGTTTAACTTCGGCTAGCTCATCATGGTGATGACTGCTCTGCGGGGTCTTCTCTGGGACTTTTGTTTGTTCGCTCATAATTCCTCACGTTATCGTGTCTGCAAAAGAGTCACAGTCTATGCTGTTTGCACCGTAAAAATGCAAGTCTAAAGACGTTTCAAGTTGACACCTGATGCTGGCGATTTGACACTGAGGACCAACTTAGGAGACCACGATGATATTAAAACTCGGTGTGAATATTGATCATGTTGCAACCCTCCGCCAAGCGAGGGGTACGGATTATCCTGATATGAGAACGGCGGCACGCTGCTGTGAAACCGCGGGAGCCGAGGGCATTACAGTCCATCTGCGTGAGGATCGACGTCATATCCAGGATCGGGATGTTTATGCGCTGCGTGAGAGTCTACAGGTTCCGATGAACTTGGAGATGGCCAATACCCCTGGAATTGTAAAGATTGCATTAGATGTAAAGCCGCATGAGGTATGCCTCGTTCCTGAAAAGCGTGAAGAACTGACAACAGAGGGCGGTTTGGATGTGGCGGGACAGATTGACGAGCTCAGACCCACGGTTGAGGCACTTGCTGCTGCGGGTATCAGCGTCAGTATGTTCATAGATCCTGACCCTCACCAGATTGAAGCTTCCGTCGTCTTGGGCGTTCCCTATGTAGAGCTTCACACCGGTGCATACTGTGATGCAGTAGGAATCGCCGCCCACGCGGAATTAAAGCGTCTGATTGTTGGCTCCCGGTTAGCTACAGCGGCAGGTCTCAAGGTGAATGCTGGGCACGGAATCAATCTAGACTCCATTGGAGGCGTGTTACGCATGCCGCACCTCGACACGCTGAATATTGGTCACAGTATTGTGGCGCATGCCGTCTTTGTGGGCCTGGAGAATGCGGTACACGCGATGCTTTCGGCTATGCAGTCCTATGATGGGGGTGAGAAGTAAATTTTGAATTTGAAAGTAGCGCGGCCCGAAGGAAAATTGGCCAACGTTCCGTTGGCAGCGAAGCGGTAAATCAAAAATTAAAAAGCCTCAGTAATGCCGACTTCCAAGATTCAATATTGATCTGGAGATCGACGATGCAAGGCGAGGGTTGGGTATGAGTGAGCGTATTCTGGGAACCGGAATTGATATCGTTGATAATGATCGCATTGAGGCTATGATTAAACGCTGGGATGCTCATTTTTTGGATCGGGTTTTTCTTCCCGAGGAGCAGGCGTATTGCAGTAATAAGGCCGTTCCCAGTCGTCACTTGGCTGGACGGTTTGCTGTCAAAGAGGCTGTGTCGAAGGCCTTTCGAACTGGAATTGGCCCTCGTTTCGGTTGGTTGGATATTGAGGTGGTTCGTGATGATGCGTCAGGGGCGCCTTCGGTACTATTTCATGGTGATGCGGCTCGTTTCGCGGATGAACTTGGCGTTTCCCAGATCATGATCAGTCTTTCCCACACCCGACACTATGCGGTTGCAAATGCCGTTCTACTTGCTTCGGTGGATTCAGAAGGTGCCAAATGAAGATCGTGTCTACAGCTGAAATGCGAGAATTGGATCGGCGTACAATTGAGGAGTTTGGCATTCCAGGAGAGCTCCTGATGGACCGCGCCGGCTATGGCGTTGCTGACGTGGCGCGCTACTTGGCTCGAACGTGTGGTTTTGGGGATGCCTTGATTCAACTCTTTGCAGGTCGTGGAAACAATGGAGGCGATGCTTTTGTTGCTGCGCGCTATCTAAAGAAGATGGGGTTTGAGGTCGAGGTCTTCTTTGCGGGCGAAGCCTCGTCGGTTCACGGCGATGCCCTCAAACAATTGCTTCAAATGCGATCCGATGGCATTGACCTTCGTGAACTTACGACGCTTGAGGATTGGGAGGCGCTACAGGATACACCTCAAGCTGCTGGCGACATCCTGATTGATGGGCTTCTGGGGACGGGGATGACAGGCCCGGCCCGAGGTCCGGTTGTTGGTGCCATTCAGGTAATCAACACATTCGCCAAGCAGGCTTTGGTTGTTGCGATTGATGTGCCTTCGGGGCTGATTGCGGATACGGGTCGTGCTGAGGGGGATGTTGTGACGGCGGATGTTACCGTTACGATGGGCATGCCTAAACGCGGACTTATTGAACCCTGCGCGCTTGGCGTTGTTGGCAATGTTGAAGTCATCGACATCGGAATTCCATCTGAACTGACCGACCCGATTCAGTCCGACGTTGAGCTTGTTACGCTTGAGGATGTCGGGCGAATGTTGGGGCGCCGTTCTCGCACCTCGCACAAAGGGTCGTATGGGCACGTCTTGCTGATTGGGGGTGCCCGCGGGTTCAGCGGAGCCATTGCGATGAACGGTATGGCGGCGGCACGTTCGGGCGTGGGGTTGGTCTCTATCTTGGCGCCGGAATTTCTTGTGCCGGTTGTAGCGGGATTGGTCCCCGAGGCAATGGTGCACCCTGGTCAAACGAATGCGACAGGAAGTCTTTCTGGAAATGCACTTGAGGGGTGGGGTCAAAATTTGGATCGGTTTGACGCTGTTCTAATTGGTCCTGGGATGACGCCTCATGCGGATACTGCCACACTGGTGAGTCAGGTTGTTGCTTCTGGTGTGGGTACGATTGTGTTGGATGCTGATGCTCTCAATGTTGTCGCTGAGGATCCCTTACTTTTGGGGGCGCATCGCGATGGCATCATCTTGACGCCGCACCCAGGCGAGATGGCGCGCCTGCTTCAGCGCGATGTCACCACTGTGCAGGCGGATCGCTTTGCCACCGTCTGTAGCGCGGCAGAACGCTTTGGGGGGACGGTTGTACTCAAGGGGGCCGGTTCTCTTATTGCACGGCAGAGACATTCGATCTGTGTCAACTTGACGGGGAATCCTGGTATGGCTTCCGGAGGCATGGGCGATGTGCTTTCCGGTCTTATGGCGGGTCTTGCCGCTCAAGGGTTTTCACCATTTGATGCGGCCCGCGCTGCGGTTCACATTCATGGTCGTGCGGGAGATTCTGTTGCGCGGTTGACCTCTCAGGCTGGCATGGTTGCATCTGATGTCATTGCCGAGATTCCGCAGGTGTTTCGCGATATGTCCGGGCGCTGAGACACAAGGGTTCCCATCGGTGCAATCTCTAGCGTGAGAGTCCCTACTTGTTGTTCTTTCTGCTGGACTGATGGCAGCATAATCGTATACGAATAAGGTTCTTCGCTGTATTGAATGGGTCGTTTGCCTAATTATCACACTTCGTCTCACACTTTGTGTTTACACGTACTCGAACTGCTTCGTCGATAATTGCATGGACGCCAGCGACTAAGCAGCTCGATGAAGGCGTAACCGACAAAGTGTCGAGACTAAGTGTGAGGATTCCGACAACATCTCCTTTTCCATGGTGTTCGTAGCTGAAATGAACCGGTCAGGGGAGTATTACCCACGCATAGTAGTGAAGAACCACGAATAAACGAATAACGTACTGAGACAGAAAAAGTTGCAAGGAACGTCCCCGTTGCATGCCCTTTGTTTGTCCCCGTGAATAGTGAAATGGAGATCCGTGTAAGATGCTCAAGAACCAATCCGAAGCCATAGCGAATATCAAGAGAGATATTCCGCCCGGTGAATGCTCAGGCTCACTTCCTATTCGTGGTGCTCATATTGACTGTCGAGCACAAATGCTTCGCTTCGATCGCCTCAAGATGATCTATGAGGATCTTGCACGCTGGGGATACAACACTGTACTTTTTGAGTATGAAGACCGGTTCCCATATCGCGGAGATCTTAAAGATATTGCCGCACCAGATGCGTTAACCCGGCGAGAGATAAAGGAACTCAACAAGATTGCTGCCGATAACGGAATACGCATTATACCGTTGGTACAATGCTTGGGGCATCTGGAATATGTGTTGCGTTTGAAAAAGTATCACCACATTTGTGAGTGTAAGGGCAATGGGCTGGATAAGAATTTTGTACCTAATGCGGTCTGTCCTTCCCGGAAGGATCCGACTGGATTATTTCGCCACATGGTGGAACAGGTACTCGAACTTCACGATAATGCGCGCTATTTTCACATGGGCGGTGATGAGGTGTGGCTTTCGGACACCTGCCCCCGCTGTGGTCCCCGCCTCAAATCAGATGGTGTTTCCCGTGTTCTGGTGGATCACTACCTTCAATGCGCTGAATGGTTGCGCAAGCAGGGACCGAATCCCATCATCTGGTGTGACTTGCTCCTGGCTCATCCCAAGCATTTGGCGGATCTTCGTGGTCAGGTAATCGTGATGGATTGGGATTACTGGAGCCTTTCCGGCTCCAGTAAGGGCCGACAAAGGAAGTGGGATTCAATTGTATGGGGAGCAAGGGATTGTGACTGGCGAGTCCCGGACTCCTGGCCCGATGAAATCCGTCAACGCTTTGCAACATATATGTTTAATGAGAATGGATCACAAAACCCATTTCCCTACACATCTTATCTCAGGGATCAGGGATTTCAGGTCATTACCGCCTCAGCTGCCCGGGCTGGTGGGGATACTTTCGCGGCGCCGGCCGGTTGTCATCTGGAAAATGCGATTGCGGGATCACTCGTAGCCGTGGACACGAATGCGCTGGGGCATGTTGTCACCAGCTGGGCGCTTCGCCGGGGCGCCTGGCCACTGACCAGTCGCACACTAATGACTGCCGCAGCTGCAATGCGCATTCACCCCCCGAGTCGCAAAACAATGGCTACAACATATGCACGGGAACACCTCGGCACGGCCGATACAAAGCTCGCCGAAATCACGCATCTTTTAGGTGTGACGACAGGGGGGTTGGATATCTTTGCTGCGCAAAACAAGATTCACCCGGAAACCGGGCAACGTTATGGCACCAACTACGCGCGGTGTGTGAAACAGGTACGTTCTTCTGGTGTGAGCGGACGCAAGCACTGTCGTTCAATCATCAGAAACGTGGCCAAGGCACGTCAACTGTTGGCATTGGCCAAGCCATTGAACAGAAGACAGCTGGAAGAGGTGGAATTATGGCACTTGGCAGCAGATGTACTTGAGTACTACGCAGATTTCGGTCTTGCATTGCTGAAGAAACAGAATGGCTTGTGGGGGACGATCATCCGCAGTTTTCGTGACAGAGTAACCCCTTTGCGCCGTCAGACAGAGCAAGCGTTAAAGTCACTCTATACGGACCGTACTGTTGCTGATGAGATGAAGGTTAGGTTTGATGTCCATATCGACTGGCTTGATGAGGAATTGGCGCGTCTAACCTAGCAGGCGGGCATGATTGCATCTGATGCAATTCGAACGCCCAACATCTGACGTTAGTTTAGTCCCGGGCAGCGCTCTGTCTTTTATACACAAAAGACCGGCTCCCTTACCACCTTGTGTGGCAGGAAAGTCAGCTTAACAACCAAAAACTGCGAGTGAAGAAGCTTGGGTCACGGCCAGTGAAGGCTTATTCACCCGCTGCATGAACCGGCGGGGGCCTGATTTCTGATCTTACTCGCTCTCTTAAACGGGTTCACTTAAACTACCTGCTTGGCCCCTCAGAGCGTGAGCATATTTATAGACCAACCGAACGACACTCTTCGCCTCGCCACATTTTTCTGATTACTCTTTGACAGCGTACGCGGTCTGGAGTAGCGTCCTGAGCGTTCTTTGAATTTTGACGGACAGGTGAGTGACTAATGGAAACCCGTGTGAATCGGGTGCGGTCGCGCCGCTGTAACCGGCTACAAGCTTTCAATAGACCACTGCTCCACTGATGGGGGCGGGAAGGTGAAAGCAAGGATTGATGCCGGGAGCCAGAAGACGTTTTTTACTCACTGCCCATACGACAGTTGTCGACTCTTCCGCGTGTGGAGAGGGTGGGGATACGTGTGTTCTGCTTAGCAGGACCATAAGGCCTTCATCCATGCTTACCGTATGGGAGAAGGCTTTTTTGTTGTAGGGCTGACGTCGGCACACAACAAAAGGTAAGGAAGTCGAGATGAGAGAAACTGCACTTGTAACCGCAATGCTCATGGCCGCGTGCGCGACACACGCTGCTGAAACCCCAAAGTCCCAGTTGCCCGAAATGGTGGTGACGCCTACGGGGCAGGCCGTTTCTGTGAACCAATTGGGGCACTCCGTTAGTGTCATAACGGCTGACCAGATTGTGGCTAACGGATGGCGTACGCTTCCCGAGGCATTGCGATCCATGCCCGGAATGCACATTGTTCAGAGCGGGGCCCCCGGCTCGACGGTGAGCATTTTTGTGCGGGGAAGCCGAACGTCGCATGTCCTTGTGCTTGTGGATGGAGTTCGGATGAACGATCCCTCGGCCCCGACACGGGAGGCCTATTCAAGCGGCTTGGATTTAACCCATGTGGAGCGCATTGAGGTGGTACGGGGGCCCCAATCTGGACTCTATGGTGCCGATGCAATTTCGGGTGTCATCAATATCATTACAAAGCGGTCGGGAGAGGGCACGCATGGGGCTGTTTCTATGGAGGCGGGATCCTATGATACCTATAGGGCAAGTGCGGAAGTGATGTCGCGACAGGGCAAGGTGAGCGGGAGTGCGAGCGTCTCATATCTGGACAGTAAAGGCTTCTCATCTGCCAGCGAAGCGTTTGAGGGCAATACGGAAGCCGATGGCGTCGAGCGGCTTAATGCATCGGCACGCGTTGGGGTGGATGCTTCAGATGCCGTTTCTTTGGAGGCTTTTGTTCGCTATGTCGAATGGAGTAGTGACTACGATGCGGGCTCAGGGCCAAATGCGGATGCAGAAGGCAACGTGGCTGATAACGAACAGATGTTGACAGGGTTCCGTGCCAAACTTGGGACACTTGGCTCGCGCTGGCAACAAACGGTTCGTGCTCAGTATTCCTCCTTCGATCGTACGTTTGAAGACAGTTGGGGGCGCAGCAGTTTTGATGGCGATAATTGGGAAACAGAGTGGCGTCATGATCTGGCGGTTTCTGACGCACACAATCTGTCGCTAGGGCTAAGCTATCGCGACGAATCGGCAGAGTCTGACTCTTTGGCTACCGTATCCGCCGACAACAAGGCTGCCTATCTTCAGGATCAGATGCACTATGGGGCGTTTGATGCAGTGGTGGGTCTGCGCTACGATGATCACGAAGCCTTTGGGGACAAGGTGACGTATCGCCTTGCTCCGTCCTATCTGGTGGAGAAGACGAAGACGCGACTTAAAGGGTCGGTGGGCACCGGATATAAAGCGCCGTCGCTTTATCAGCTCTATGCTCCAGCCACCGTTTGGGGGCCCGTTGGAAACGCAGACTTGAAACCGGAAACGTCGTTGGGGTGGGATGTGGGTATTGAGCAGACCCTTCTTCCCGACCGGATAACAATGGGCGTGACCTACTTTGCCAGTGACGTTGAGGATCTCATTGACTATGGCGTTGGCTATCAGAACGTGAGTGAGGTGGAAAGTCGCGGTGTAGAGCTCTTGTTGAGTGTGACCCCGACGGATCGCCTTAGCATTGATGCAACCTTCACCTATACCGACTCCGAGAATACGGATACAGGCGAAAAGTTGATTCGCATTCCGAAAGACCGGGCGACATTGGCTGTGGGCTACGCGATCTCTTCGCGTGCACGCGCTAATGCATCGGTGCTTTATGTTGGATCGCGCAACGACGTCTACTACGATGCAACGATGTTTGCATCGGTGCCCGTAAAGGCAGATGCGTATACTGTCGTTAATCTTTCTGGATCTGTGGACGTGTGCGATACCGTTACGCTCTTTGCTCGAATTGATAACCTCTTTGATGAAACCTATTCAGAGGTATATGGCTATGGGACTGCCGGGCTTTCTGCGTATGGCGGTGTGAAAGTGACGCTATAAGGCCTGTAGCCCCGGAGCGTGTTCATGGCGGATACTGATAACAAGGTTTTCTGTTCCTGGAGTGGGGGAAAGGATTCTTGCTTAGCGCTCTTTCGTGCCAAGCAGGTCGGCGCAACACCGACTTGTTTGGTCACGATGATGATTGAGGACGGTCAGCGCTCTCGGTCGCATGGGTTGCGACAGGATGTCGTCGAGGCGCAGGCCGCCGTGATGGGCCTGCCAGTGATTATGCGAGCGACGTCGTGGGCAAACTACGAAGCCTCGTTTCTTGATGCGTTGGCTGATGTGAAGGCTCAGGGCGTTGAGGTTGGCATTTTTGGCGATATTGACCTACAGGATCATCGGGACTGGGTAGAGCACGTGTGTGCTTCTGCAGGGATGCGAGCGGAATTTCCGCTCTGGAATGAGTCACGGTTGGGGATGGTTCTGGAATGTGTCGATGTCGGCATCGACTGTCGCATTGTTTCTTGTAAAGCCGAGCTGATGGGGCAGGAGTATTTGGGAAAAGCCCTGACACGTGAATTGGCGGAAGCGCTCGAAGCGCAGGGCATTGATGCCTGTGGTGAGAATGGAGAGTTTCATACCGTTGTCGTCAATGGGCCGATGTTTCACACACCGCTTGAACTTGAGGCAGATGGCATCTATGAGCATGGTGGCTATTGGGCTATGGATTACCGGCTATCGGATACGCTAGATGTTGTCCAAAAAGGGTTTTCAGACAAAACAAATAGCATTTACAGGATCAAATAAAGACATTTGAACAGAAGGCAACGAAGAAAGAACCAAGAAATTGAAAGAGATGCGGCATTTCTTTCAATCTCCCCTTTGTTGCTTTTGTTACCTTCTCGACAAACCCTATCGGGATTCCCAATCTGTTCAATTCCCTCTCTTTTCGGATCTTTCTGTATCTCCACCCCTTTCCAGACAAGGTTGAGCTAGAGTATTATCCGTGCCCATCCGTGTAATCCGCGGTTATCATCATCTTTGGTTGCGGCTATGCCGCGCTAAGCCATCCGCAGTTTCTAACCCCTAACCCATTCTCAATTTCAGCCTTTCAGTATTTCCGTTTTCATTCTTTCTTCTAATCATTTTGCCCTCAATTATTTTGCCAAATTTTCCACTGGAATATTTAAACAGGAGGCAACAGAGGAAGCTGAGGCCAATTTCAAATTTTCTATTTTCTCCGTTCCCTCTGTTACCTCCTGTTCAAAAACAGCAGAGCCTATCAGCCCCGAACCCGGAATCCCTAACCCAGAACCCGCCGCAGGCGGCCATGTTGACGTGAAGTGCAAAGTAAAACGCACGTTTCAGGTGAGAAGCATATAGAGCCACGTGTAGGGAAGAAGCTCGGATGCAAGGGAAGTGACGGGTGCTGTGGCACCCCCACGAAGCCCCCCGGGGGGCTTC